>JAANMT010003133.1_pt1 | contig 12360 bp, 9 predicted proteins | sample 7279711 | NCBI WGS metagenome assembly JAANMT01 (sample SAMN14094538, study PRJNA606508) | bioreactor metagenome | isolation source: A lab-scale SPAN reactor treating ammonium-rich wastewater day 1 | place: Ireland: Galway | collected 2017-01-16 | reverse complement strand
CCTGGGATTGGCGTCTACTTCTTCCAGACAGAACCCACCGGCTTTTGATTCGAGGCCGAAGCAAGAAGTGCGAAACACGAGCTTGCAAGGAGGGGAAAGCTCAGCGACCGTTGTCGCCGGGGCCTGAGTAGTAACGGCGCCGCACTTGAACCACCCGTCCGGGTCGATCAGGAAGGCCAGGTCCATGGCCTGTCTGATCGAGTGACGGGAGGCCAGCAGGTCCCCATCGCCCGTTGGAACGCCTGCTGGTTCTTGCGCCGGGCGTCGTCCCTCGCCGCCGACGCCGGGCACGTCCCCTCCGGCGAAGGATGGCGCCGGGCCGGCCCTACGGGTCCCATGCGGCCCATGAGACCTATCGGTTCACCCGCCCACGAACGACTGGACCGTGTTCTTGAGAATGTCGTCGATGTCCGGCGTGAACGGCGCCGGGCGGTCGTGGAAGTAGATCGAGCCCAGCGCCTCGTGGCCGCCTTGGGGGAGCATCGCCGCCGTGGGGATGTAGGCGTCGGTGTAGGAGCAATAGCCCAGGACCATGGTCGAGCCGGGCGGGAACAGGTCCTTGATCATCCGGCCCACCTCGGCGGTCACTTCCCCGGACAGGGTCAGGAGGTGCAAGTCGTCGGTCAGCTTGATTCGGCCGAGGTGCATCCGGAAAGCTTCCGGCACCGTCCCCAGGCGGGTCCACTCCAGCATGTCCCGGGCCCACAGCCGGAGCAGCGAGCGGTTGGCCGGCCGGACCTCGTCCGGCACCGGCGTCTCGGCCGGATCGGCGAAGGCCATCAACTGCTCGTGGGTCGGCAGCCGCGAGGTGTCGTAGGGCAGGTCGAACTCCGTCTCGGCGATATCGATTTGCGGTTGGACCTCGCGCATCGCGTCGGACCGGGCGAAGGCGGCGATGCCGGCGGCCACCTCCGCCCAGTAGGCCCGATAGACCTCCTCCCCGTCGCGCTGGTGGCAGCCCGGCCCGATGCTGCCGGCGGTGGCCTGCGCGTACAGCGTGACCACCTGGTCGCCCAACTCGCGCTTGAGCGCCTGCGACACCTGGCCCGGCCAGTCCGCACTCAGGTTGAGGGCGTTCTTCGAGGTGGGGTGGCAGGCGTAGCTGTAGAGGATCGCCCGCAGGCCGTCGGCGTCGGAGACGGTGAACACCGGCAGGTCGGGGTCGTGATAGCCGTCGGGGTTCTGGGCCATAACCACCCGGCCGCCCAGCTCCGGTTTGGGCAGCCGGCGGTTGATCCCGAAATGGGCCTGGTGCAAGCCGTAGCGCACGGTCGCCGGTCGAAGCTCTTCGAGCGCGGCGCGGATGCCGTTCCGGATGTGCTGCTCCAGCTCACGTACGTAGTCCACCGCCAGCGGCCAGTGCGGGTAGCAGCGCTGGATGAACAGGTTCGGCGCGGCGTGGGTGTGGGACAGGTTGATGGTCAGCGCCGGGCCGGGCAGGCCCAGCGTCTCGGCGGCCCAGGTCTTCAGCCGCCAGGCCATGTCGCGGGGAAACTTGAGCAGATCGGCGGTGACCAGCGCCCACCGCCCGCCCTGCTCGTCGTCCAGGGCGACGATGCGCAGGTAGAGCGGATCGTCCACCCCCTGGCTGGGCTCGTTGCGGCTCGGGTACCCGGCCAGGTAGCAGCCCACCGGCGGGGTCACGTCCAACTCGAACAGACCGACCTTCATGGCCACCTCCCACGCGCCCGCCGCCTGCCTTCGTCGCCGGCGGCGGATCCCTTCGTCCGACGGGTTCCCGGATCACGGGCCGACCTGCTACAATGGGCCGTCCCGTAGGGCAGATCACGACGGGCCGGCGGTGCCGGTCCGGGAAGGCGAGTTTGATGTTGGGCAAGGCAGCGAAGCAGGACGAGGCCGACAGCGGCAAGGATTGGATCGGCTACCGCGAGGAGATCAAGGTCCTCGATTGCACGATCCGCGACGGCGGGTTGATGAACAACCACCGGTTTGACGACGCGGTGGTCAAGGCCGTCTACCGGGCCTGCGTCGAGGGCGGCATCGACTACATGGAGCTGGGCTACAAGGCCTCCAAGAAGATCTTCGCTCGGGACAGCGCCGGGGACTGGAAGTTCTGCGAGGAGGACGTCATCCGGCGGATCGTCGGCGACAATCCGACCGAGCTCAAGCTGTCGGTCATGTGCGACGCCGAGCGGACCGACTACCACGAGGATGTGCTTCCCTGCGAGGACAGCATTCTGGACGTGATCCGAGTGGCGACCTACATCCACCAGATCCCCACCGCCATCGACATGATCAAGGACGCCCACGACAAGGGGTACGAGACCACGGTCAACCTGATGGCGGTCTCGGCGGTGCCCGAGCGCGAGCTGGACGACGCGGTCGAGATTCTCGCCAACACGCCGGTCGGGACCATCTACATCGTCGACAGCTTCGGCGCGCTGTATAGCGAGCAGGTGCAGTACCTGGTGGAGAAGTACCGCAGCTTCGCCGAGCCCCAGGGCAAGCAGGTCGGGGTCCACTTCCACAACAACCTGCAGCTCGGCTACGCCAACACCATCGAGGGCATCGTGCGGGGCGCCAATCGGCTCGACGCGACCTTCGCCGGCCTGGGCCGCGGCGCCGGCAACTGCCAGATCGAGTTGCTGGTGGCCTTCCTGCACAATCCCAAGTACCACCTCCGCCCGCTGCTCAAGTGCGTCCAGGACACCATCGAGCCGATGCGCCAGAAGCTCAAGTGGGGGTTCGATCTGCCCTATCTGCTGACCGGCATGTTGAACCAGCACCCGCGCGCGGCGATGGCCTTCAACGAGGCCGAGGAGCGCGGCGACATCGTCGAGTTCTTCAACAAGGTCACCGAAGAGGGGTGAAGAGAGGAATGATGATTGGTGAATGATGAATGATGAGTGATGAATGGTGGCCGCGCGCACCAATCATCCTTCATCAATCATCATTCATCATTCCCTTGAGCCACTCGCAGCAGAGGTCTGACCAGGTCGCGATGTGGGGGTGCTCCGGCGCCAGGCCGAGGCCGTGGCGGCCAGTCTGGTAGACGTGAAGCTCGAACGGCACGCCCTGGTCGCGCAGGGCCTGGGCGTACAGCAGGCTGTGGCCGACCGGCACGCCGGGATCGTCGGCGGTATGCCAGAGAAAGGCCGGCGGCGTGCCGGGCCCGACCTGCTGCTCGTTGGACACCTCGACCCACAGGGCCTGGTCGGCCTGGTCGCCAAGCAGGTTGTGGCGGCATCCGACGTGGGCGAACTGGGTCATGGAGACCACCGCGTAGCACAACACCGTGGCGTCGGGCCGGCAGCTCTGCCGGTTTACGGGATCGGCGGCGCGACGGTCGCCGGGGTCGTGGTGGGTGGCGGCGGTGGCGGCCAGGTGCCCGCCGGCGGAGAAGCCGAGGATGCCGACGTGCCGGGGATCGACTCCGTACTCCTGGGCATGGTGCCGCACCCAGCGGATGGCGCGTTGGGCGTCGGCGAGCGGCCAGGGGTGTCGATACGGCGCGACCCGGTAAGCGCAGACGAAGGCGGCGATGCCGGCCTCGTTCAGCTTCAACGCCACCGGCTCGCCCTCGTGCGGCGCGCGGTGCGAATACCCGCCGCCCGGACAGATTACCACGGCGCCGACCGGCTTGGACGACTTCACGGGGTAGGGGGTGATGGTCGGCACTTCTGCCGGCTCGGCGGTGTTCAGGCCGGGCGTCTCGTCGGACCACAGGGGAATTGGCTGACCAGCGCGCATGACGGCTCCTTGCTGGTGCGGTAGGATACCACCTCCCGCCGTTGACGGAAGCCCGGCCGCTGGCTATAGTAGCGCCGCGCCCGCGACGTGGCGTGAAGGACAGATGGTGAGCAGGCACAACGGCCGGGCGGTCTACGCCGGCGTGGACATCGGGGGGACGTTCATCAAGGTCGGGTTGGTGGACCGGGACGGCCGGGTCCTGGCCCGGCACGAAATCGCCTCCGAGGCGCAGGGCGGCTGGAGCCACTTCGTCTCGCGCATCGGCCTGGCGGTGGACCAGTGCCTGTCGGGTGGCACGACCGCCGGCGAGTTGGCCGGGATCGGGCTGGGCTACCCCGGCACGGTGTACCCCGACAGCGGCACCATCAGCGGCAGTCCGAACATTCCGGGCAGTCAGGGCAGCAAGCTGCTGGAGCCGCTGCGCGAGCGGTTCAGCGTGCCGATCCACGCCGACAACGACGTCAACGCCGCGGCTACCGGCGAGTGGCTGTTCGGGCTGGGCCGCGAGTTGGGCGCGCGGAACCTGACCATGTTCGCGCTGGGCACCGGTGTCGGCGGCGGGGTGATCATCGACGGCCGGGTGCTCACCGGCGCGCACCACCAGGGCTCCGAACTGGGCCACATGATCCTGGACCCCGACGGTCCGTTGTGCGGCTGCGGCAGCTTCGGCTGTCTGGAGGCGTTCTGCGGCGCCGAGGGCATCGTCCGTTGCGCCTGGCGCAAGTTGCAGGATGGCCGGCCCAGCCTGTTGAGCGACATGGTGGACGAGTTCGCGGAGCCGGAGCTGACGCCGTTGATCATCTCCCAGGCCGCCGAGCAGGGCGACGCGGTGGCTTTGGAGGTGTGGCAGGAGACGGGCTTCTATCTGGGCCTCGGCTGCGTCAACCTGATCAATGTGGCCGACCCCGAGGTGATCGCCATCGGCGGTCAGGTGGCCAAGGCCGGGGCGCCGCTGTTCGACGCCATCCGGCGCACCGTGCGGGCCCGGCAGCGGCTGAACCCGTGGCCGGTGGAGCGGATCCTCCCGGCCCGCCTCGGCGCCGACGCCGGCATCGTCGGCAGCGCCGCCGTGGCCATCAACGCCGAACCGGCGTGACGGCTCGGCATCAGACAAATGTGTTTTATGTGACCCATATGTCCTATTGCGTTCGTTCGACCTGAGCCCATGCACGCACTGATCACCGAGCTGGAGCGACTGCCGGGTTTCGCCGAGGTGGGCGACGACCTGTCGCCCGGCGTCCGCCGCGTCGGCGGGCTGGTCGGCAGCGCCAAGGCGGTGCTGGCCGCCTCGCTGTTCGGCCGGCAGCGGCGGACCATCCTGGTGGTGGTGCCGTCCACCCGCGCCGCCGAGGCCTGGTACGACGACCTCCACGCGCTGGTGCGCACGGGCGTCGATGACCTGGCCCCGCCGCTGCGGCTGTTCCCCTCGCTGCCCACCCTCCTCTACGCCGACGAGGCCACCGACCGGCAACTAGTTGGCCAGCGACTGGACGCCCTGGAGGCGCTCCTGCGCGGCGAGCCGACCATCGTCGTGGCGCCGCTCAGCGCGGTGCTGCACCGGTCGATACCGCCCTCAGCCCTGGCCGGCAGCGACCTGAGCGTCGAGGTCGGGCAGGCGGTCGAGCCCGAGGCGCTGCTGACCCGGCTGGAGGAGCTGGGCTACGTCCGCCACGACCCGGTGGTGATGCCCGGCCAGTGCTGCCGCCGGGGCGGGATCCTCGATGTCTACCCGATGACCGCGCCGCAGCCGCTACGGGTCGAGTTCTGGGGCGACGAGATCGAGTCGATTCGCTACTTCGAGGTCAACTCGCAGCGGTCGACCCTCCCGCAGCCGCGGTTCACCGTGACGGTCTCGCGGGAGAGCATCCGCACCCGGGCGCTGGACGCCCGGGTGGTGGCCGAGATCCACCGCGCCGCCGAGCAGCAGGCCGAGCAACTGGCCGCCTCGGGCCGCCAGCTCGAAGCCTCGCGGCTGCGCGGGAAGGTGGCCCACGACCTGCGCAAGCTGGAGGCCGAGGAGCCGTTCGACGGCAGCGATCACTATTTGCCGTACCTCTACGACGACGTGGCCACGGTGCTCGACTACCTCCCGCCCGGCGCGGTGGTGCTGGTCGACGAGCCGGAGGCGGTGGCCGAGCGGGCCGAGGCGCTGGCCGACGAGGTCGAGGCCATCTACCGCGACAAGCTGGCCGCCGGAGCGGTGCTGGCGCTGCCTTCGCCGCTGTACCGCCGCCACGACCCGGCCCGGCCGCTGTGGTACGCACTGCCGGCGCTGGAGCTGACCGCCGGCGCTGGCGAGGCGACCTTCGAGCTGGCCGACGTCGGCGCCTTCGACGGCGATCTGGAGACGGCGGTCGAGGCAGTGCGCGATTGGCAGCGGGAGGGGTACCGGCTGCTTTGCACCACCCATCAGGTCGGCCGCCTCCGCCAGATCCTCCACGGCCGCGGCGTGGCCGCGGCCTATGAGGAGGGCGTCACCGCCGCGCCCGACCCGGGCCGCATCCGGATCGTCGATCAGCGGCTCTCGGCCGGGTTCCTGGCGCCGTCGCTCAAGCTCGGCGTGGTGACCGACCACGAGGTCTTCGGCTGGCACCGCGCCCGGACCCGCGCCGGGCGGAGCGTGGCCCGGCGGGGCAGCACCGCGCTGGCCAACCTGACCGAGCTCTCGCCCGGCGACACGGTGGTCCACATCTACTACGGGATCGGCGTGTTCAAGGGGATGATCACCCGCGCCGTGGCGGGTGTCGAGCGCGACTATCTGCAGATCGACTACGCCGGCACCGACCGGCTGTACGTGCCGGTGACCGAGCTGGACCGGGTCCAGCGGTACCTGGGCCCCGAGGGCGCGGAGCCGGCGCTCAACAGCCTGTCCGACAACCGCTGGCGGCGAACCACCAGCCGGGCCCGGAAGAAGGCCGAGGCCGTGGCCCGCGATCTGCTCGAGCTGTACGCCAAACGGTCGCACGCCGGCGGCCACGCCTTCGGGGCCGACACGCCCCGGCAGGAGGCCATGGAGGCGGCCTTCATCTACGAGGAAACGCCCGCCCAGGTGGCCGCCATCGAGGCGGTCAAGGAAGACATGGAGCGGGCCGAGCCGATGGACCGGCTGCTCTGCGGCGACGTCGGCTTCGGCAAGACCGAGGTGGCCGTGCGGGCCGCGTTCAAGGCGGTCTGCGACGGACTCCAAGCGGCCGTGCTGGTGCCCACCACGGTGCTCGCGCAGCAACACTACGGGACCTTCTCCGAGCGCCTGGCCCCGTTCGGCGCGACGGTCGAGGTGCTCAGCCGCTTCCGCGGCCGGCGCGAGCAGCTCGAGGTGATCGAGCGGTTGGCGGCCGGCGAGGTGGACGTGGTCATCGGCACCCACCGCCTACTCAGCGAGGACATCCGCTTCGCCCGGCTGGGGCTGTTGGTGATCGACGAGGAGCAGCGCTTCGGCGTGCGGCACAAGGAGGCGGTCAAGAAGCTCAAGCTCAACGTCGACGTGATGACCATGTCGGCCACGCCCATCCCTCGGACGCTCAACACCGCGCTGATCGGCGTCCGCGACCTGAGCCTGATCCAGGACCCGCCCCAGGGCCGGCTGCCGGTCCGGACGACGGTCATCGAGCGCGAGGACGAGCGCATCCGCGAGGCGCTGCTGCGCGAGCTGGAGCGCGACGGGCAGGTCTACTTCCTGCACAACCGGGTGCGCACCATCGAGCGCGCCGCGGCGCGGCTGGAGCGGCTGGTGCCCACCGCCCACATCGGCATCGCCCACGGGCAGATGGCCGAGGACCAGCTCGAGGAAGTCATGGTCGACATGTACGCCGGCCGGTACGACGTGCTGGTCTGCACCTCCATCATCGAGAGCGGGCTGGACATTCCCAACGTCAACACCATCCTGATCGACGACTGCGATCAGTTCGGGCTGGCGCAGCTCTACCAGTTGATCGGCCGGGTCGGCCGCCGCGAGCGGCAGGCCTACGCCTACCTCCTCCACGCCCGGCGCAAGGAGCTGACGCCCGAGGCGCAGCGGCGGATCGAGGCCATCGGGGAGCTGAGCGAGCTGGGCTCCGGATTCGAGATCGCCTTGCGCGACCTGGAGATCCGTGGGGCGGGAAATCTGTTGGGGGTGCAGCAGAGCGGCTTCGTCGAGGAGGTCGGGTTCGAGCTCTACACCCAAATGCTGTCCGAGGCGCTGCGCACGCTGATGGGCGACACGGCGGCCGAGCCGATCCAGTTGGTCAGCGAGATCGAGCTGCCCATCCAGGCCAACCTCCCGCCGTCGTATGTGCCGGACGAGAAACAGCGGATCGACCTCTACCGCCGCCTTTCCGCCGCGCGCGACGAGGGCGGGGTGCTGGACCTGGAGGGTGAGGTCCGCGACCGGTTCGGCCGCCCGCCGCAGGCCGCGGCCAACCTGTTCCGGCTCCTGCGGCTCAGGATGCGCGCCGACCAGGCCGGGATCGCCTCGATCAAGGTCGCCGGCGGGCGGCACCTGGCGGTCGAGTTCGACGCCGACCACCACCTCGACGCGCGGGAGATGCGGATCTTCTCGCGGGCCTTGAGCCGCGAGGCCAAGCGCGGCGGGACGCCGAGCCTGAAGCTGTCGCGGAGCGGGATCTCGGCCGATCTCCGCGAGCCGCGGAGTTGGCTGCCGCTGGACGCCGCGGAGATCTTCTCGCGAATGGTGGTGGCGGCCAGAGCGGACGTCGGCGCAGCTACCGGCCGGTAGCCGCGCTCAGATCTTCCACTGGAAGCACCACAGCTCGCACAGGCGGAGGAGGCCCAGCAGCAGACTCATGCCGAGGAGGATCGCGAACATCACCGTGACCGCTTCCATCCCGGCGATCTGGCCGATGGACTGCGGCGTCTGGGTCACCGCCTGGTAGCTCAGCCGGCTCCACAGGTTGGTCAGCTCGGCCTGCGACCAGAGCCAGAACTTCTGGACCACCGGCTCGTACCCGAAGTAGATGATGGCCGCCGTCAGCGGGTACATCAGCGGGTGCATGGCCTCGTACTTGAGCTTCTCGTGCTCGAGGTAGATGAAGCACTTCTTGCATGGCGGCCGCTTCTTGCGCTGGTGCATGATGCCGGTGCGCGCAGCGATCTCGCTGCGCATGTAGGCCTGCTCGCCGCGCTTCGGCCCGCGGGTCAGGCCGGTCAGCATCGATTCGATCAGGTTCTGGTCACAGAAGCAGCCGCCGCCATACTTCCAGCACCGCTTGCGGGCCTTGAAGGCGGGGCACATGGCCACCAGATAGTCGCGGCAGTAGGGCAGGTGCCAACACGGGCTGAGCAGGTTGGCCTTGAACCGGGTGTCCTTCGGCGCCTCGCGCCGCAGCTTGGCCCGCTCGACCTCCTCGTCCTGCTTGCGCCGCAGCGGGACGGTCTTGATGTAGCGCCAGATCACCACCAGCACCGGCCAGGCCATGGCGATGAGCATGATCTGCCCGGTCACCACCACGTTGCGGACCATCAGATCGACGGCCTGGTTGGCCTGACCGCCCTTGCTGGAGCGCAGGTACTCGACCAGAACGGGAAAGCCGAGCCAAAAGAACAAGCCGCCGGCGACGATGGCCCCACCGATGTCGGCCTGGTTCTCCTTCGCCCGGAGCATCGAGAAGAACGAGGCGACCCAGCAGCAGTACATGAGGATCCGGGTCATCATGTCCATGCCGCTCGCGACGCGGTGCACCTGTCCCGGTTCGACCCGAAAGACCTGCCCGGAGAAGATCCCCGTCCCGATGTAGATCAACACCCCGGCGATGGCGATCAGTGAAATCCAGGTGGCCGTGTCGGCCAGGGTCTCCAGCAGGCTTTTTAGCTTGGTGCTGAGATCGATCAGGGTCTTGTTGCTGCGCGCCAACGCCAACTCCCGGTTCCAGGGTCACGCCCACGCGAACCAGCACCCCCGCACCACCATCATACGACCTGCCGACTCCAATGTCAACGAAAACGGGGGACACACACTCGTTGCTCACTTGGCGATGACGCGGCGGCCGCGCAACACCTTCCCGCCCTGTTTGGCGCCGTTGACAGGCGTCGGACCCGGTGTCAGGATAGCCGGGTCGCGGCCGGGCGCTCCGCGCGTTCGGCTCCTGGAGGTGGCATGAGCATCTTGATCGACCGTGACACGCGCCTGCTGGTCCAGGGAGTCACCGGGCGCGAAGGCACCTTCCACACCGAGCAGATGCTCAGCTACGGGACCAACGTGGTCGCCGGCGTGACGCCCGGCAAGGGCGGCAGCGCACACCTCGAACGGCCGGTGTTCAACACCGTCGCCGAGGCGGTGGCCGAGACCGGGGCCAACGCCTCGGTGATCTTCGTTCCGGCGGCCTTCGCCGCCGCCGCCGTGTGCGAGGCGGCCGACGCCGGGCTGCCGCTGATCGTGTGCATCACCGAGGGCATCCCCACCGCCGACATGATCCGTGCCTGCGCCTACGTCCGCAGCCGGGGCGCTCGGCTGGTCGGCGCCAACTGTCCCGGATTGCTCACGCCCGGGCAGAGCAAGGTGGGCATCATCCCCGGCCAGATCGCCAGTCCGGGCCCGGTCGGCATGGTCTCCCGCAGCGGCACCCTGACCTACGAGGCGGCCGACGCGCTGAACCGAGCCGGGCTAGGGCTGACGACCATCGTCGGGATCGGCGGCGATCCCGTCCTGGGCACTCGGTTCATCGACGTGCTGCCGCTGTTCGAGGCCGATCCGCAGACCGCCGCCGTGGTCATGATCGGCGAGATCGGCGGCAACGATGAGGAGGTGGCGGCCGAGTACATTGCCACCATGACCAAGCCGGTGGTCGGCTTCATCAGCGGCCGGAGCGCGCCGGAAGGCAAGCGCATGGGCCACGCCGGGGCCATCGTCTCAGGCGGCTCCGGGACCGCCGAGAGCAAAGTCGCCGCCTTGACGGCCGCCGGGGTTCCCGTTCCCGACACGGTCCACGCCATCCCCGACCTGGTCAATTCGGCGCTGGCCTGACGGTCAGAGCGTCTCGGCCATGATGGTAAGCGCCTGCTCGATCTCCTCATCGGTGATCCCGTGGTGGGTCACGGCGCGACAGATTCCGCGGCACATCCCGCTCAGCGCCACGCCGCGCTCGCGGCAGCGGGCCGGCCACTCGGGATCCGCGCAGTGGAACCAGACGATGTTGGTTTCGACCATCTCCAGGTCGACAGTGATCTGGTCCAGCTCGCTCAGCGCCGTGGCCAGCCGAGCGGCGTGGGCGTGATCCTCGACCAGCCGTTCAACCATGGACTCCAGCGCGACCAGCCCGCAGGCGGCCAGGACGCCGCTCTGCCGCATCGCCCCGCCGAGCTGCTTGCGGCGGCCGCGGGCGGCGGCGATGAACCGCTCGGAGCCGCACAGGACCGAGCCGGCGGGGCAGCACAGGCCCTTGCTCAAGGCGAAGGTGACGCTGTCGCACGGCGCCGCCAGCCGGCTCGCCGACACGCCCAACGCGACCGCCGCGTTGAAGATCCGCGCGCCGTCCAGGTGGACCACCAGCCCGCGGGTGTGAGCGTCCTCGCACAGGGCCTCGGTCCGCTCGGCCGAGAGGACGGTGCCGCCGGCCAGGTTGGCGGTGTTCTCCAGCCATAGCAGCCGCGGCCCCGGCCCGCGCGGGACATTGTTCTCCAGCGCCGCGTCGAAGTCGTCGAGGTCAAGGTGACCGCGGGAGTGGGTCACGACGATGGGCAGACATCCGGCGAGGGCGGTCAGGCCGTTGTGCTCGAAGTGCAGCACGTGGCTGCGGCTCTCGACCACGACCTCATCGCCCGGCGAGGTGTGGACCAGGGCGGCGATCAGGATCTTCGCTCTCATCTGGTGAGAATTGGTTGCCAGGTGCAGGAAATCTGGCCGCCACCCATTTCCTATGCCGAGGATATCGACATCGTTTTCGTCCTCCTTGATCGGCTGATCGAAAGCAGGCTCTCGTTCCATTGGCAAGCCGAGAATCCTTCGGCGGTTTTGATCGCAGTGATTGACTATGAGAATCCTTTGTCCATCGACCGCCTGTTGAACATGCGGGTGAATGCGGTAATCGGGCTGCCGATCCGACCCTTCGGGATTCTTACCAACCTATTGGCGGCGGTCAACAATCACCGACGGGAACGGCGATTGCGCCAGAGCCTAAGCCGCCTGCAGGCAAAGCTCGAGTCGTCCCGTATCATCGAGCGCGCCAAGCTTGCGATCATGTTGACTGACAATCATTCCGAAAAGGAAGCCTATGGCGTGCTTCGCCAGTTGGCGATGAAGCGCAGAACCACCGTCGATATGGTGTCAGGTGAGATCCTCTCCCGCCTGAACTGGCGTGAGGAGGAAGATACCCTGATGCATGAAGACTACGGTCAAGATCCATAACGGCGCTTGAAGGATATGTTGTGACGTGTTTCAGGCGCATGGCGCTGCAGCTGACGGGACAGTGGTCTTTCGCCGCAAGCTATTCCGGGCGCAGTTGCTGATTGCCGAAACGGCGTCGCGGCCGACCATGCGGTTGTCGGCCGTGAAGGGCGAAGCGTTGCGGCGGCGGTTACTCGGCGATCTCGAAGGATCTTCTGGGCTGCTCGACGGCGCGCAACAAGGGCACCTGCGGCAACCGGATGAACATCCGCCGAGATGAACTGGAAGCCCGGGTACTGAACGCGCTGCGCACCCGCCTGGTCGACCCC
>JAANMT010003131.1_pt1 | contig 12364 bp, 14 predicted proteins | sample 7279711 | NCBI WGS metagenome assembly JAANMT01 (sample SAMN14094538, study PRJNA606508) | bioreactor metagenome | isolation source: A lab-scale SPAN reactor treating ammonium-rich wastewater day 1 | place: Ireland: Galway | collected 2017-01-16 | reverse complement strand
GCGTCAGGCTCACCCCTTCCACCGTCACCGATCCCTTCGGCACCATGAATGGCATCAAATCCCCAGGCACCTCCAGACGCACCCGATACTCCCCGCAGTCCACAACCCCCGCCACCGTTGCAACCCCATCCACATGCCCTTGCACGATGTGCCCGCCCATCAGCGAACTCGCGGTCACTGAACACTCAAGGTTTACTTCGGCCCCAGGTGCCAGCAACCCAAGCGTCGTCACGCGGAGTGTCTCGGGCACTACATCAAAATAAAACGTGTTGCCCGGGCCAAGTTCTGTCAATGTCAGGCACACCCCATTGACCGCAATCGAGTCACCCGGAACGGGGACAATGCTCCACCCTTCACCATCCACCACCAGCCGTGTGGATGAACGCCCCGGACGGGCTTCACAAATGCGGCCTTTATGCTGGATCAGCCCTGTGAACATGCACGAACTGTAGGAAGCGGGGACCTCGGCTTGACCTGATGCCCGCTCGCCCGGATACTCCACTCTCTCGGCGCGGCGCAACGCCCCGCCAGAACCCGCACGCAGGACCACGAACCCCTTCGGAGAAGCCCTGAACATGATTCACAATCTTCCGCTTCGCACACGACTTCTTCACCGTTCCGCGAGCGGTTGCCTTCTTGCAAGCATCGCATTGCTCGGCCTCGCAGCATGCTCCACCACTCAGGACCGCCGCGAACCACAAACCAATACCTCGAACACCCCCGCGCAGACGGGGTACGAGATTCGCACCGAAACCCAGACCGGCGGCTTCACCATCCGCCACGCCGACTGGGGCGAACTCGGCTACCGCTGGGACTGGACTGGCTTTCCCGCTGTTCAGCAACGCGAAGCTGTGCGCTTCGTCGACGTCTATGACGACATCCTCGTGGTTCAGGGGTCCTCCAGTGCCATCACCATCATGGAGGCAGTCACCGGACGCAATCGCTGGGTCGATCGGCCCGCAACTGCACTCACGCGATTCGTCGGCAGCGTTCGCGACGGCAACATCCTCTACAACTGCGCAGACGCCGAGGTCTACATCATCGACCTCTCCAACGGCAACTGGCTCGGACGCCAATCCTTCGAAGAAGTCGTCAACACACGACCACTCTTCGACCGCGGCACCCTCATTTTCGGCACCACCAAGGGCAACATCTTCGCACACCGCACCGACTTCGGCGTCCGCTCATGGAAGTACAGCGTCGGGGCACCCATCGAAGCCAGTCTCACCATGGTTCAGGGATTCGTCGCCGCGATCGGACAAAACGGTCAAGTCCTCTTCGTCGATCCACACACCGCAGGCGGATTCGGCCGGCCCGGTACCGGTGGACGCATGGCGACCGACCCCGTCACCGACGGCACCCTCCTCTTCGCCGCTTGCACCGATCAGTCCCTCTACGCCTTCACCCCAGGCTTCGACAAGCACGCCTGGCGCTATCGCACCAACGAAGCCCTCATGATTCAGCCCACCTACCACAACGGCGTCGTCTATCTCTCCGTGCCCGGCACCGGCCTCATCGCCCTCGACGCGGCTACCGGCAGCGAACGCTGGATCGGACCCAACGCCGGAGGCGAAGTCATCGCCATGCGCGCCGGCTCGCTCATCGTCTGGGATGGCAGATCCGTCAAGTCCGTCGATCCAACCAACGGCGACGTCATGTCTACCTGCCCCGCGCCCGGTGTTTCCCTCGTCAAGGCCAATCGATTCGACGATGGCAGCCTCTTCGCACTCACCAGAAACAACGCCATCATCCGCTTTTCCCCTCGCTGATCCCGGTCTGAATCATGCCTGATCGAGTCCGGATTCGCCGCGCCCTGCTCTCTGTGAGCGACAAGACTGATCTTGTCCCTTTCGCCTCCGCACTCGCATCGATGGGCGTCGAACTCATCTCCACCGGCGGCACCGCCCGCGCACTCGCCGACGCAGGGCTCACAGTCTCACACGTCGAAGCAATCACCGGTTTCCCCGAAATGCTCGACGGCCGTGTCAAGACCCTCCACCCCGCTGTCCATGGCGCAATCCTCGCACGTCGCGACCTTCCCGCGCACATGCACGCACTCGACGCGCATGGCTTCAAACCAATCGACCTCGTCTGCGTCAACCTATACCCCTTCGAACAGACCACCAGCCACGCAGACACCACCTTCGACGAAGCAATCGAACAAATTGACATCGGCGGCCCCAGCATGATCCGCAGTGCCGCCAAGAACGCCTCCGCCGTCGCTGTCGTCACTGCGCCTCCCCAATACGACCGCGTCGTCTCCGAGTTGCGAGCAAACGATGGGTGCCTCACACATCGCATGCGCGCCGAACTCGCAGCCGCTGCCTTTGCCCGCACCAGTGCATACGACGCCGCAATCAGCGCCTACCTCAGCCGCGCCGCCCCCGCACCGTTCCCCGCAACCCTCCGTCTCACTTGCGCCAAGGTCGATGACCTGCGCTATGGCGAAAACCCGCACCAGTCCGCCGCCCTCTATCGCGACTCAACCTCCACCGGGCCCACCATCGTCAACGCCCGCCAACTCGGAGGCAAGCAGCTCAGCTACAACAACATGCTCGACGCCGCTGCCGCGCTCGAACTGGTCAAGGCCTTCGCTCGTGTCGATCCCGCACGCCCGGGCGCATGCGTTGTCAAGCACACCAACCCGTGCGGCGCCTCGATCGCCGATTCCAACGTCGCCGCCATCGAGCACGCCATCAAGGGTGATCCGCTCGCTGCCTATGGCGGAATCCTCGCGATCAACCGCCCTCTCCTCGCCGACGACGCGCACGCCATCACCACAGGTGGCGCATTCTTCGAAGTTGTCGTTGCCCCCGAGTGCTCTCCAGACGCCGCTTCCATCCTGCTCAATCGCTGGGCCAACGTCCGCGTTCTCGCCGTCGGCAACGCACCACCTTCGCATCATCGCAAACTTGAATACCGCTCAATTCCCGGCGGCCTCCTGGTGCAGGACCGCGACATCCTCCCCATCTCCACCGGCGCCTGGCAGCACCGCGCCGGGCCTCCACCCAGCGATGCCGATCTACAGCTCGGTGCCTTTCTCGTCTCTTGCGTGCGGGCTCTTTCCAGCAACGCTGTCGTCCTCGGCGGCTACGACGCCCAAGGCGTCCGAATCTTCGGGTCCGGGTCCGGCCAAGTGGACCGCGTCAACGCATGCCGCATCGCCGTAGCCAAGGCCGACATGCTCCCCTCCGGATCAATCGCCGTCAGCGAAGCCTTCTTTCCGTTTCCCGATGGCCCCGCCCTGCTTATCGAGGCCGGTGTTCGGGCCATCATCCACCCAGGCGGGTCAAGACGCGACGAAGAGACCTTCGCCCTCTGCGAGGCCAAGGGCGTCACCTGCCTCACCACCGGCCAACGGCACTTCCGCCACTGACCCCCGCCCTCCCAGCCCTCCCAGACCCCACCAAACCCCCTTTCAGGCCCCTTTCATGGGCCAATAGTGTGGATTCTTTGAGATCTTGGCGCAAACTGTTGAAAAGTTCGGGAAAACTCCGTACAACATGTCATCCGTTTGGAGTGTCCAGTGCCAAAGACGCGCAGGATCCATAAACCGGGCAAGGATGCCCCCCCGATCGACGCCGAGGCCATCGCCCTCGATTCTCTCGGCGATCATGGCCTCGATGCCAAAGTCCTCGTTCTCAACAAGGGTTACGTCGCTCTCCGCGTCATTTCCGCACGCCGAGCGTTCGCTCTCCTCTCCCGCGACGCAGCCGAAATCATCCACATCGAACAGGGCCACTACGTCAACTACGATTTCTCCTCGTGGATCGAGATCTCCGAATTGCAGCGTCAGTTCGAGCCCGATGCGCACGACTGGGTCCGCACGGTTCGCATGCACATCGCTGTTCCAAGAGTCATTCGGCTCTTCGGCTACGACCGCGTTCCCGCCGAAGCCGTCAAACTCAACCGCCGCAACCTCTTCGCACGCGACCGCAACCACTGCCAATACTGTGGCCACTTCTTCCCGACCAACGAACTCTCGATCGACCACGTCACGCCTCGCGCCCATGGCGGACCCGACACGTGGGACAATCTCGTCTGTGCCTGCCTCCGCTGCAACTCACGCAAAGGCGGGCGGACGCCCGAGCAGGCAAACATGAAACTGGTCCGCAAGCCCGTACGCCCACGACGCAATCCCATGATCTCCCTGCGACTCGGAGCCGACAAATATGCCTCGTGGAAGGCCTTCCTCGATGAGGCATACTGGTCCGTCGAGCTGAAGTAGCACGGGCCCCGTCTCACCATCCGGAAACCGCCGCCCGACCAACCTACGGTATGCTTTGGCGCGGCTCTCACGGACCGTGAGCCCCACGAGCGGAGACTTTTCCTTGCCTCACATCATCACCGAACCCTGCCTCGGCACCAAGGACACCAGTTGCGTTGACGTCTGCCCGGTCGATTGCATTCACCCGACCAAAGACGAGCCCGACTTTGAAACTGCGGATCAGTTGTTCATCGATCCCGACACTTGCATCGACTGTGGCCTCTGCGTCGACGAATGCCCCGTGCAGGCGATCTATCAGGACGAAGATCTCCCCGACGAATACGCCAAGTACGTCCAGATCAATCTCGACTACTACAAGAAATAACACGCGCGCCCAAAAACGATGACACGCGCATCACAACACGCAGACTCAAACGCGCCGGATTAAGCAGATGTCGGACGCCGGATCTTCGGGCGCACTCTCGCCCCCCAACGTCCCTGCGTTCGATCGCCCGAAGGTCCGGGTCAATTCACGCGCAAACCGCACGCCTCATGCCGCGTCGCCGAACTCCGCCTCCAGAGCATCGATCGCGTCCATCTGTTCGGCTCGCTTCGCCCGATCCGCCCAGCGGTCCGGTCGCACGTTCGACGGCGCATTCGCCGCCTCGCGCCAATCCTCTGCCCGTGTCAGGTTCAACTCGCTCGCCATCGTCTTGCGATACCCCAGCAGCCGGATCACTTCCAGCACATCCGTCCACGCCGGGAACGGCTTGCCATTGGCCCTTTTGAACTCATCAATGGCCATCAAAAACAAAAACTGCTCAGGCGTCATCTCGCCCTCTTCAGCCGCTCGCGTGAAATCGCTCCGCCGCCGTCCAGGACCACGCCGCCGCTCAAGCCCGCTCGACGCGCCACTTCCTGGCATCCGACGGCGATCAAGCCCCAGCCTTCTGTCTACAACACCACCACCAGGCATCGCCGCTTCATCGGGCGACTGAGGAACCTGCGGCGAACCAGACTTCGAATCGGCCATGAGCGCACACTCCACTTGAGTGGGTGGTTATCCGTCCCAAAGCCGGAACACTCACCCACGCTCAAAGGTCATCGTCGTCATCGGCCCCGCCGTCCAGTTCCTCGTCGAGTTCTTCTTCCTCGAAGTCATCCTCGAACTCGTCACCCTCCATTTCGTCATCATCCTCATCATCGTCATAGAAGTCATCTTCGTCATCGTCGAACGGGTCGTCTTCGTCCTCTCGACCCATCACGACCGTGAGCAAAGATGCTCCCGACTCCATCTCCCACAATTTCGAAGACATGTCCATCGTTTCGTTTGCATCCATCAAGAGTGGGTTCGCCATGATCAGCGCCTCCTGTTGCCAATAATCCCCGGCTCGCTGCCGGATTTCTCTTCGTGAACGGGGACCAGTGTAGTCCCATCAACCCCGTCAGGTCCGTAGACTACCCGCGTCCGCCCCGCTGTCAAATCCACTTTGCCCAGATCTGTCCACTTTCTGCATCGCCAAGGCGTAGACTGCCCCTCCATAATCCCTCCCCGAGAGGCCCAGCATGACTCCCGGACCAACGCAACGAATCGACATTTTCGCAGGAATTCTTGCGTTCCTATTCCCCGGAGCAGGCCACATCCTGCGACGAGAATTCCGCCGCGGGGTACTCGCATCAGTCGGTGTTCTGGGCCTCTTCTTCTATGGCCTGTTCATGGGGGGGATCGACGTCATCGACCGCAAAGAAGACAAATGGTGGTTCTACGGCCAGGCAGTCGTCGGCCCGATCGCCTTCGCCACCAACGCCCTCCACCAATCCGCATTCAAAGCCTACGAAGTCCCTGAATACCTCCTCCTCCCCGGCAGCGCCATCGAGGAACACCGTTTCGCCCAGTTCCCCCATCGCTCCCTCAACCCCGGAGAGGCACGCCGCGTGACTTCCATCACCATCCGGTCGTCCACAGGCCACAATCTCCCACGCGAAGTTCCCGTCATCGTCCCCGCCGAAGATGGCGACGAAAGACCCAACATCAAGTCCCTCGGCACCTTGAACGAACTCGGTATGCTCTCGGCCACCATCGCCGGCATGCTCAACTTCATCATCATTCTCGACGCCCTCTTCCCCGGGCGCCTCAAGCCAGAGGGTGCAAAACAATGACCTCCCTCATCCTCGCATACCGCCCTTTCATCGACCCGATCAATTTTGATCGTTACTGGTACCTCCTCCTTTTCCCTATGGTCTTCTTCCTCGCCGTCGGTTACAAATCCGTCCGCACCGTCGACATGACCCTCTACTGGCGGCAGGTTCTCATGTTCTCCACACAACTCATCTTCGGTCTCGTCCTCCTCGGCACCGGTTTCTACATCGCCATTCGCGTCCTTCTCCCCATCATCGCCCCGCTCGATCGATAAACCTCCACTAACTCCCACGCCTCACTGGCAACTCCTTCACATCAGAGGCCTCGTAACACTCACCGCCCGGTACAGCCCCAGCACATCCTCGCGTCCATATACCTTCGGCGAATACCGGTTATTGATCGGCTGAAGTCGAATCACCTCCTCCCCAGCCTCGTCACGCTCAAAATACACTCGCTTGAACGTCGACTCGTGGTCCGGCGCAACACGCGCAAAACAATCGCACCCGTCCTTGATGTCGCGCGCAGGGCTGAACACCACAATGTCGCCCTCCCGATACTCAGGCTCCATCGAATCGCCCACCACACGCGCCGCAAACGCATCCGGGTCCGTCAGCCCTGGGCATCGCACATATTCATCCGCCACTCGCGCCGGATACCCCAGATCCGTAAAGCCCGCCGGATAACCCGCAGCCACACGGTTGATCAGCGGCACCTCCATCGGCAGCGAACTCTGCACCACCGATGACGCATGCTCGCCAGTCAGCTTCTCAACCAGGCGAGCCAACATGCCCGTGCGATACGCCGCATCGAGCGATCCACGCAACCGTCCATTGTCGTCAATCCCGTCCGACGCAATCAGGTCGGCCAGATGCCTCCCAGCGCGTCCTTGGTTTGCTAGATCAATCAACTCACGCCGCACCGCCTCCGGCGTCTGGTGCCATCTCGCCACATTCGCCAGTTCGCCCTCATTCAGACCAAGCGCACGCTCCAGACTCAGCAGCGTCGCCTCCGAAGGCGGACCCTTGTGCCCCGTCTCGATCTCCGACAAATACGACTTGGCGATGCCAACACGCTCCGCCAACGCGCTCAGGGTGATTCCTCGGTCAAGACGCACCTCGCGAAGACGCTTCCCAAGTTGTGGGGGGGTCCGGTCGTGCATTTGTTGTGGTTCGCGGCTCATGAGTTGTCCCCATTCTTGCCTCTTCGTCACCTCGGGTGGTCCGATCAGATACCATACAGTATACTAGCGTACACGCTTGTGCGCAGATTCGCGACCCCATTTGTGAAAGTCCTTGAACGGCGTTCGCCGAATGGTAAAACCTCTTTGGAATGTTCGCAAAACAGCGTAGAAACAGAAATGAGTGAGACTTGCCAACATTCCCACAAAGTCGAGTTTCCCCCCGCAGGAGGTCAAGCCATGGGTCGTATCACGTCACGAGCATACCGAACATCCACAGGTGACTGGAGACACACCCAGGACGCCCAAGCCTGCGACCTCCGTAAACGCATCCGAAGGCAGGCAGCCGAGCAGATCGTCGCTCGTGCCGCATTCCTTCCGCCATCCGATCGCCTGCTCGTCCAACTCTACCTCGAACACGGCCGAACCCTCAAGGATCTCGCCGAAGCCTCCGGCCTGCCCCCTCGCGTCATGAGTCGCAAAATGCGAAAACTTATCACACGCGTGGCCTCCGAACGCTTCGACTTCGTTCTCCGCCACATGGAATCTTGGCCCACAGGCCGACGCAAAGTCGCCATCGCCATGGTCCTCCACGGCCTGTCAATCCGCGATGCCGCCCAAACCCTGGCCGTGAGCCTCTACACCGTTCGACGACACCACGAAGCCGTCTGCGCCCTCTTCGACACCGAGCAGCGGGCTCACAAGTCACGCACTCTTCAGGGAGCACACTGATGCCACTCCGAGTCAACTCCACCAGCCCGCCCACCGAGCGGCAGATTCGCGCCTGCCTCCCCTTCGATCTCCGGCTCCACACCGCCGCCACACCCGGCTTGCCGTGCAGCGCACACGCCATCGAGCAATCCGCTCAGCCTGGGCGCATCACACTCCTCACCGGCCCCAGTGGTTCGGGCAAGAGCACCGCCCTCGGCGCACTCGATCTGCACCTGCGTTCGGCCGGCAATCGCGTCGAAGTCGCTCGCTTCTCCAGACGTCCATCAACCCGGCTCATCGATATCTTCTCGCCACGCATGACTGTCACCGACACCCTGCGCCTTCTGACTCATTTCGGCCTCGGCGAGCCAGCTCTCGTGGCGCGCACCATCAGCGAACTTTCACAAGGGCAGCGTCACCGCGCCGAACTCGCATTCGCCTTTCATCGCGCACTGACCCACGGCGCAGGCTGGCTTCTCATCGACGAGTTTGCCTCCGTGCTTGACCGCCTCACCGCCCGAGGCCTCGCAATCACACTCGCCCGGGCCGTTCGCAAGACCGCCCTGCATGTCGTCTGCGCTACCGCCCATGACGACATCGCAGCCGCCCTTGACGCCAATCCTGTCATCCGCTTCGACCTCGATGGCTCCATGTCCATCGCTCCCCCGCGACTCAAAATGTCCCGGTCGCTGCGCCTTGTCATCGAGCCCGGCACTCTGGGAGATCTCGATCAGCTCCTCAAGTTCCACTACCGCGCAGGCAGGCCCGCGACCTGCGTGGGTGTGCTGCGCGCAGTAGATCAGACCAGTGGCGTGCTCGCTGGTGTTCTGGCTGTGTCGATGCTCACGCTCAATGGGCGGTGGCGCAACCTCGCTTGGCCCGGTCGATACGCTGGCCCTGACCGCCGGGCAATCACCCGACGCATCAACGACGAGTTGCGCTGCATCTCGCGCGTCATCATCGAGCCTCGCTTTCGAGGCCTGGGTCTGGCCCGCACACTTGTCGAGCACTATCTCGCCAGCCCCCGCTCGCCCGCGACCGAAGCCATCGCGGCCATGGGAGAGATTTGTCCCTTCTTTGAACGTGCAGGCATGACTGCATATCGCCTCGCGATGTCCACAGCCGACACCCGACTGGCCGACGCACTCGAACACCGAGGCTTCGAGCCTTGGATGCTCGCTGATGAGCACCGCGTCGCCCGCATCACACAGGACCAACTCATCGCCCGCGAACTTGCGCGGTGGGCGGAAGCACGCAAGATTGTTGACGACTGTCCACTCAATCGGTCCTCACTCGCAGCGTCGCGATTGTGTGCCCGGTCGGTCGCCTATGCCCATGTGTTCCCCCCGATATCAGCCTCACAACTCGAGGCTCCAAGGGGGAAAGATGAAACACAAACCAAGCGTTCCGCAGCCGCAACCCGCACCCGATGATCTGCCGTACGCACTGACGTTCTTCCTGACCGCGCGCGAGCGGCAGCAGGTACTGCGCACTCTGCGCCGCTTTGGACGCAAGCGGGCACAAGCGCTCCTGCGTGCGCTGCGTGTGGAAAGGTGACATTGCATCCTGGACGCCGGATCTTCGGGCGCACCCGTGCTTCCAAACTTCCATGTACGTCAACGCCCGAAGTTCCGGGTCAAACCTGCCCAGGTCTCATATTTCTCACAGACTTCCCCTCTCAGTATTCGAGGAAAGAAGACACAATCATGGATGATTTCGACTGTGAACTTCCGGTTTCGCCGAAGAACCCGGATGAACTGCACGTCTGGGTTGTGAAGTATCTAGACGTGAGCATTTCGCGCGAGCCATTGCTCGATGGGCACGCTGCCCCGTTCGATTATCTCATTCACACGTTCTTTGAGACCGACCCGACGCGCTCGCGCGATTGTGTGGTCTGGGCCAATCGTGGTGGGGGCAAGACCTTTCTGGCAGCCATCGCCACGACGCTGGATCTCATCTACAAGCCCGGAATCGAAATCCGGATCCTGGGTGGCTCGCTCGAACAATCAAAACGCATGCACGCGCACCTGCGCGCCATCTTTGCGCGCCCTGTGTTTGCAGCACTGCTCGATGGCCGCATCACCGAGCGGCGCATCAGGCTTCGCAACGGCTCGGTCGTCGAACTGCTCGCCCAGTCGCAGACTTCGGTGCGCGGGACGCGCGTCCAGAAACTGCGATGCGACGAGGTGGAACTCTTCGACCCCGACGTGTGGGAAGCAGCCCAACTGACGACACGCAGCAAAGACTGCGGCGGAGTGCTCGTCAGCGGGAGTATCGAGTGTCTTTCGACGCTGCATGTGCCGTATGGGTTGATGTACCGCCTCGTGGCCGAAGCACGCGAGGGGCAGCGTAAACTCTTCAAGTGGGGGGTTGTCGATGTGCTCGGCGTGTGCGACGATCAGCATGTGTGCCAGAGCGAAGATGGGCAGGTGTGTCCGCTGTTCGATGCGTGTCGGGGGCGGGCCAAGGAGCGTGACGCGCGCGGCAGTCCGCCGGGGCATATCAGTGTGCATGACGCGGTGCGCCAGCGCGCGCGTGTCAGCGAGGCGACATGGTCGAGCGAGATGCTGTGCCTCAGGCCTAGGCGGAGCGATTGTGTGCTCCCCGAATTTCAGCCTCTGGTGCATGTGGTGCAAGAGGTGCCACAGGCGGGTCAGGGCGCGATGTGGATCGGCGGAATGGACTTCGGGTTTCGTGCGCCGACGGTGGTGCTGTGGGCGTTTGTCAGTGCGGAAGGTGTGGTGTATGTCGTCGATGAGCGCAGCGAGGTGGAGCAGACAGTGTCGCAGCACGCCGAGGCGATCAAGCAGAGCCATTGGCCTGCGATGGCATGGATCGGGGTCGATCCGGCAGGGTCGCAACGATCAGGGCAGACAGGCAGAACCGATGTTGCGGTGCTGCGCAGCGCTGGGCTCGTGGTCAAGGCCAACAAGATCGGGCAGCAGCGCGGGCTCGAATTGCTGCGCGCCAGGCTCAAGCCCGCGCTGGGCGAGCCGCGGCTGTTTGTGCATGAGCGGTGCAGGGTGCTCATCGAGTCGATGGAGAAGTATCGATATCCGGCAGAGAATCTTGAAAGCAAGCAGCCGGTCAAGGATGGATCCGACCACGCGGTCGATGCGCTGCGGTACATGATCCAGAACCTCGATCATACCTATTGCGCAAAGATGGATAAATATTGAGCAGAATGGCAAGGATGTACAATGATGTGCAATCTAATATCATGCTGGTCGATCCGATTGGGCGGATTTAACGGGCTGCGTGTTTCACCGCCTGCGGCGTGTGAGGGCGAACGAACCGAAGGCCAGCATGATCGCGGAGGCTGGCGCGGGGATGACGCGGATGGTGGCAGGGGTGGTGAAGAACGAGATGCCCGGATCCAGCGTATTCGGCCAGTTCTCAGAGCCAAGATCTGCGTAATACCAGTACAAGATTGCTGTGGGATAGTCAGCATAAGGTCGCAGATCCACATGCAGCAGGCCGGTAGTTTCGGGCGTTGTCTCAATCTCGAACATCAGAATCGGGAGTGGATTGCGATCGTCGACGATGACGCCTGGGACCTGCGGCTGTCCTGTTATAAAATCTCGCAGCCATGGTCCGTCTGGTGTGCCACGATCAAAAATATAATACATGCCATGGCGAAGCTGTGAGATGCTTGTGAAGGCAGCAAGATCGCCGGAAACCTCGATGCTTCCCACGGCTGATTCCATGTTCCCGGCCGTCTCTGCCACACCATTAACTTCATACGTCGCCCACATCCAGACCTGGACGGTCTCGCCAGCCATGACGGTCTGCGGGGCTTCGAACCACGCGCGGAACTCGCGGGTCTGCGCGCTGGCAAGCAACGGGGTCGTGGCTATGAGAAATGCAGCAGGGATAACGACGTACCTCGCCATGGCTGAAGACTCCAGAATGTGAGAATTCTTGTGGTTTTGGTCCGAATTCCGATTGCGTGTTCCGTACCCATTCAGCATGATGCGTCCGCCCAGATTCGCCCCCGGCTCATTGTTGGCGGCGATGGCGCGACTCACGTCGGCGGCGCGCGGGCATAAGGGTAGCAAGGCAGAGAAGTGCCGCGGACGCTGGGGTGGGGATGACGCGGATGGTGGCAGAAGAAGTCAAGAGCGAGATG
>JAANMT010003130.1_pt1 | contig 12367 bp, 10 predicted proteins | sample 7279711 | NCBI WGS metagenome assembly JAANMT01 (sample SAMN14094538, study PRJNA606508) | bioreactor metagenome | isolation source: A lab-scale SPAN reactor treating ammonium-rich wastewater day 1 | place: Ireland: Galway | collected 2017-01-16 | reverse complement strand
AAAACTGTTTGTAGATCTGGAAAAACTGGATGTGGATGCCAGAAAACAGATGGATGAGTCTCTAGTGAAGATGATGCTTTACGAAGATTTCTTTGCTGAGCTTGGCCATCTTGAAAACGAAACCATATTAATCTCTCCCAACAGCAACCAGTCTATTTTTGAAACGCTGAAAGCAGCTAATACCTTTATCAAAGCACCGGTTCCGGGAAACCTGATGAAGGCGATCAAGAACGACACAGAACTCGAAGGTTTCAGAACGGTGATGCAGCGCGATGGAGTGGCCATGGTGAAGTTCCTTTACTGGCTTACACATCAGGCAGGAAAAGAAGAAATGACTGAATATTCGATCGGTGAAAAACTCAGAGGGTTCCGGGCACAAGGAAAGAACTTCGTGGGAGAAAGTTTCGGCAGCATTGTCGGCTATGTTGAAAATGGCGCGATTATGCATTATTCAGCTCCGAAAGAAGGCAGCAAAGCCGTTACCAATGACTCAAGCATCCTGGTTGATTCAGGCGGACAGTATCTTGAAGGAACTACAGATATCACCAGAACTTTGGCTTTGGGCGCAGTATCAGATGATTTTAAACATAACTGTACACTGGCACTGAAAGGAATGATACAGCTTTCCATGGTGAAGTTTCCGAAGGGGACAAGAGGCGTACAGCTCGATGCGTTTGCCAGACTTGCACTCTGGAACGAGGCGAAAGATTATAACCACGGAACCGGTCATGGCGTAGGAAGTTTCATGAACGTACATGAAGGCCCACAGAATATCCGCAAAGACATGAATTTCCAGGAGCTGATTCCGGGAATGGTCGTGTCGAACGAGCCCGGCTTCTACTGGGAAAACCATTACGGAATCCGTCACGAAAATCTTATTGCTGTAAAAGAAACGGCAACGACAGAATTCGGAACCTTCTATGAATTTGAAACCCTAACCATCTGTCCGTTCGACAGAAATGTAATCGCGACCGAATTGTTGACCCAACCTGAAAAAGAATGGCTCAACAGCTACCACGCGTGGTGTAAGGAAAAACTGGAAAACGACCTCGAAGGCGAAATCAAAGAATGGTTCCTTGAACAGGTGAAACCGCTTTAAATCCTCCTAAAATAGTTATTAGTGCAGCATGTTCTGCACTTTTTTTGTGGCTCTGGGCGAGAAGAGAAAAGATCTTGCGGGCCTACTACTGAAAAAGCCAAAGAAGCTTTGCTTTTGAAAACAGTAATTATGCGTAATTTTGTAAGATGTTTAATGACACTGATCGCTCGTAAATTTAATACATGAAAAAAATCGCAGGTTTTGACTTTACGGATCCGCTTACCTTTATCATCTCCCTGATATTGCTGGTGGTGATTGTGTTTCTGCGCTATGTACTGCTGTCGGGTGCGTACCACTGGATGGTCTCAAAATTTGGCGGGACATTCCTGAAGCATCGCCTGCTTTACACGCCCCTGAATCACAGCAAACAGATCAGAAGAGAGTTGGTGCTTTCCTCCTACAGCGCCCTGATTTTCGGAGTTGTGGGTATGGTGGTTCTGGTGATGTATCAATTGGGATTGACGAAGGTGTACACCGATCTTAACGATTATCCGCTTTGGTATATTCCCCTGAGTGTCATTATTTATCTGTTGATTCATGATTTTTATTATTACTGGCTGCATAAGTGGATGCACCTATCGCCTGTATTGCGCCGCTACCACATGGCTCATCACAAAAGCGTGCGAACAACGGCTTTCACTTCTTTTTCCTTTCATCCGGTGGAATCGGTTTTTCAGGCGGTTATTTTGCCGCTTATTGTAATGGTTTTACCCATGAGTCTGCTGGCGGTTTTTATCACTTTATTTTTAATGACCCTCTCGGCGATCATTAATCATGCGGGGCTGGAAGTTTATCCGCTGGGCAGAAAGGCAGGCTTTATCCGCAGGAATTTTATTGGCGCCACCCATCACGATCAGCATCACCGAAACATGAAAAAGAATTTCGGACTGTATTTTACATTCTGGGACCGCTGGATGAAGACTGAAAAATAACAGTCCGTGGTGATTAGGGAATCTTTTACCGTTTTTTAAGAGATCCTTTTTTTATTGTAGCCCCGATGGAAGCGGTATCCTTTTTATGTCGGCTCCTGGTGCTGCGTAAAAAGATAAAGCGGACAGCGGGACGGGTCGTGGAAGCACACCCAAATTCCATGCTCCCAAAAACAGGAATTATTCCGTATTTTTGCAGCATGTACAACGACACCATCTGTGCCTTAGCCACAGCCAACGGAATTGGAGCCCTCGGCATCATCCGCCTTTCGGGTGGTGATGCAGTAGCCATTGTGAATAAAGTTTTCGAAGGCAAAAACCTCGAAAAAGCCAAATCGCATACTGTTCATTACGGATTTATCAAAGACGGAGCTGAAACCGTGGACGAGGTAATGATTTCGGTATTTCTGGCACCGAAAACCTTTACCACTGAAAATTCTGTAGAAATTTCTTTCCACGGCTCGCCGTATATCGGGAAGAAAATCCTGGAAGTGATGCTGAAAAACGGCGCAAGAATGGCCAAAGCAGGGGAATTTACGATGCGGGCATTCATGAACGGACGTATTGACCTTTCTCAGGCCGAATCTATTGCCGACCTTATCGCATCTGAAAATGAAGCTTCGCGTAAAGTGGCGCTCAACCAGCTGAAAGGCGGTATTACCAATGAAATTTCAGTCCTCCGAACTGATCTTCTTAATTTTGTTTCCCTCATTGAACTGGAACTCGATTTCGCGGAAGAAGATGTAGAGTTTGCCGACAGAACGGCTTTAACAGGCCTGCTGCATAAAATTGAAGATAAATTAAACGGCCTCATTGAAAGTTTCCAATACGGAAATGCGGTAAAGAATGGAGTAGCCGTAGCGATTCTCGGCAAGCCCAACGCAGGAAAATCGACTCTGCTGAATGCGCTGCTGAAAGAAGACCGCGCCATTGTAAGCGATATCGCAGGAACCACGCGCGACACGATTGAAGAAGTGATCCATATCAAAGGCAATGCATTCCGCCTGATCGACACGGCCGGTCTGCGCGAAACAAGCGATGCCATTGAAAAGATTGGGGTGGAAAAAGCCAAGGAAAAGTCTGACAAGGCTGATGTCCTTATTTATCTCATCGATGCAGCGTCTCCGGATATTTCTGAAGATGTGGCGATACTGAAAGAGCTTTTGCGCGAAGACCTGGAAACCATCATCTGTTTTACAAAGATCGATGAGCAAACGGGTGCTGATCATGCGCTGTTTGAAGACATCAAACGCCTGACGGGAAATGAAAACCTTAAAACGCTTAATATTTCAGCAAAAGAAAACCTCAATCTCGATGAGCTCAAAAATCTGCTGACGCATTTTGTTGACCATCTGAAGACCGATGAAAGCGTGGTCATTACGAACCAACGCCATTACGAAGCTTTGCAGAAATCCCTTTCTGCCGTAAAAGCCGTAGACGAAGCGGTGACTGCTAAAATAACCACGGAACTTCTGGCCTATGAACTGCGCAATGCGCTGGAATACCTGGGTGAAATCTCTGGTGAGTTCACCAACGATGAAGTACTGGGTAATATTTTTTCGAAGTTCTGTATCGGCAAATAAGCATTATTGATATCCTATATACTTCTTTGATAAGATAAAACACAAACTCCGGGAGGTACCATCCCGGACTTTTTTATGTTTTAATGCCTGAATTTAGTTTCCTCTATAGGTCGAATACCCGTAAGCAGAAAGGGTAATCGGAACGTGGTAATGGCTGCTGTCTTTAATCTGGAACACCACTTCGATAAAAGGGTAAAAACTTTCGGTGTTGGTCTTCCTGAAATAACCTTCCGTGTAATACGTTAATTTGTAGATGCCCCTGTTTTGGCTATCATTACTCAGAAAATCGGTAATCCTGCCGTTCTGGTCGGTCACTTTCTCATCCACAAAGAACCAAACTTTAGTCGCTTCATTGTATTTTTCCAACTTAATGGTTACGCCTGCAGCGGGCATCCCTTTAGAAACGTCCAGGATATGGCTCGAGAGCTGATAGGTCTTGTTCTGTGCAAAAGTCATTGCGGACAGCATCACAAACAGGACTGCAAAAAGTGTTTTTTTCATTTTTGATATTTTAAGTTATTATTTAAATCGCTATTTTGTCGTGCTAATGCCGAGTTCCGGTAGCGCTGCCACTCTTGCCAGCAGATCATCATTTTCGGGACTGCCGCCACCGGCTACACCCACACTGCCGATGATTTCACCTTTAAAAAATATCGGAGTTCCGCCGCTCAGCAAAAGCAATTCCGGAAGGGTATTAAGATTGGCGGTATCGGGATTCTGCGCGGCATTTCTTAAAAGGACGAGGGTAGAAGTCCTGGTCGATAAAGCCGTAAATGCTTTTCTGCGTGCCGCCTCCGTATTGTGTGGGCCTACACCGTCGCCACGCGTAAGTACAATCACCGAGCCGGAAGCATCCAGCACCGCGATTGAAATTTTTTTGTCCATTGACGCGGCTTTGGCGCCCACCCGGTTGGTGAGTTCCATCGCAGCCTTAAGTGTCAGATTATTGACAGACTTCACATATTGATCCACAGGTAACGGTTGCGTTCCCGAAGTTTGCTGACCGAAGCACAGGGCCGACACCATGGTAAAAATTAAGACTGCTGATTTCATTTTGCTATTTATTTTCTGCAAAATTAGGAGGTATAAAAACAAAAAACGTTGATCTGGGTCAACGTTTTATAATTTCGATTTGATGCGGCTCAGCGTGGAAGGCGAGAGACCGAGGTAAGATGCCGCCATTCTGTTCGAGATGCGCGGCAGGAGGTGAGGCTGGTATTTCATGATCCATTTCACTTTCTCCAGCGCGTCAAAACCCTGGAAACCGTAGATTCTTTTCTGCGCGACCATAAATCCCAGTTCCAGAATTTCGGTATAAATTTGTGAGAACTGAGGAATAGTTTCCGTAAGGCGGTAAAAGTCTGTTCGTGAAATAGCCAGCAATTCAGATTTCTCGATGGTCTGCAGGTATTCTTCGGCAGGCAACTGGTCTATGAAACTCGGCAGCGCAGTTGCGAAATTCCCTTCAAACGCGAAGTACCTGGAGGTTTCATTCCCCTCGCGGTTTACAGTAAAAAGTCGGATGCAGCCTTTGTTAATAAAGTAATAATGTCTGCAGATCTGGTTCGGGTTCAAAAGAATTTCATTTCTCTTTGTACTGACAGGGTTAAAACACGACACGATCAACTGTAGAGCATCGTCCCCAATGTCCGTTCTGGATTTCATAAATCTTTCAAGGATTGTGTACATGAGCTGTTTTTTTAGAGCAAAAAATTTCATTCGATAAAAAAAGAGGAGCTGGGATTTAATTTGACGAAGGTAAACAAATATTATTCCGGTAACTGGATTTGTAAGCTTTAAAGGAGGGCAGATCTGTCGTTTTCTGCCCTGCGTAAAAATTATAGTTCTCCGGCTCTATCAGAATTTTGGCACAAACCGTAATTTCTATGGTGAAGGCCCTCCACAAAAAAAAGTCAATGTGGTTTTGGAAAGAAAAATGTTCTTATTTTTCGGTCATACCTATTAGAATATCCCGTACTTAGACGATATTTCAGATAAAAATGTTATTTTTGTGCTATAAAACACAATATTTAATGAAAAAGAACTATTTCCTATGATTTTTTTCCCTTCGGTATGCCATCAGGTGGCGTTATGGGTTTTAAGTCTTTCACGTTTTTTTGATTCTTCATTTAATTTTCCACATAAGAGAATGAAAACGACACTCACTGTATTTTTTATTTTCATTACGGTTTCTCTTATATCCTCTCAGAAGCCAGTCTCACATTCCAAAATAGACAGCCTTACCCATATGGTAATGAAAACTGATATGTTTAATGATGAAGGACTTTATAAGGCAAAAGAACTTTATTACCGGGCAAAAGAAGCTCACTATAAAAACGGACAAATAAGGCTGCTCCTGCGGATTGTGGATCTTCAGGTCGGGAGTGTCGATCTGGTTGGAGCATTGGAGCATATAAAGATTCTTAAGCCTCTTGCTTTATCGGTAGACGATTATGAAAGTTATATATCAGCATGTGGTTTAGAAGCAAAGATATTTTTCTTGGATAAAAATTTTTCTCAGGCAAAAAGCATTTTACATGCCGCGGAAAACTATCTTCCCCAAATAGATGATCCTGAAAAAAGAAGAAAAGCGAAAATAGAAATCAATATTTATAAGTGGTACACTATTGAAAATGCGAAGTTTCCGCAGGATTCTTATATGGATTCCTTGGTAACCATATCGAAAGGCATTTATAATGAATCTGTGCAGATCTTCAACCCTGATCAAAGAGCAAAAAGGATTTTACTTTCAGCCAATTTGCTCACCACTTCCCTTACCCAGTTAAAGAGGTATAAAGAGGCTTATCACTTTGTGAACATTGCGGAAAAGCAGGTCAGATTTTTAGGAGATCAGTCTTTTTTAGGGGTAGATTTTTATGCCGCTAAAGGTGATCTTGAATACAGTTATAAACCCGATGGAAAACCCGCGGCAGACAGTGCACTGGCTTCTTACAATAAGGCTATTGCGATAGGAGAGCGACTCAATTACTCAGCACAGACCAAGAAACTGTATGCCAAGGTGGCTAAAATATACCAGGCTAAAAAAGATTTCGAAAAGCAGATGGTTTTTATGGACAAGTACATGAACCTGAAAGACAGTTTAGAAATTAAAAAAGGAATTGCCCTGGGCGATTTAAAGAGCAAGGTTTATGAGGTAAAAGATTACCCGAATGAGGGCAGGGCATTTTCAGGAGGTTCAAAGAATTTTTATACCGCAGTGGGAATGGCTTTTCTGATCTTTGCTTCCGTTTTAGGTTTTAAAAAAATCGGAACGCTTAAGAAAAAGAGCGTTGGTGAAAAATTATCAACCGAAAAAAATATTCCGGACACTTCCTCAAAAAGCATTGCCCATCTTATCGCGTTGGCAGAAAAGAGTGACAAATCTTTTTATCATTCCTTCTTAGAGACCTTTCCCGATTTCGCTGAAAAACTTCTCGCCATCAACGCAACGATGAAATCTACAGATATAGAGTTCTGTGCCTACATCAAACTTAACTTCGAGACCAAGAAAATTGCCGTTCTCAAGAACATGTCGGTAAGGGCAGTAGAAGGCAAAAAGTACAGGATCCGTAAGAAGCTCAATATTTCTGCAGATGAAAATATGTACCTGCGGCTTTCAAAACTGTAAAAACATGATATTTCCTCACTTTTCAAGGTATTGCTAATCAGCAGGTTCCGCTTTTCGTGTATTTTCGTGTATTTTTCGTGTGTTTTCGGTAACCGCTAAAAAACTGCCCGTAAAAGCAGATTTATATATTTGCCGCGATGAAGTAGAAGGACGGTATAATAATAATGATTAAAGCGTTTTTGCATGGAAGTATAGTCATACGCAATTCATTGCAGTTTTCTCTAACCACCCGTTTTTTTTAAGGTTGGTTTATGGAAATTCTGATTATTGACCATCATCCTTTATACAGTTTTTCGACATAAAAAGATGTTGATAGGCCTGTAAGTTCTCCGGAACTGCAATAGGCATATTTCCAGTCGAAAACTATTCAGCAGGTAACCGATAACGACCGTTTCATTTTTAGGGGTAAAAACAAAGACGGTTTCGGAATCCAGAAAGTCTGGCAACATACACAATAATGAAGATTCTCTTTTCGCACAAATGAAGAGGATTCTTTAAACACAAATTTAAGACATATCGCAGACCGAATATTTGAGTAAAATATTTTGAATGCCTTATGTAAACACAATGATGAAAAAAATTCCAACAGCACATCGATTGCAGTTGCTCAAAAAGCAGCTGTTTTCTTTGTGCTTTTTCATTTTGGGAATAGCCTGACACTGTATATGTTTTTATGCTGCCGGCGGTAAAACCTGTCAGCAGGTAAGGTAAAAACATTTGGTGAAGGGGTGAAGTTATTGTGGATCCAGAAGGATAACTTTAAACATGAATATATGAGAAATTTCCGCAAAATGAATCCTAAAACGGGTTTTCTGGACAAACAGAGTTTCAGAAAACTTAGCAGATTAGTGGCACTTTTATTCTTTTTAATGTTCGCTCATCAGTACTCGGCACAAAGTATCGATTCTGATGGAGACGGGATAGCAGACTCCATTGATCTGGATGATGATAATGATGGGATTCCGGATATTTTAGAAAACGGCGCGTGTGGAGTTCCACCTCCAACCATAATACCGGGCAACGGTTTTTTAACCCACTATTTATTTAACGAGACTTTCGGAACCATGAGTACTGTAACGGGCACCAGGAGTGTCAACATGACTACTCTGGGTACCGGTGCCAATACGACCTACAATTATTATGAAGCGGTACTGGGAACCACTCCTTCCAGTTCTAACGACGGTAGCGGACCTCCGAATTCACTGCAGGACGGTAGATATACGATTTTTAATAACATAAGAAACACTGCACAATGGTCATCTTCACTCTGGCAGAATATCGGTGATCATACCAATGGCGGAACCACCCCTACGGCGGGCAGAATGCTTATCGTCAATGCCAGTGCTGCCCCCGGTGAATTTTATAGAAAAACACTCACCAATGTCATTCAGGGAGCGCCCATCAGCGCATCTTTATGGGTGATGAATCTGGACCTGAATACCAGCTCTAATAATAACAGACGTCTTCCGGATATCACGGTAAGGTTTATCCAGGGAGGAGTTACCATTTACAGTTATAATACAGGTGAAATCCCCAGGTACAGTGCAGGAGATGTAAATGCATGGAGATTTTTCAAGAATCCTTCCGTCTTTTTTCCGTCTTCCGGTCAGCCTATTGATGTAGTTTTTGTGAACAATTCACCAGGTGGTGAAGGAAATGATTTGGCGATAGACGATATTATTATTTATCAGAGTTTATGTGATTACGATAATGATGGAATCCCGAATTATCTGGATCTCGATTCCGACAACGATGGCTGTCCGGACGCGCTGGAAGGGGCAGGTAATTTTAACCCATCTGCTACCGCTTCCGGAACTTTAAGCACTCAAACGCCGAATATTAATTTTGGAACAGCAGTAGGTCCAAATGGAGTTCCCACGGTGGTTGCAGCTGGCGGACAGGGTCTGGGCCAGTCTCTTGATCCATCGAAAAACGACTGTCTGGATTATGACGGAGACGGGTATCCCGACTGGCAGGATTTAGACGATGACAATGATGGGATTCCGGATAAGGATGAATGTATCGGTTTTGTTTCAAGCAACACCAATGGGGTGTGGAAGGGTAGAACTGCCTCTAATATTACCATTGCGGCCAACCCTGCGACTACTTCCAGCGGCATCAATCAGTTTCTGACTACAGATCCCGAAGTGAATTTCAGTGCCAATACCAATGGCGGTACTCCACGGTTTACGACTGCCAGTTCGTCCACCTCCTATACCATTACCTTCAGCAATGCTGTTCCTGCCAACGAAATTGGATTAATGATTCATGATGTAAACGTAAGGTCAGCACTGTCACCAAATGCGGCGTTTAAAATTGAGGTCAATTTTGGATCCGGATTTGTGAATCCTTCCGGTGCATTCGTTAAAACGCTCGCAGGGAGACATGAAGGAGTTGGCTACGACGTGAATATGGGCGTGCCCAGTTTTCAGGACCTGCCAAACCCTGCAGACACGAGTGGAGGAGAAGATATCTTACTTAAAGGAGTAGGTACAAGATTAATTAAAGCGGTAAGAATCTCCGGCAGTAGTGTAAGTACTGCTGCGCCCGGTTCAGACAGTGTGTCGTATTCCTTTTTCGCTTTTGTAAACTGCGATCTGGATGGCGATGGTCTTCCCAATCATTTAGACTTAGACAGCGATGGCGACGGCTGTTCTGATGTATTAGAAGGGGGTGCAACATTCACAACCGCCCATTTGCAGGACTCTGATTTGCCGGGCGGAAATTCCGGTCCCGGATATACAGGCACTGCCGCATCGGTTATTCAAAACCTTGGCAATACGGTAGGCAGTACAGCAACAACCTTTGGAATTCCTACCCTTGCAGGAACCGGGCAGGGTATAGGCGACTCCCAGAATGCAGGGATTAACTTACAGTGTGCACCTTTCTGCTTTAAGCCGGCTGTGTTAGATGCCGGAAATACCTATCCTGCGAAACACGGTATTACCGCATTAGGAAGAGCGGGTGCAGACAACGGAAACTGGCCGATGGTAAGACAAAGCGCCTGGACGGTTTTAGAGTCTAAGGAAAAGGGATTTGTCGTGAACAGGGTAGCTACAACTGCTGCTTTAGTTAATATCACGAACCCGGTAGCAGGAATGATGGTTTACGACGAACAGGCAGACTGCCTTAAAATCTATTCCCTGAAATCCGGTGATCCTGCCATGGCCTGGCATTGTTTCTTAACACCCGCATGTCCTGATTAATCATTTTAAAATAGGAATAAAGGCGGTGGGAGTTCCCAACCGGTACCCCCTCAATATTTTAAAAATAAAGACTTCAATACACACAGCATGAAAAAAATACTATTTACAATAACCCTGTTCAGTTCTTTAACGGCAATGGCACAGGTTGCCATCGGAAAAACCGAATTAAGCAAAGTACCGCCGCTCAATACGGTAACCAATCAAAGTATTTCCCTGGAATTTTATGACCGTGCAGATAATGCCAAAGGTCTCGTGTTACCCTGGACCTCAACGGTGAATAACCAACCTACACCCTACAACGCCGCCACAGGAGCAGGATACAGAGGGATGCAGGGAGCCGTGGCAGACGGCACCATTATTTTAGACCTTTCAGACAGCAAAGTAAAATACAGGAGAAACGGAGCCTGGTCATCTTTAACAGGAGCGCTGCCCCTTTTATCAAACGGAACCCGGTTAAATTCTTTCTTCCCGATAGACAGTTCTTTACAGGACAACAAAGCAGAAGCAGCAAATGTAAAAACAGCCATAGGAGCAAACGCAGCTGCAGATACTACCACAGGAATTCTGGTCCTTACCGATACCGATAAAGCAATGGTTTTACCGAAAATGCCAAGCCCGCATCTTACCATCAAAAACCCGGCACCCGGAATGATGGCTTATGACACTGCTACACATCAGCTGGCGGTTTTTAACGGAACTGTGTGGAGTTTCTGGAAACCGTAGTGTTTTTTGTGTTAGGTGGGATTGCGGAACTTTATGGTCCCGCTCTCCTTTTTGTCATCAACGCAGTGCGCTGCGGAATGTTTTAATCCTGTTAAACTGTTTTTATTCAATGCTGTACTCCAAAACTCAATAATCTCCTTCTCAGTTGCCCCCCGACAAAAGGTCGGGTTTCAGAGAACTGAGGCTGTTTAACATTTAATGATACCGACAGTGCCCTGATTGGCAAACCTTTGGCAGAGGTGATCAAAATTCTGAAACGGATCAGCAGAAATTTTACCGCCAGAGTGAAGAGGTAGCTGGAGACTCCTCCTACGGCGGCAAGCACAGCGGTTTTTAAAAGCTCAATGGAGTTGGTTTATGGCAACAAAGTTTGGGCGGAACAAAACTCCAACATTGGGAATTTTTAAAGCAAACGGACAACACTTATTTAATCCGACTAAAAGAAACTGAATTGTATATTACCGCAAGTTCTGACGAAACAGACAGCCCAATCATTTTAATGCCCAAATCAGACAACAAAAAACAACTTTGGAAAAAAGTCAGACAGACGCCTTGGATATAAAAATGATCATAAAGATTTTCGCGCATTGTTCAATTTGTTATATTTACAATGACTTGTAGTAACAATCCCCGCCAACAGCAAGACCTAACCTTAAGAGAATTTTTAAAACATGATATGGAATTACTTCAACTGGATAAAAATGACAACAGCCATCACAAAATATCAAATGCTGTCGAACAATTTAATAATTTAATCAGATTGCTTCATGATAGAGAGCTTCCAACCGATATTGCTGAAAAAATTAATGGTGACATTACCGCATTAAATTCGTCACCATTCCTTGGCCGTTCATTTTTACATTTATTAAAAAAGAAGCAAAATAAAATTATTACCCTCCTTGAAAAAGAATTAAAACTTGTTCCAAAAAATTACTATAGAAATTTGTGGATGATTCTGGGAATGTCTGCTTTTGGATTACCGTTAGGGGTCGCATTCGGCTTAAGTTTGGGAAATATCGGTTTACTGGCCATTGGATTACCGATCGGAATGGCTATAGGATTGGTCGTTGGTTCCCAATTAGATAAGAAAGCAATGGCAAACGGAAAACAACTGGATATCGAACTGAAATAGAAAAACCTTCTGCCACAGTTACATCTTATGCTCATTCCTTTTGGTGAAAGCTGATGTGTAAATGGTC
>JAANMT010003126.1_pt1 | contig 12380 bp, 8 predicted proteins | sample 7279711 | NCBI WGS metagenome assembly JAANMT01 (sample SAMN14094538, study PRJNA606508) | bioreactor metagenome | isolation source: A lab-scale SPAN reactor treating ammonium-rich wastewater day 1 | place: Ireland: Galway | collected 2017-01-16 | reverse complement strand
AATATGAAGAAAAAAAGTTTAGAATAGATGAAATATCACAAAAAATTGGGGCAAATAATCAAATACTAATATATAATGAAGAAAATATAAAAAATTCAGATATTAAAAAAAGAGAAAAAGTGAAACAATTTAAAGTGTACAATAAATGGGCTAAATTAAATGACTTAATTGGTTCAGGAGACGGAAAGAAATACCGAAATTTTGCTCAAGCATTAACTTTTGAGTATTTGGTAGGTTTATCAAATGAACAACTTAAAAAAATGTCTGACCGCTATCTTCTTAAACGCATAGGTGACAGTTCTAATCCTTTTGAGTTATACGTTATTGACAAATACCAAAATAGTGAAGAACGAACAGCACAAAATCTTTCGGGTGGCGAAAAATTTATCGTTTCGCTTTCTCTTGCTCTTGGCTTGTCAGGTATGGCAAGTAAAAATATGCGTATAGACACAATGTTTATTGACGAAGGTTTCGGAACTCTTGATTCTGACTATCTTGACGTAGCATTAAATGCCTTGTCAAATTTGCAAAGCGAAGGAAAAATAATTGGCGTAATATCTCACTTGGCAGAACTTAAAGAAAGAATTGCGACACACGTTGAAGTTATTCCAAGTGGCAACGGACACTCAAAAATTCAGATAACACATTGACAAAATTGAACGGCATAATAATAATAGAAATTTGAGCGAACCGCTAACAAGGTATTGCCCAAAGCGTGGTTGAACGGCTTCAATTTGTGATAATTTTTGTTTGAGTTATTTATTTTAATTATTTGCACTTGGTTGTTAATTCAAGACTTACGGAAACAGCATGAGCCGGACGCAATTTCTGCGTACCGGCTCAATTTATAAAATAAACCGACTATTTCTTAATAGCGATAGTATTCCGGTTTATATGGGCCGTTGGGACTTACCCCTATATAATCGGCTTGTTTTTCGGTCAGCGTATCGAGTTCCACACCGATTTTTGCCAAATGCAGTCTTGCCACTTCCTCGTCGAGATGCTTTGGAAGCATATAAACGCGATTTTCATACTCGGAATAATTGCTCCAAAGCTCTATTTGAGCAAGCACCTGATTTGTGAATGAATTACTCATCACGAATGAAGGATGTCCCATGGCGCAACCCAAATTTACGAGCCGTCCTTCGGCCAAGATAATAATTTCTTTGCCGTCGACATTATAGAGGTCGACTTGCGGCTTTACCTCCATTTTGGAATTGCCGTAATTTGAATTAAGCCAAGCCATATCAATTTCATTATCGAAATGGCCTATATTGCAAATTATGGTTTTGTCTTTGACGGCGCGGAAAACATCACCCGTAACAATATCGCAGTTTCCGGTTGCCGTAACGATAATATCGGCTAACGGTGCGGCTTTGGCAAGCGAAATTACCTGATAGCCGTCCATTGCTGCCTGCAATGCGCAAATAGGGTCAATCTCTGTAACGATTACCCGTGCGCCCGCACCGCGCAACGAAGCTGCCGAACCTTTGCCAACATCGCCATAGCCCGCTACAACTGCCACTTTACCGGCCAACATAATATCTGTGGCGCGGCGTATGGCATCTACGCAAGATTCTTTGCAACCGTATTTATTATCGAATTTAGACTTGGTTACGGAGTCATTTACATTTATGGCCGGCAAGGGTAAAGTGCCGTTTTTCATACGGTCATACAAACGATGAACGCCCGTAGTAGTTTCTTCGCTGATGCCTCGAATTCCGGCTACAAGTTCGGGGAAGCGGTCGAGAGCCATATTTGTAAGGTCGCCGCCGTCGTCCAGAATCATATTAAGTTTTGTTCCGCCGTCAAAATCCAATGTTTGCTCTATGCACCAATCAAATTCCTCGTTATTCATACCTTTCCAAGCATAAACCGGAATTCCCGCGGCGGCAATTGCGGCTGCTGCATGGTCTTGAGTAGAGAAAATATTGCAAGACGACCAAGTAACTTCGGCACCGAGTTCTATTAAAGTTTCGATAAGCACCGCAGTTTGAATTGTCATGTGCAGGCAACCGGCTATGCGTGCGCCTTGCAACGGTTTGGTTGCGCTGTAACGCTCGCGTAGTGCCATTAAACCGGGCATTTCGGCTTCGGCAAGGCGAATTTCTTTGCGCCCCCAAGCCGCTAACGACAGGTCTTTTACGCAATATTTTCCGGCAACGTAATCAAAATTGCCTGCGGCTACACGCTCCGGTATTTTAGTTTCTGTTAAAGTTGTCATGATGAAAATTTAAAAATTATACAGTTCTGAATTTATGCGCCGAAGGCTTTTTTGAAAACGGGAACTAAATCAAGTTGCTCCCAAGGAAATTCATCGCGTCCGAAATGCCCGTATGCGGCAGTTGCGCGATAAATCGGGCGGCGCAAATTAAGGCGTTCGATAATTCCGCGAGGAGTCATATCAATATTGGCAAGAATAAATTCCGAAAGCGCGGCACCGTCAGTTTTTCCTGTCCCGTGTGTATTTACATTAAGCGAAACGGGTTGCGCCACGCCTATTGCATAGGATACCTGAATCGTACATTCGCGGGCAAGTCCGGCCGCAACTATATTTTTTGCCAAATGCCGCGCCGCATAAGCTGCCGAGCGGTCTACTTTTGTCGGGTCTTTGCCTGAAAACGCGCCGCCGCCGTGCGGAGCCTTTCCGCCGTAGGTGTCTACGATGATTTTACGGCCGGTCAAACCGGTATCGCCATGAGGCCCGCCTATTTCAAATTTTCCTGTCGGATTTATATGATATTTCGTATTCTCGTCCAAATATTTTGCCGGAATAACATGCTTTACAACGTGTTCGATAATGTCGCGGCGGATTATTTCTTGCTCTACATCGCCGTCGTGCTGTGCGGAAACAACAACGGTATCTACTCGCACAATATTATTGTTATTGTCATATTCCACAGTTACTTGCGCTTTTGCATCGGGGCGCAGATAAGGCATCGGTGCAGTTTCGTGGCGACGAATATCGGCGAGTCGGCGAACAATTTGATGCGAGTAAGCGAGTGCGGCCGGCATCAGTTCCGGCGTTTCGTCGCAAGCGTATCCGAACATCATTCCTTGGTCGCCCGCGCCGCCCGTATCAACGCCCATTGCAATATCGGGCGATTGGCGGTTTATAACGTTTACAACGGCGCAAGAGTCGCAATCGAAGCGATATTCGGCTTTTGTATAACCAATATCGCGTATAACGCCACGAACCAACGAGGGCAAATCAATATAGGTGGTTGTTGTAATTTCGCCGCCCACAACGATAAGTCCGGTAGTGGCATAACATTCGCAGGCAACGCGGCCGTTCGGGTCGGCTTTAAGCACCGCGTCAAGTACGGCATCGGACACTTGGTCGCACACTTTGTCGGGGTGTCCTTCCGAAACGGATTCGGACGTAAAAAGATATTTGCTCATAGAGATTATTAAGAATACATGAAGCGAAACAGAAAAAGTTCCTTGTAGAATTGAATGGTCAGCAGCGGTCAATTTCGCTTGAATCGCCAACGTTCAGTCGCAGGAATTTGCCGCGTACTATCGAATGATTACCGATAATAGACTCTTCGAGCAACGAGGACGTAACCGTAGCACCGTCGCTTACAATGGAATTGCGCACAACGCTGTCCATAACGGTTGTATTCTCGGCTACCGTAGCATAGGGGCCTATTACGGAATTGACGATTTTTGCAGAATCGGCGATAAATACGGGCGGAATAATTACTGTTTTATCGCGTACCGAATAAGCGGAAGCGTCATCAAGCAAATGGCGGTTTGTTGCCAACAATGTTTCGGGTTTACCGCAATCATACCATCCCTCGACGGGGAAAGTAGTGAAGCGTTCGCCGCGTTCAATCATCATTTGCAAAGCGTCCGTTAATTGATACTCGCCGCGATTTCTCTTGTTGTGGCGTATCAGGTCGTCTAAACAAGATTTCAGCAATGCTGGATTGGTAATGTAGTACAAGCCTACAATGGCAGAATTTGACGGCGGCACTTCGGGTTTTTCAACCAAGCGCGTTATGAAAGTTCCGTCGGTTTCCACCACGCCGAAACGACGCGGGTCAACTACTGTTTTTACGCCGAGAGAGCAATAGCCGGAATGAGAGGCAAGGGCTAAGTCAACGTCGAAAATCGTATCGCCCAAGATTATCAGCAAAGGCTCGTCGTTGCGAATTGATTCGCGGGCTATCCACACGGAGTGGCCAAGCCCCATCGGGTCGTCCTGATTCGCAAACGAAACGTCAAGATTATAGTTGGAGCGAACGTATTCCTCTACCAAATCGGCTTTATATCCAACTACAATAGTAGCTTCGGAAATTCCTTGCCGCTCGAGAGCGTCGAGAATATGTCCCAAAATAGGCTTGCCTGCAACGTTCAGCAATACTTTCGGCAATGTATATGTGTGTGGGCGCAACCGTGCGCCTACGCCGGCTACAGGAATTATCGCTCGCATAAACTCCGTATATCCTAATGACTTGATTTTATTCTCAGAAAGAGCAAAAATACGACTTTTTCCGCTAACGGCTTTACGTGAAACGAGATGAACTCGGCAATGCGACTTGCAAGAGCGTTCGGGCGAGAGGAGTTTTACAGTATCGCGGCAAAGTATTTTTTTGCAATTATTTAAATTTGCAAGCCGTTAAAAATATTCGTTTTAGGCCGTCGTGCGATATTTCGTTCGTATTTTTGAGGTAAATTGTCTTTTGTTGTACTCATTTATCCGTAGCGTAACTTTGGCGAAAATCATACTCATATTGTTGGCATTCGTCGTTATCGTTATACTTGCTTTTTCTTTTGTTCTGGGCGCATTGCGTCGGCTGATATTCGGCAAAATAATGACTCCGCCGCGGCAGCAAACCCAAGAGCCTGCCGCCGAAGTGCTTTATGAAAAAGACGGGGTTACGGCACTCAGAGGCGAATGGAAGCCGAAGCAGAGCGAGCGATGATGCATTACGCCAGCCAATCTCCGCCGATAGCCGCAATTGATGTCGGCACAAATTCTTTCCATTTAATCATCGCCTTCGTTAACGACAACGGAACTCTGCGCGTTCTTGGTCGTTCGCGAGAAGTCGTGCGGCTCGGCTCCGGCGGCGGCGATATGCGCACACTTTCACGCGAGGCGATTAAGCGCGGCGCAGCCACACTAAAACGTTTTGCCGTAATGGCCGGGCAAGCGGGGGCTCTGACGCGGGCGATAGCCACGAGTGCAGTACGCGAGGCTGAAAATAAAGATGAATTTACAGACCTCGTTGAAGCAGAAACCGGAATTAGAATCGAAGTTGTGTCGGGAGCGGAAGAATCGCGTCTTATTTATCTTGGCGCAATGCATGCTTTGCCGATTTTTTCGAAACGGTCATTGGTATTCGATATTGGAGGCGGAAGTGCCGAAACCATAATCGGCTTGCGCGGCGAAATTCTTCGTTCTCACAGTGTAAAACTTGGCGCAGTAAGGCTTACGCAGCATTTTTTTGCGGACGGTAAATCTACGGCACGGCGAATTGCCAAATGCCGAGAGTATATAAGAGGCGAATTCTCCCCGATTTTGCACCAGTTTTCTGTGTATAATTTTGAAACTGCCGCGGCCACTTCCGGTACGGCGCACGCTATAGGCAGTATGGTGCTTGCCGCACGCGGCCAGCGCATTCCCGACGCAATAAACGGTATTCAGTTTTCGCAAGACGAATTGCTGTATGCAATAGAGCAGATTATTCGTGCGGGTACGCCGCGAGAACGTGCAAAATTGCCCGGTATTGACTCGGGACGTGCAGATATTATACTTGCCGGCGCGTTAATTATGGAGCGGATAATTAAGGAGATGAATATCCGCAAATTAACGCTTTCGGCTTTCGCATTGCGCGAGGGCATTGTTTTCGATACAATGCAAAAACAGAAAGACAGCAGTAAATTTCACCATCTAAGCCGTTTGCGCTATGAAACCGTGCAAAATCTATGCGAAATATATCGCGTAAATATGACGCATGCGCGGCATATACGCAATCTTGCTTTGCAGATTTTCGATGATTTGCAATCACGGCATTTATTGGGCGATGCAGAGCGCGAACAGCTCGAGGCAGCCGCGTTTCTTCACGACGCAGGCTATCATATTTCGCCCGACCAACACCATAAACACAGCTGTTATATTATTCTGAATTGCGTTATGCCCGGCTTCACCAATGACGAAGCGGAAATTATAGCGAATATAGCCCGCTATCACCGAAAAAGTCCGCCAAAACAAAGCCATGAAAATTTTACCGCGCTTTCGCCCGCAAAGCAACGTGTCGTAAAAATCCTTGCGGGTATTTTGCGCATTGCCGAGGGGCTTGACAGACGGCAACAGCAATTAGTGACGGCAGTGAAAGCTATTGACGAAGGAAAAATATTGCAAATCGTGCTTTCGCAGACTTCTGATGCAGAGCCGGATATCGAAATGTGGGGAGCTGCGCAACGCAAATCTTTACTTGAAGAAATTCTGAAATGCAATATTTATTTTAAAATTGAAAATATCTAAGTCAATTATCTGTATAAAATTATATCTATTCGTTGCTAAACGGCTTAAACGGTCGTGTCCGATTTATGAATATTTTACTTTCCGCCTAATAGATTAAATTTTGTCCGCTCTGATTTTGGCAATAATTATTTGCAGGTTCGATGTGGCAAGCATTTTTTTTAGCAGTTCAATCCAAAAATGCAAACGACAAATCAGAACGGATCCCGGATTGACGGCAACGCCAAACAAATAATTCTCGATCTTAAATTTTACTTTCGAGAGTTCTCAACAGTTTTACAAGCCGCAGCACTTGAGCATTTAATTCTTCCGCATAATATTCTGCAATTTTCGGGGTTAGAAATTTAATCGCCCGGCAGTGCCGTATATTTTTCGGGTAATAGTGGGCTAACAGCCGAATTTCGGTAAAATACCAATCCGGGAAAAGCAGGCTATTGCCGATTAGCCGGTATATATTTATCGTTGTGATATTTACGTGTGCCGGCCACGTATGTAGCCAAAATTTCTATATTCGGAATATTATCTTCCGAGTAGGTCAGTAGATTTTCCGACATAATTGTAATATCGGCATCGTATTTCGGCAATAAGAAGCCTCGGCGGTAATCTTGTCCGGCCGCCTCATGCGCCCAAATTGTATAGGCGAGTACTGCCTCTTGACGAGTGATGCGCTCTGCACCGAACCATGCATCGCTTTCGCCGAAAGGTATGCGTCGCGTAAAGGCATCGATACCTGCCAAAGGAGAGCAGGATTCTATCGGGAAGTCCGAGCCTCCGGCCAAGCCTACGCCTGCATTTCGCAAAGAACGCCAAGGATAAGCATACTCGCAACGCCTTCCTAAGCGATGCTCGGCCATTCGAGCGTCCGATACACAGTGAATTGGTTGTACGGCCGCTTTTATGTCGTGTCGGCTAAAACGGTCTATATCGTCGGGATGTACAATCTGTGCGTGTTCAATCCGAAGAATGGCATCTTTCGGGGTATAGCCTTGTTCCCGAAGATGTTCGTAAACATTTAGAACCATACGATTTGCGGCATCGCCAATGGCATGTGTGGCAATATGCCAATCGTATTCCAGACCTAATTTTGCTTTGTTGAATAATTCGGATTCACTCATAAGCAAAAGTCCCGTATTGCCTTGCGCATCGGAATACGGATCCAATAATGCGGCACCGTGCGAACCCAATGCGCCGTCTGCATAAAACTTAAGTCCGCAAATGCGAAAAAGTTCGCCGCCGGCCGGCAATAATCCGTCTGTTACCCATTCGTTATTTTGTGCTTTGGCAAAAGATTGCACTCGTAGCGATAATGCGCCGCGCTCGGCTGTTTCGCGAAAGAAATCGAAAAGGTCGCTCGAAACGTCCATATCATGAACTTCGGTCAGCCCCATTCGGGAACATTCCGCAAGTCCTGCTATGATGCAGGCTTGTTTCTCGGCGGCATTGGCCGGCGGAATATGCTTGCGCACAAGTTCCATTGCGTTATCTATTAAAATTCCGGTAGGTTTGCCCGATTTTTCGCGCATAATCGTGCCGCCGTCGGGGTCGGGCGTTGCCGGTGTGAGCCCTGCAAGCCGCAGAGCTTCCGAATTAACCCAAGCCGCATGACCGTCCGCACGAGAAAGATAAACCGGAACGGCAGGTAATACGGCATCGAGAATTGCAGCCGTAGGATAGATGTTTTGCTCCCATAATTCTTGATTCCAGCCCATGCCTGTAATCCAATTGCCGTTGCCGAAAGTATAGGCGGCCGCACGGGCGGCACATTCGTTTGCACTGCGGGCATCGTATAGATTTAAGCCGCGCAAACTCTTGCCTAAGCCCAAAATATGTCCGTGAGAATCGGTCAGTCCCGGCAAAGCCCAAGCATTCGGATAGGTTTCCGTTCCGGTTTCCGAGATAATTATTACTGCTCCGAAATACGGCTCGACCGATAATATACGGCCGCGTTCTATACGAATAATCGCCTGCATTGGCTCCATGAATCGCTCCCGTTTTAGAGGAATTTATGGTAAATTTTCGCAAATTACAAAAAACATTTACGGTTGCGTAATGCGCCGTCCATATTTTGACGAAAAAGCGTAAAAAGCAACTGCCGAACACTTTGCGCCGGTTCGCAGTAAATTTGCAGAATAAAAAAAATGCCGACTTCGCCATACGACGAAATCGGCATTGACAGCCATCACCAACCTCAAAAAATACTCTGTGTCAGCGTCCGAGTGCGTGGCGCAAGGAAAGTGCGCCTACTGTGGCAAATCCCGCAAGGAACATTAATTGAAAAGGAATTGCCGCAATTTCAAGATAATAAAGCGAAGTTCCTATGCCGTAGATAAAATATAGCGTAAACAGTATCTCGATAATAACTGCAGCACCTATTTTTTTTTGCACATATTTTTTAGCCTTCCAATCATCGCCTTGTTCTACTATGCGATACTTTGGGGTACGCTTGAATTCCGATTTTTTTCCGATAAGTGCCTCGAAAACGGCTTTGCTGTTATTTACTGCAAAACCCATGCTGCCCGCCATAAATACCGGAAACAGCATTAGTCTGCGCCGCCAATCCAGATGAATAGCCCTCTGCGCGTAAAGATAGAACATAAAAGTGCTTATCGAGGCCAGCACAAAAATGGACATCAATGTAAAATACTTGTCATAGCCGCCGACTTCGTTTTTAATGATAACGAGCGGAATATTCAGCAAAGCCACCAACAGAATAAAAGGAAAAACTATATTGCTTGTAAGATGTGCCGTACATTCGGCCTTTACCGAAAGCGGAATTTTGGATTTCCAGACCGAAGGCAATAGTTTTTTTGCCGTTTCTACCGCGCCTTTCGTCCAGCGGAACTGTTGAGTTTTAAGGGCGTTTATATCGGCTGGCAACTCGGCCGGCGAAGTTACGTCGTTCAGAAATACGAATTTCCAACCGAGAAGTTGAGCGCGATAGCTAAGGTCTAAATCTTCGGCAAGAGTATCGGCATGCCAATTACCGGCATCAATAATACACGATTTACGCCAAATTCCGGCCGTACCGTTGAAATTGATGAAAAATCCGGCTTTGTTGCGCACTTGTTGCTCGATAACAAAATGTCCGTCGAGAGCAAGAGCCTGTGCGCGTGTTAGAAACGAGTATTCCTCGTTGAGATGCTCCCACCGAGTTTGCACCATGCCGACCTTTGTATTCTTGAAATGCGGCACGGTTTTCAGGAGAAAATCGGATTTCGGAACAAAATCCGCATCGAAAACGGCTACGAATTCGCCCTTTGCCGACTTAAGACCTTCTTTTAGCGCACCGGCTTTGAAACCGGAACGGTCAACGCGATGATGTACGCTAATATCGAAGCCTTGTTCGCGAAATTCAGCGGCCAAACGGCGCGAAAGTTCCGCTGTTTCATCGGTTGAGTCGTCAAGAAGTTGAATTTCCAACTTATCCTTCGGATACTCCATTGCGCATACTGACCTAACAAGCCGGTCAACCACGTACAATTCATTGTAAAACGGAAGTTGCACCGTAACCATAGGAAATTCGTCGAGTTCGGGCGGTGTTCCGACAGGAATATGCGAAGTTTTGTGATAGAAATAAATCATTACCAAACCGTGAAGGCCAAAGCCGAAAAGTATGGTTAATGAAGCAAAGTACACAAAGAGTATAATATCCTCCATAGCAGGCGGAATCCACTCCGAAAAATGATAAAATTTTTATGATAAAAGCACGAGAATTGTCGGCACTACCACTCGGAAACAACTTCGAGAAACATATCGTCGGCTATTTCGCGCAAAGCATTAAGTATCGCTTGTTCGCGTCCGGCTTGACCGTCGGCTGCCTCGTAAATTTTTGAATTGGAAAAATTCTTTTTCCATCTCTGCTTATTTTTCACGGCATCAAAATAATCGCCTTCTACCGTTACGCTTACTTTTCGTTCGCGTTCCAATTCTCCCGCGCTCACATTAACCGTAGCATCGGAAATAGAAACAATGGCGGGTGACAGCCGGGCATCTGCATTGTCATCGACCAAAGTAAGGGAATTGTCGCTACGAAGTTTAGCAATAATTTGCTGCGTAAAAAACTCGCGAAAAGCGGGATTTCCAAAGCCGCTGTTGTCCGAAGCCGTAGCCGCCGAGATTGTTCGCAAGTGCGGAGAAACAGAACCGCCGGTGAAAGAATAGCATCCAACCAGCAAAAACATTGTTTCTACGATGCAAATTACCGAAAGTAATGCAAGCGTCCAATTACGGTTAAATGAAAATACGTTCATAGTAGGTTTTTGCATCATGAAAGTATGGAGTCGTTGCCTTGTTTTTTGAGCATTTTTTTTCTGTATTAAAAGATTGCATTTGGCGGAATTATTTTTGGAAAATATAAGTAAGCCTTTGTATATCAGCATATTACTTATTCACTTTCGTTTATTTCATCGAAATTTTCCGCATTGTCGGAAAGAATAATTATATCGTCGGCTACAGATGAAGCGGCGTGTTTGTAGAAATTCAGAGCATCGGCAAAACCGTAGCGCAAAATCGCTTCGGAAGCAATATTCCCGCGTTCGCCGTGTTCGCGTATATATTCCAACATTCCTTGTTGTTGCCAAAAATAACGTTGCGACGTAGCGGGGAAGCGTCGCGCAAGGATTCCGTATTCGCCAAGAGATTGCGCTGACCAATACCAAAGGAAAATCTGTGTGCGCAGCAGGTCGTCCGCTAATGCAAGCAGCATAGGCAGAAAGCAATTAATTGCAATTTCTCTGCGTAAATTACCGCCTTCCGCACCTATCTTTTGCCCAAGAACAGCGGTCATTATCGTTTGAAAGTCCGCTTGCACTTTATTAGCGGCATTGATTATTTGCTCTGCCATAGATGAAGTAGGCAAAGCGGCTGCAATTTGAGATAATTCTGCCTCGGTGTGAGTGGGGCGGCGACGTTTTTTGGCAAGCGACGCAAAAAAATGATTTGCGTATTCCGCAAATGCCGCCGCCGGCTGATACTGTCGCAAAAGCCCTGCACATTCTGCCGTTTTGCGCAACATTCTCAATAATGCGAAATGTTGCAATTCAAGCCCGTCGTCCTGCGGCGAATGATGCGGTAAAGTTTCGGCCGCTTCAATTTCCTCAATGCCGAGAACAAGCGTTTCAGCTCCGTCGGGTGCTGCCGCATTGTCGCGCATGATAATATGCAGTATGACGTTGGCATAGCGCATATCGGCCGTGTGATTATGAGCTTGCCAATCTGATGCGGCACGGTGAAATTCCGCATCGCCTATCAGCACTTCGCCGTCTATGAAAAGCGCGGTAGTCAAAAAGTCCGGCCCTTCGTGGCGGTTGAGAGTGCCCGGCGATAAAACCTGGAATAATTTACCCGATGCTGTGCGCCATACTCGCGACGGGTCCGAGAGCAGGCGATGAACTCCGCGTTGCAAGGCGCGTTCGTCGGCAGAGGAAATGTTGCTCATGAAACAGACAAAATAAAAATAGCAGTTAAATTGTAACGGACAAAATTACAAAAAACAACGACTACGGCATACTGAAAAAACAATACCGATTTATATTTTACTTAATACTTTGCGCCCTTTTGAAATTTAACCGTGCAATATTATTTGTACATCAGCACCGCATATACAAAATATCGGCAGAAATAAGATGCAGTAAAAATATTGTGTTTTTCTATCTGTATAAAATTTCTGCGGCGTAATCGAAAAAAGATATTTATTATTTCGTTCCCGTATAACGTATTAAATCGAGGGCAAAAGTCGTATGGAGCCAACAGAGCAAAAATCGGCGAGCCGGTGCAAATTCGGATTATTTGAACCTTATCTTTACAGAAACATAAGGAGAGCAATGTTAATCTCCTTGCAGATGATATGCATATCTCACGTCAATGGCTATGGGGCAGAATTAAACATGAG
>JAANMT010003117.1_pt1 | contig 12403 bp, 13 predicted proteins | sample 7279711 | NCBI WGS metagenome assembly JAANMT01 (sample SAMN14094538, study PRJNA606508) | bioreactor metagenome | isolation source: A lab-scale SPAN reactor treating ammonium-rich wastewater day 1 | place: Ireland: Galway | collected 2017-01-16 | reverse complement strand
CGCGGCTGTATTTGATGGGCGGCGCCTTCACCTTGTTGGTGGTGAACAGTCCCGCCACCGAAGCCGGGGTCTCGGACAAGAGCAGCATGAGGTCGTCTTTCTCGGGCTTGATGCCGCAGTGCAGCGAGGCGACCGCAAAACCGAGGGGGGAGGTGATGTTCATGGGGTTGTTCCTTTCACGGGTAAAGCCCCGGACCGAGGAGACCTTCGGTCTCGGGCAGCCCGTGCATCAAGTTAAGGTTCTGGATGGCCTGGCCGGCCGCGCCCTTGACCAGGTTGTCGAGGGCGCTTACCACCACGGCCAGTTGCCGCTCCGGGTCGTAGCGCACGGCGATGTCGCAGAAGTTGGAGCCGGCTGTGGCCCGGGTCTGGGGCAGCTCGTCGCTCTCGAGCAGGCGCACGAAGGGCTCGCTTTGGTAGGCTTCCTGGTAGAGTTTCTCGATGGGCTGGTCGACCCGGGCATAGCAGGTCGCCAGAATGCCCCGGGTCATGGGCGCAAGGTGCGGCGAGAAGAAGACGCTTGCCTCCAGCCCTTGCTCGATCTCGGGCTGGTGGCGGTGGGTTCCCAGGTTGTAGGGCCGAAAGTTGTCGTTGACGTGGCAGTAGTGGGTGGTGGCGCTGGCCGTGCGCCCGGCTCCCGACACGCCTGACTTGGCGTCCACGATGAGGGGCCCTTTCGCCAGGTGGGCAAGCGGCCTGAGGGCCAGGATGGAGGCGGTGGGATAACAGCCCGGATTGGCGATCAGGCGGGCCTTCTTGATCTTGTCGCGGTTCAGCTCGGGCAGCCCGTAGACGGCTTCATGGCGAAGCTCTGCGTGCTCGTCTGGGCCGTAGTGCTGCTCGTGCTGGGCGTCGTCTTTGAGGCGCAGGTCCCCGCTCAGGTCGATCACCTTCAGCCCCTGGTCGAGAAGCCGGGCGGCCAGCGGCGCGGCCTGACCGTGGGGGACGGCCAGGAAGGCGGCCTCCGCCTCGCCGGGTGCCTCGCTGGCCGGGCGGATGGTCAACTCCGTCCGCTTGCGCAGGTTGGGGAAGAGGGCCTGGAGGTCTCTCTCGGCGGTGCCGTAGAGGCCGGTCAGCTGGACGCGAGGATGCCCGAGCAGCAAGCGGATGAGCTCGCCGCCGGTGTAGCCTGAGGCTCCCACGATGCAGACTCTGAGCATGACTTACGTATGTTTATACGTGGTTGTGAATAAAAATGCAAGAGCTTGCTGGATCGGTGACCGGTCAAGTAAACTGGTCTTATGCGAATGATGAATGCCTCTGACTTCAAAGCCCACTGTCTCGCGCTGCTTGATGAAATTGCCGAGCACGGTGAGGAGATCACGATTCTCAAGCGGGGTCGTCCGGTGGCGCGGCTGGTTCCGGTGCCTCCCCAGACTTGCCCCCAGCTCTCCTTGCGAGGGACGGTTCGCATTCTGGGAGACATCATCAGTTCTCCTGAGCAGGAGTGGGAAGCGGAGAACGCTTGAAGTACTTGCTGGATACCCACATCTTGATCTGGTGGGTTCAGGGAGCGCTGGAGCTGCTTACGGCCCCCGAGCAGAGGATTCTCGAGCACGAGCTCGGCCAGCATGAGCTACTTGTTTGCGACATCTCCCTGTGGGAGGTGGCCCTCATGGTCGAGAGGCAGCGCATTCGACTCGACCTGCCTGTGCGAGAATGGCTCGAGCGGGCTACTGCTCCACCCCTGGTGCGCCGGTGTCCGCTGTCTCCCACAGTCGTGGCTGAGACTCTCACCCTTCCGGAAGGCTTCCACCGCGATCCCGCCGATCGGCTGATCGTCTGCACGGCGCGGGTGCACCAGGCCACCTTGTTGACCAGGGACGAGCGGATTCGGATCAGCGGCGCGGTCAATACTCTGGATTGAGTCGTCCTGGCTGCCGGTCTCTTGGTGGGACTGGCTTGCGGGCAACCTGAGTAAGGCGTTCCTTTGTGGTCAGGGCCGGAGGGGTTCAGTCAGCAACGCTGGAGCACGAGCAGCCTGCGCTGAAAGGGCGTGAGGTCGGCCAGGGTCAGCCCCAGCTCACCGGCCAGGCGCTGATACTCCGCCCGGCGCTCGCGCCAGCCGGGGCAGGCATGCTCGTCCACCAGCTCGAGACCATGACCGCTCAGGTCGAGCCGATCCCGCTCCACCAGGCTGAACACCAGCCGGGCGCCCGGCTTGAGAACGCGGGCCACCTCGCACAGGGCGCCACCCAGGTCGCTCGAGTGCCAGAGAGCGTCGATGCTGAGGGCCCCGTCGGCCGAAGAGTCAGGCAGACCCGTGGCGTGGAAGTCGCGCTGCAGGTAGGTAGCGGGGTAGCCCTTCGAGGACTCTCGGGCGCTTGCCAGTGCTTCCAGCGAGAGATCGAGTCCCAGCAGCACGGCTTTGAGCCGGCGAGCCACCCACAGCCCCGGTCCCCCGCGCCCGCAGCCCAGGTCCACCAGCAGCCCGCCTGGCTGCAGACCGACTTGATCTGCGGCCCAGCCGAGCTCGCTCAGGGTGACGTCACTGGTCGCTCCCGGCACGGCCTCGGGGCCGAAGACCTCCCGGTAGAGCGCGTCAGACAGCTTCCGGGTCGCGTTTGGGGATCCATACCCCGCCCAGGAAGACGCGCTCTTCCTCTTCTCGCATGCTGGCCTTCGGGTTCTCGAGCAGCTTGCGCACGTCGCGCTCGGGGTTGGGCATGCTCTCCAGCACCCGGCCCCAGTTGCGCAGGGTCTGGGAGAACTGAGCGGCCTGGTTGCGCTGATCCTTGAGTCCCAGCTCCTGGGCCAGGCTGGCTGCACCCCACAGGGCGGCGCCCACTCCGAACCCTGCGAGCACCCACCCGGTCGGCCCGTTGAAGGCCAGGCTGGCCGTGATCGCCAGGGCGGCCCCGGCCATCCCCAGCTTGAGGCGCTGGGGGCGCTGCTCTTTCAGGGTGGCGATGCGCTGCTCGTAGTCGGCGATTCGGACCTGCACATGGGCGTCCATCTCGCCCAGGCTCTGGTCGGCGAAGGTGCCCAGGTGGCCGGTGAAGCGGGCGTGGGACTGATCGGCGTCCTGCCACCCGTAGACAGCGATCAGCTCGGGCGCCGGCTGACGGTTTGCCAGGCGCTGGCTGGCCGCTTCCGACAACTCCACGAGCTGACGCCGGCCGAACTGGGCCCCTGGAAAGGCAGACACGTTCACAGGGGGTAGGATAGCCCGAGGGGGACAAAAGGTTGTGTCCGATTTGTTTCAGAGCTGCCGACCTCAGTCGTGCCAGGCAGCCAGTGCCACGCCGTTGGGGTCGTAGTGGTCCATACCCTTCCAACTCGAGGGGCGCAGCCAGCGCTCGGCCCGGCGGTGGTCTCCCAGGCAGTGGGCATTGAGGCCGCGCTCGAGCACCCAGCCCATGGTCGCGTGGGCTGCTGTGTGCAGCAGGGTTAGAACTGCAAACAGGGCCAGGGGTTGCCCCGGTGAGGCAGCGGATGTGCGCCTCATGAGGCGCGATCCCGGTGCCTCAGGGCTTCGGGCGCCGGGCTTGAGCACTCGGGAAGGCGAGCTGATGCTCGTTCTCCGGCGGAGACGAACTGGTGTGCGGTGTAGCCAGATGGGGTGCGGGCGCCCCCGGGCTGGATACCGCAGCCCTCATTCATTGCTCGCCTACCTGTTGGCTCGCGTGGACCGCGATTGCCGTCGGGTCAGGCTTCAATCTCAGCGCGCCCAGTTGGAGAACTGAGCGGGAGGAGTCGAGCATCCTTCCTGGCCCGGGAGCGCATCGTTGCCCGGTGGAACGTGCCCGTTCTCTCGGGGACGAAGTGGTGAGCGGGGCGAGATGCCCAGCAGCGCGGCAGCTTCTTTGGTGGTCAGGAGGGGGGCAGCGCTGGAGCGGTCCATCCCCAAGCGGCGCTCACGGACCCCAGGTGTGCGTTTCCGCCGGGTACGAACGTGTGTATGTTTCCCGGGGAAACGAACTGGTGGACGTTTCATCCGGGGGAAACGAACTGGTGCTCTAAGCACGCCGGCGAGCACAGGAAGTGGGCCACGGGTCCCGCGGGCGCAGAGACGAATGCTGGGAGGGTTTGAAGGAAAGGCCGCAAAGATCAGGCCACTCAACCAGGAGGCCGGCGTGGACTACTCTTTCAAGAACAATGTGCCCGACCCCGATCTTTCGGGCCCCGAACTGCCAACGTTCAAATTCGCCCTGGAGAAATCGGCGGGCAAAGTGGATGGAGGCAGCTTCGGCAAGGAAGCCACCGTCGAGCAACTGGCTATCTCGAAAGGCATCGCTGGTGTCTCCATGCGGCTCGAGCCGGGCGTGACGCGCGAACTACACTGGCATGCCACCGCGGCCGAATGGGCCTTCGTGTTGGAGGGACGCGTCCGCACCACCGTTTTCGATGCTTCGGGCGCCTCCGAAATCAACGACTTCGATGCCGGCGATGTCTGGTACTTTCCGCGAGGATATCCGCACTCGTTGGAGTGTCTGGGGGACAAGCCCTGCCACTTCATCCTCATCTTCGATAACGGCTACTTCTCTGAGTTCGGCACATTCAGCGTCACCGACTGGCTGGGACACGCCCCAAAGTCTCTGCTGGCAAAGAACTTCGGACTCCCGGAATCGAGCTTCGAAGGGTTCCCCAAAGCCGAGAAGTACTTCACCAAAGGCGCGCCTCCGCCCGCGAATCCGATGCCTGTCCAGGGGGCCCTGATCACGCCGGCCAAGACACACCGCTACCCGTTGCTATCCCAGGAACCCACGACCACCTATGCCTACGGCCGTGAGTGGCGCGTGGGAAAAGAGCAGTTCCCTATCTCCTCGACCATGACCGGGGTGATCTTCGACATCGATGCCGGAGGATTTCGCGAGCTTCACTGGCATCCCAACTCCGACGAGTGGCAGTACGTCATCTCCGGTCGCTTCGAGGTCACGCTGTTTGGCTCGCACGGGCGGTTTCGCACGGAGGTCCTGGAGTCCGGCGATGTGGCCTACATTCCTCAAGGCTTCGGACACTCGATCGAGAACATCGGGCAGTCGAGCGGACGCATGCTCATCGGATTGAACAGCGGTCACTACGAGGCCGTCGACCTGAGCGCGTGGCTAGCCGGCACTCCGGCCTACCTGCTGGCCGATCATTTCGACAAACCGGCTGAATTCTTCGAGCAATTCCCGCGGCGGCGCGTTTTCATCGGGCCGAGCACGCGCTCCTGAATCCCTGATTCCGCCCTTCAAAGCCGCAGCAGTCGCGTTCGACCCCGCCTGGGGCGATCTGGAAGAAAACATTCGTCTCATGGTCGAAGTCCTCGACAGGATCGGTCAGGACGGTGTCAAACTCGCCGTGCTGCCCGAGCAGGCGACGATCGGCTACGCCTTCGACGACTTCCAGGCGGTCCGGCCTCACCTCGACACCATACCCGGCAAGACCACAGCCGCACTCGAAGCGATCACCCGAAAGCATGGCATGTACGTCGCCGTGGGCGTGGCCGAGTTGGACCCCGCCACCGGTCTGGGTTACAACACCGGCGTCCTGATCGGGCCGAACGGCTATCTGGGACGTTATCGCAAGCACGGGCTCAATCCGCAAGACCAACGCTGGGTGACCCTCGGGAATGAAGGCTTCCCCGTCTTCGATACCGAGCTGGGCCGCCTGACCATGCTGATTTGCTATGACAATACCTACTGGCAGTATGCCCGGATGGCAGCCCTGCATGATGTCGACGTCGTTTGCTGGCTCAGCGCCTCGGATCGCGATATGCCGGGGCTCTCGCCCTCACAGAAGATGGGCGATCATTCCACAGTCGCCGCAGTGCAATACATAGCCGCTCAGAACGGGGTCTGGCTGGTGGCCGCAACGCGCAATGGCGTCGAGACCAACTCGGCCACCGGACAGAAGCTCTATTATAACGGTGGCTCGTCCCTCTGGAACCCACATGGAGACAAGCTCGCGCAGGCCCCGGTGCTTCGGCCCGAAGAACTTTTGCCCGGCGAGCACGGTTTCATCACCGCCACGATCTCTCCCGAAGAGTCTCGGCCTGTTCGGGCGCGGCTGTTGGAACGGCGCCGACCCGAGCTCTACGGCGAGCTGGCTCTGCATCGAGCGCCGACGGACGCCCGCGCCAGCCAGGTCGCCCTCGAGGTATCGGTCACGGCCACAAGTTGGGAGAGCACGCCCGAGACGCTTCCCGTCCCGCCGGCTGGCGGTCTCCTGGTGCTGCCGGAACTCTTCTTGCACGGCTCCGGTCAGACCCCGGAGTTCTATCACAACTGCGCGGAGCTCCCAGGCGGGCCCTCGGAGCAAGCCCTTGTGCGTCTGGCTGCGGAGGGTGGCGGCTGGCTCGTGGGAAGTTACCCCGAGCGGGACGACGAGCGCGTCTTCCACACCGTTGCCCTGGCGTCACCCACGGGAATCGTGGCCCGCTACCGGGCCACCCACCCGCCCTCCTGGGCCCACCCGGGCCCCCGATGGGTGGTCGCCGAGACTCCCCTGGGGCGCATCGGTCTGACGCTGGCGGAGGAACTGGCGGTGCCGGAGGTAGTCGGAATTCTTGCCGCGCACCGCGCCGATCTGGTCGCGGCGCCGTCGGGAACGGGCGATGGACCCTTGCTCCAGATCGCTGAGGAGCTTTTTGACGTCCGGTATCCTCCGGCCACTCCTCTGGTGCCCTTTGCGGCGGCTTTCCTGGGCCAGTTCTGGGTGGTCACCAGCGGCTGGGAGACCGGGCTTCGTCAGAGCGCTGCGATCTACGGCCCCGAACCAGTGGTCGCTACTCCTCCGCAGATCCCCCTGCCGGGAGAAAACTCTGTCACCCGAGAGGTCACGGCGCCCTGGCAAGGCACCTGGATCAATCAGCGGCATCTGATTGGGGGCCAGCAACCGTGGGCCACCCTGCCCCTGGTCCTGGATATGCGCAGCGAGGTTTTTCGGCGCTGGCGGGACTCCGCCGGTTGGTTGCAGACCTGGTAGAAGGCGAACTCGAAGCGGGGATTCCATGCTAAGGGGCTCCGCAGAGCACCAAAATCAGATCCGCATTGTTTAGCCATTTCAACCAGCTTATGGAGCGATGACGTGCAACTTTGGGAAATAGCTCCGGAAGGTTGCAGCATCGCGCGTCAACAGCCGGAAGCCGGCGATGGCGGCATGGGCTCCGATATAAAAGTCGGGTAAAGGCGAGCGACGCGCCCCCCCTTTGCGTCGATAAGCCAGAAATGCTTTGCCTGCCAAGAAAGCAGCCTCATAGGGCAGTGGATCGCGGCGAAAGTGGTCGCGAGGCAGGGCTTGCTCGAGCTCTTCGATTCGGACAAAACCGACTGAGACTTCAGCGTAGATCAGTGGATTGATCACCAGGGTCGCGTGGTCGGCCGCGTCGGCCAGAGCGGCTTCTGACCAGGCCCCCCAAACCGGGTCGGCCGTCGCGATGTCCAGAATCACGCTGCTGTCCACAAGGACAGGAGAAAGCATCAGGATTACTCGGCCCGTGTCAAACCGAGAATTTCCTCGGTGGTCATTGCGACAGTGGCGCTTCCTTTGAGCCGTCCAACAGCCAGTTCCCCACGGGATGGCCCCTTCACGGCTCGGATCCGCACCAATCGCAAGTTTGGTCCATCCACTTCGAAGCGGACTTCAGTGTTCGGCAAGAAGCCCAGTTCCTCGCGCAGCTCGGCCGGAATAGTAACTTGACCCTTGGATGTAATACGCATTCTTACATGTAAGGGTAATCGATTCTGCTGGGTGTGTCAAGTCTTCTGGTATATCGCGAATCAAGACTTGACGCGGGCTCAGTCGTTTACCCAGAATCCACCAGCCTTAGCTGGTGGTCGCTAATTCTCCGCGACAGGTAGTGTCATTGCGCCAGGACAAAGCCTGGGCAAGGAGGATAAATTTATGAGGTAAGTTTTGAGTGCGCCAGGCTAAGCCTGGAGTGGGAGGACTAAACGGAGTTTTCTCGACCAGCGGGTGAAGGATAAGGTCCTTCGACGGCTTCTTGGGAAATGGATGAAAGCGGGCGTTCTGGAGAATGGTGCTCTGCTCCGAACAGAGCAGGGCACCCCTCAAGGCGGCGTAGTTTCGCCCATACTGGCCAACATCTACCTTCACGAGGTGCTGGACAAATGGTTCAACACAACCGTGAAACCATTGATGGACGCCAGTTGCTCCCTCGTCCGATACGCCGACGATTTCGTTATGGTCTTTGAAACTCAGCGGGATGCGCTCCGGGTGTACCGGGCTCTCCCGAAACGCCTGGCGCGTTTTGGGCTCCAGCTGAGCCCTGCAAAGACACGCCTTCTGCACTTTCCTCGCCCATGGGGAAAGGATGGAGGGAATGACACCTTCGATTTTCTTGGATTCACTCACCACTGGGCCAAGTCCCGGTCTGGCAAGTGGGTTCTCAAGCGAAGGACTGCCAAGACGAGGTTCAGTCGCGCGTTGAAACGGACGAACGAGTGGTGTCGGGATAACCGGCACCTGGCGGTTCGCGACCAGTGGCAGGCGCTGACGCGCAAAGTGCGAGGGCACTTCAACTACTTTGGCATCACCGGAAACCTCGCGGGTCTGGAAAGGTTCGTGAACCTGGTGCGCCGGGTATGGCAAAAGTGGCTCGGACGGCGTTGCTCCAAAGCGCACATGGACTGGGAACGGATGAACCGGTTGATTCAACACTACCCCCTTCCCAAACCCAAAATTTCGTTCCGAGCCCCGACCTTCAGCAAACCTCACACTTGACGAGCCGGATGCGTTAATTGCGCAGCAGACTGAAGCAACCCGAACAATCGATCCGATCTGGAGCTGTTGCCTGGGGCACACAATCGCGGGTACTTCAGCGGCCCATCAGCTCCTTCCATCGTTCCAGGAGCAGGTCGGCATAGTCGGTGCTGGAGATGTCATAGGCTCCGAGCGCCAGGGCGTCGTTCACCTCGACCAACACGGTCCGGCCGTCGCCCAGTATGCCGAGGTCGAGTGCGAACGCCGAGGCCGACCAACGCGCGATCATCTCCTTGACGGTGCCCCCTGCCGGCCGGAGCGAAGGGTCCCCGGCGTAGTGCCCCTGGGCCAGCAGGGTGCCTCTCAGGATGTAGGCCCTCCACTCGCTGGCGAAGTGGACCAGTTCGGAACACCAGATCGGCTCATGGTTGGAAGCGCCCTGGAGAGAGCAAAGGTCGGATGGTTGCTCGAACAACCGTCCCGCGAATCGCTTGGCGCGTCGGGCAGGCTTGGCAAAGACGGGCGGCTTGCCGGCCATGACGTGCTCTCGCAATGCAGCCACGGTCGAGCGCCAGATACGGCGTCCGGTATAAGGTCGCAGCGCCTCCGGATAGTCGTTTGGAGTGGGGGGCTCGATTCCCAGACTCCTGAGGGCTGCCTCGACGCAAGCGCCGTCTCCAGCTAGAAAACTCTCGTGATCGAGCGGCAGTTGCCTGCGTCGGATGGACTTGACCGTATACCAGATGATCGGAATACCGCGTAGGCCCAGCTCCGTCGCCAGCAATGATTCCTCGGGCTGCCGCGGCTCGATCCGTTGCAGAAAGGCCTGGCGAGGCCACACGGCTTCCGATGGGGATGGCTCCTGCACGCGTCAGCAGCGCGGCCAGAGCGCGGGAGGACTCACTGGACGCCGGCCTGCAACCGGTCGGCCGTCTGGGCGTAGAGGTCCCTGTTTCCGGTGGTGATGAGCGTCTGCCTGAACCAGGGAGGAGCGGTAAGAACGATACTCGATCAGGCGCGAGACTTGCAGGCCCCAAACCCCCAGGGTCGCGCCGACCAGCATGATCACCGCAGAGCGAAGCAGTCTCATTCCCATCCCTGGAATTTCCACGATGCGCCCTCAGACCCTGTGCTTATCCAGCGCTTCGCGAAAGAAGCCGTCCAGCACCTCGAGGTCGGGAACGACCGCGGGCTACCACGCCCCCCAACCGGTCGCTCTCAGCTCGCAGGAACTCGAGCAGCTCGGGGTCGAGTTCCTGCCGGTCCTTCTCCGAGCTGGCCAGCTTGCGATCCAGCAGCGCGTCCACACGGGGTTGCAACTCGTCGGGCAGCACGGCTCGCAGGCCCGCCAGGGCCACCGGCGGCAGGCCCTGTCTCAGCTCCAACCAGCGGGCCGCCAACAGAGGCCGAAGAGCGTAGAAGCAGCGCCTCAAGCTGGCTTGCTGTTCGGCGAGGTCGGCCACCGCCGAGCGGGCCATCCGGAAGTAGTGAAAGCCAAGCGCCCGGGGAGAAACCAGCTCGGGGAGGCGCTGGCGCAGCGCATGGAGCCCCTGGCGGTAGACGATAGGGGAGGTGAGCCACTCCACCAGCGCTCCATTGGACTTGGCCAATAGCTGCAGGGCTTTACGCAGATCCCAACCGTTCAGGTCCAGGTCCCCCTCCAGGGGAACCTCGATCACATCCCGCTTTTTCTCGATGCGAAAGGAGAGATAGTGCCGGGTGCACGTAAATAAATCGCACGTCCTAGTCGGAGTCGCGCGAGGCGAAGCCCCAGGCCCGGCTGCCTGACTCGCAGGCAACAGGCCGCGAACCTTGCGCTCTTTCTCGAGAGCCTGCTCCTGCAAAGAGTTCAGGCGCTCTGGCGGCCGTAGCGGTCGTCGATTACGCGCATGAACGCGTCGAGCAACATGGGGTCGAAGTGGGTGCCCCGGCCCTCGAGCATGATGGCGCGCACCTTCTCCAGCGGCATCCCCGGCTTGTAAGGGCGGGGCGAGATGAGGGCATCGAAGACGTCAGCTACGGCGATGACGCGGGCTGCCAGCGGGATCTGGGTGCCCTTCAGGCCGTCAGGATAACCCTTGCCGTCCCAGCGCTCGTGGTGGCCCCGGATGGTGGGACAGAGGTGGCGCAGGGAAGCGATGGGCCGCACGATATCCTCGCCGAAGATGGGGTGCTGCTTGATGATCTGGAACTCGTCCTCGCTCAGCTTGCCGACCTTGTGCAGGATCTCCGAGGGGATCTTGACCTTGCCGATGTCATGCAGCAAGCCGGCCATCCGCATCGAGCGGCTCGAGAGCTGGGAGCCGACGTAGTCGCCGATCTGATCCAGGTCATCGGAGCTGGCCTGGCTCAGTTGGGCTCCCACCTGGCCGATGTCCTTGAGCAGCGCCCCATGGCGAATCTGCTGGCGGGTGCGGAAGTCGTTGATGCCCAGCTCGTCGGCCAGGCTCATGGACAGGTCGAGTACCCGGGCTGAGTGAGCGTAGGTGAACTCGCCGCCCAGCTTGAGGACGATACCCAGAGCATTCATCGCGCTGTCTTCGTCCAGACCGCTCAGTTCGTTGGTGCGGTAGGCGCGCTTGAGCATCGAGCTGATGGTGTGGGCGGCGTGGCGGCTGGCCAGGGACTCGAGTTGTCCACCAGGAGCCCCAACGCCCTGCAGTTTCTTCAGGGCCAGATCGCTCTCGGGTGGGAACTCGAAGCGGGCCTGCGTTCCCGGTCGGGTCTGGGTCGGACCGGCCTGCTGGGGCTCGGGAGCTTGCTCGGCTTGTCCGCTCCTGACCCATGAATTGCCCTCGCGCTGCTCGCGTCCACCGCCCTCCTGGTTGTTCTTACCTTGAAGGGTCAGGTCGAGGGTCTGCTGCACACCACCCGTTGCGCCTGCGCCCGTTGGCTCGGTGGGCTTCTGGGCCACCTGACTTGCGTTGGCGGCGGCCCCGACCTGTTGGCCAGCGATGGTGCTGACGCGGGGGAGTCGCTGCAGCGGGTCGGAAGGCGCCGTCTGGATGGGGTCCACTTTGTGGCTGGACGGGGCTGGCTCGAGCGGACGGGGAGTGGGCATGGCCGCCGGGCGGCTGGGGAGGGGAGCCAGAGATGCCTGCACGACCTCGGCTTCGGGGGTGGGCTCGGCGGCCGCCTCGGTGGGGGGCAGGAGGGTCTTGCTCAGGTCGGGCAAGTCGACTTTTGGTTTGCCGGCGATGGCGGCCGGTTGGAGCTCGATGGGCTTCTCGGCCGACTCGACGGCTTCAGGTTTGGGAGCGTTGTTCACGATGGCCCTGGGCTGCTCGGGCAGACGGGTCTCGATACGGGTCTCAGGCTGGCCTTCCGGCTTGCGAATCTCGGTCACCACCGTCTGGTCGTTGCGCTTCTCGACGCGGGTTTCAAAGGTGGGTCCTTCGCCCGGGGTCGGCTCAGGCAACTCGACCAGAGCGTGTCCGGCTTCGAGCGACGGGCGAAGCCCCTGCTCGCTGGAGGCGGGCCACGGTTCTTTGGTGGAGTTGGTCTCTTTGAGGATAGTTGCCGGAGTGATACTGAGTCCCAGTTCGGTGGGTCTGTTGACAGGAGTCAGGGTGGGACGCGGCTCGTTGCTCGAGGATGGGGCCAGCTTGGCCTGGTTGACGACGGGCAGCTGAGTTTCGCTGACAGCCGGCGGCGCGTTGGGTCCGGGCGCGTTGACGGAGGGCGGCTTGTTCTCGGCGGCGGGAGGCTTGCTCTCGATTCCGGGGCGGCCAGGCGCATCCACGGCCGGAGGCTT
>JAANMT010003114.1_pt1 | contig 12411 bp, 6 predicted proteins | sample 7279711 | NCBI WGS metagenome assembly JAANMT01 (sample SAMN14094538, study PRJNA606508) | bioreactor metagenome | isolation source: A lab-scale SPAN reactor treating ammonium-rich wastewater day 1 | place: Ireland: Galway | collected 2017-01-16 | reverse complement strand
AAAGAAATTAGATTGCCCGATAATATACATTTTAATGATAAAGACGGGAACATAAGAAAGAAAATCAGGTTTGAAACGTTGGACTATTACAAAGAATCGGATAAAAGAGTTTTTTTCGGACATTATTGGTTGAGCGGAAAGCCGTCTGCAATAAGAGATAATATTGGTTGTCTTGATTACAGTGTGGCTTATTTTACAGTAAAAAACTGATGCTATCGGAGGATTCGAGTTTTATATATCACAATATATTAAAAAATAAACCTCTGTTGAATTGCTTTACAATCAATTTTTCGAAAATATGAACAGTCAAGAAATAATACGACAAATACGGCAAATAAAAGAAGAAAAAAATGCCGTAGTTCTGGCGCATTATTATATGTCGCCCGAATTACAGATAACCGCAGACAAAGGAGGCGTTGCAGATTTTATCGGCGATTCGCTTGGACTAAGCGTGGAGGCCGCAAGGGTTCAAGCAGAAAATATTGTTTTTTGTGGTGTAAGATTTATGGCCGAAACAGCCAAAATACTGAACCCGAAAAAGCGTGTTTTTTTGCCCGATATGGACGCGGGTTGCTCGCTTGCATCTTCTATTACTGCGGAAGATATATGCGAATTAAGAAGAAAATATCCGGGTGTTCCGATTATCGCTTATGTTAATACATACGCGGAAACCAAAGCCGAGTGTGATATTTGTTGCACTTCGCGCAATGCGTTGGCAATAGCCCAATCATTCGATGCCGACACTCTAATTTTTGTTCCAGATATTTATATGGGGCAAAATCTGCAACAGAATATAGAAACGCAAACGGGTAAAAAACTTATTCTTTGGGACGGTAAGTGCGAGGTTCACGAGCAATTTACAGGCGATTCGATGGAAATGATGCAAATATTGAATCCCGAAGCCGAAATGCTGATGCATTGGGAAGTGCCGAAAGAAACCGTAAATTCTTCGTTTGGACGTTCCAAAGGCGTTTTGGGCAGTACAAACGATATTTTGCATTATGTGGGCGAAAGTAAAGCACAAAAATTCATCCTTGCATCTGAATGTGATTTAGGTGCGACATTAAAAGGAATGTACCCGGAGAGAGAGTTCATAACTCCTTGTTTCAAATGCCCTTATATGAAGAAAATCAATTTGGAAAACACTCTTGCCGCATTGCGATCCATTGGTACTGATAATGCCGACCGCTTCGAAATAATATTACCCGAAGATATTATGCAGCGTGCTTTAACGCCTATTAAAAGGATGCTGGAATTTGCATGAAAACCGAAGCATACGAGATTGTAGTCGTTGGAAGCGGCATTGCCGGATTGTCTTATGCGCTTCGTTGCGCCGAATTTGCCGACGTAGTAGTCGTTACAAAAGGCCATATCGGCGAATCGAATACAATGTATGCACAAGGAGGCATAGCGGCGGTGTTCGACAACGAAGATTCGATTGAAAATCATGTAAACGACACGATGGCAACCGGTGACGGGCTATGCGACAGGCCGGCGGTAGAAATTCTTGCTCAAAACGCCAAAGATGCCATATTACATCTTGAACGTCAGGAGGTGAATTTTAATAAAACAAAAGACGGTTCATTGGAATTGCACCTTGAAGGCGGACATTCGCGTGCGCGAATCGTGCATAATGCCGATGCAACCGGCAAAGAAGTCGAAAATTCTTTGGTTGGTGCTGTTCGTAATTGTAATAACGTTGCCATTCGAGAAAATCATTTTGCAGTTGACTTGATTGTAAATAACGGTAAATGCGAGGGAGTAATCGTTTTTGACGAGGAAAATAAAGAATTTATACGGTTGCAAGCAAAAATCGTGATGTTGGCGGCTGGCGGTGCAGGACAAGTATATAAGCGAACGACTAATCCGGCGGTGGCAACTGGCGACGGATTTGCTATTGCTTATAGAGCCGGAGCGGAAATGACCGATATGGAATTTATGCAGTTCCATCCGACTACGTTGTACGGCAAAAACAAAGAAACATTCCTGATAACCGAGGCTATACGCGGCTTCGGTGCAGAACTGAAAAACAAAAGCGGTAAGGCATTTATGGAGGGTAAGCATCCGCTGAAATCTCTTGCCCCGCGCGATATAGTATCTCGCGCTATCGTAAATGAAATGAGTGAAAGCGGCGAGGAATGTGCTTATCTTGACTTAACACATTTAAATCAAAAAGAATTGGCCGGTCAATTTCCTAATATTTACCGTAGATGTACTGATGAAGGGATAGACTTGTCGAAAGATATGGTGCCGGTTGTTCCGGCGGCTCATTATATTTGCGGCGGCATTAAAGCCGATGTGAAAGCACGCGCTTCAATCGAGAATCTTTATACTTGCGGTGAATGTACCGGTGCCGGAGTGCATGGTGCAAATCGTCTGGCAAGCAATTCTTTACTCGAAGGCTTGGTATTTGCAAAGCAAGCGGCCGACGAAGCTAGAATAAAATTACGGCAAATTGAAAGTTCGGTCATTTCCGACGGCTATAATTTACCGCTACCGCGCGTCAGTAACGGAGTAAATGCAAATATCGCGAGTTCAAAGAAAAAATTGCAAGAAATAATGTGGCAGTATTGCGGCATTATTCGCAAGAAAAATGAACTTGCGAATTGCTTGAATGAACTGAAAACAATTAAAGATAATGCGGTTGCCATAATCGAAAGCGATGGTTTTTCCGTTCCCGCGATGGAACTTGTCAATATGGCCGAATGTTCAATTATGATTTGCGGCTCGGCATTGCACAGAGAAGAAAGTCGTGGCTGTCATTATCGTGCCGATTATCCGATGAAAAACGAAAAACCCGAACACTCCGTAATATCCCGTTTAACGGTATTCTGAATTTTGATCGTCCGGAAAATAAAAAGAGGCTGAACTCTTGTTTTGAGACAGCCTCTTTTTTATTTTTAATCTCGACAAACGAATCAATTTGCCGGAATAACTTCAATCACTACGCAACGGTTGTAATGGCGGCCTTCGGGTGTTTGATTCGATAATATCGAGTGTTCGCTGTCGTCCGCACCGTAGCCGAAGCTTTGAATAGTGGCACGTTTTCCGGCCTTTTTCAAATTGCGGTCAATAATGTCGCGAATTTCTCTGGCACGCTGTACAGACAAACGCTGATTAACGTCGGCTTTGCCTATATTATCTGTATGCCCGACAACGTAAATACGTGCGCCGTCGGATATTTGCGGGATAATTTCATTGACTATGGTGGTTTCGTAATTTTTAACCGCATCTGCATCGCCGTAGCGGAAAATTGCGCGGAACGCTTGCGAACGCGCCGTTTCTGTTTTACGTGAAAGCTCAAATTCTTTTTCTTGCGTATAGACCTGTCCGTCGTTGCGCGAGGCAGTTACAACTGCGGTATAACGTCCTTTGTCAAGGTTGCCGAGAATGGATTGGGAATTTATTTCGGCATCTGTTCCACTGAACGGGCCGTAGGATTTATCCACGCCTTGCCCTTTTATTTGCACAGACCAAGACCGGATATTCGAGCTTTCGTCAATATTTAGTGCCATCTCGTTTTCTACCGGCGTGCTATCTACGGAAACGATTTTAATCATGCTGTCAAGCGTAGAAGGCGAAATTTCTATATGGACGCGACGATTTTCTGCATCAATAAGAGGTTTGAACTCGACAGGTGTGCGTGCCGTGCCGGAAGGATATTTGGGCATATCCTGATTTTTTACTTCAATGCGAGAAGCGTCTGCGCCGAAAGTATTAACCATGTAATTCTTTACGTTTTCTGCTAATGTTTGGTCGTCGCCTTCATTAGGATCGGATCCGGTAAGGGTCAGTTTGGCAGTCGGATTGTCGCGTAAACGTGCCGCATAGATGTTCATCACATTGTAATATGTCGCAGCAAGCATATCGTTGCGTTCTTTAACCGTGCCATTTGCGATTTTCGCTTGTTCTGCATCATACATGGTGCTCTCGGAGAAATTCGCTGCTTCACCCGACGAAACTTTGGAATAGCGCGACGGAATATCTGAACTTCCTTTATCGAAAAATACATAAGGCAATAGCGGAAAACGCTCGTCGTATGTGCGTTTGTTGTAAACGCCGCTCGGGGCGAACAGCGAAAACAGTAGATTTGTGTTGTCGCTTACAATTACTTGGTCGTATTCGGGCATCATACCGAGTGTAAGACGCGCACCGGCACGAATAGAAGACGTACTCCATGTATCGTCAAAATCGTCTTGGAAGTCAAATTGTTTTTCGCGTTGCTTTACGATGTACGAAAATTCAACGAAAGGCGAAAGGAAAAACTGTTGGTCGCCTTTACGTTCCGTAATCGGAATATCGTAAGCAAATCCTACGGTGGCGCCATAGGTAAAACCGACTGCATTGGACAAATCCAAATCTCCGGTTTCTGTCGGTTGGGTTTGCTTCAAAGTTTTGGCAAGATTTATTGCCAATAACGGGCCTACGGCTGCGTGAAGCCCGGGGCGTTTTGTAATATTGATGCGAAACAGCGGTTCTATTGTAAGATAAGAGAGATTTGCATCAAATTTATTTACGACATTAGGAATGGTTTGGTCGTCTGTAATTGAAGCGGAACGCGAATCGTAACTTAGGCGCAACTGCGCTCCCCAGAACGATTTGGAGTTGTACTCGCCGAATAAACCGAAGTACGGCCCTATTCCTGTTCCGTCATTAAGAACGAATGGTATAAAATTCGGACGGGCCGGAACAGATAAACTTTGATAGCCCAATCCGGCCATATTGTATTGTAAGCCAAGATTTACACCGAAACGCCAATTCGCGTCTTCAATTTTCTCTTGTGCCGACACGTATCCGCCTATAGTTGCCAATGCCATTGCAGACATTGCCGCAACTTGTGCGAATTTACTTCTGATTTTTCTTAACATTATCATTAACCCGGAAAATATGAGTTTTAACAAGTATTTCTTTGCAAAACTACTCATAGTCAGGCGTTTTTACAAAGAATTTTACAAAGAACTTACAAGAATATTGATTTGTGCGTGATTTATTAGCTTTATACATTATTGAACATAGAGCATATTTCTGCTTGTATAATTGCGGCTGACACTAAAAAGCCTCGCTTTAAACGAGGCTTTTTTCTTTCTATTTATTAAGAGCGGCTCGCTACCAATTTTTTAACATATCGGATAGTAGTCTGACTCCTACGCCTGAACCGCCTTTCGGATTGAGTTCGGTTGGTGCATCCAACATTCCCGTTCCTGCAATGTCAAGGTGAGCCCAAGGATAATCGCCTATGAATTTTCTAAGGAACAAAGCGGCAGTAATGGTACCTGCTGCCCGCCCGCCCGAATTTTTAACATCGGCGTAATCGCTTTTGATTTGGTCCTCGTACTCCTCGTAAAGCGGTAATTCGCATACGTATTCGCCGGTATTTTCCGCCGATTTCTTCAAGCGCGATTTCAGACTATCGTCATTGCCCATAAGCCCCGTTGTTATGGACCCGAGAGCTACAACGCAAGCACCGGTCAGAGTTGCCGCGTCGACCACTGCTTGAGGTTTGTATCGGTCTGCATAGCTTAAAGCATCGGCCAAAATCAGCCGCCCTTCCGCATCCGTATTGTCAATTTCGGCTGTTTTACCATTCATAAAAGTAACGATATCCCCCGGCACATAAGCCGAACCGTCGGGCATATTATCGGTTGCGGGAACAAGTCCCACAACATTTATCGGAAGTTTGTTCTTCGCTACGGAATACATGGTTCCTATAACTGTGGCCGAGCCGTGCATATCGAATTTCATCGCGCTCATTCCTGCGCCCGGTTTAATCGAAATGCCGCCTGTGTCGAACGTAACGCCTTTACCTACCAAAACAACGGGCTTCTCGTCGGATTTTCCGCCTTTGTATTCCATTATGATAAATACGGGAGGACGTTTGCTGCCGGCATTGACGGCAAGCAGGCCGCCCATTTTCAAAGATTGAATTTTCTTTTTATCGAGTATTTTAACGTCAAAACCGGCTTCTTTACCGGCTTCTGCGGCACGTTCAGCCAAAGATTCCGGATAAATTTCATTGTTGGGGGCATTGGCTAAATCACGCGCCAAAATCACTCCGTCGCATAGATTTTTTGCATAATCCGCTGCCTTTTGCGCAGATTTTACGTCGGATTTATCTTCGCAAACAAGAAAAATTTTCTTTAACGGTTTTTTCTTTGCATCTTTTTTTTCGGTTATGTATTTGTCGTATTTATAGCCCGAGAGCAATGCACCTTCAAGTGCGGCTTGTGCCGTGTCGGCCGTCGAAATTCCGTCGGGTGAAGGCAGAAATATCGCAAGCGTTTCGGGGTTTGATTGCTTTGCCGCGGCAGATGCCGCCGCCGTTGCACTGCGAATAGTGCCAAGCGTTTCGCCGGATTTTTTTCCTAAACCGGCAAGTATGATGCGTGGCAATGATTTCGAGCCGGTGTAAATTGAGGATTTACTTTTCTTTTTTCCGCTGAAATCTTCGGTAAGAAACAATCCGTCGGCAGCCGGAAATGCCGCCGTCAACATCTTTTTCTGTTCGTTAAATAATTCGCCGTCCTCGTAGAAAAAAATAATAGCCGCATCGGCGGCAAGGGCGGCAAGTTCCTCGCGAATTGCCTGTACTTTCATTTAATTAGCCTATATTGTTGATAAATCGTGCAGTTTGCCGATATGCAAAATGCAAAAATACCGTAATTCTGCGATTTGCGCATAAATTTAGAATCTCACTGTTATCCTTATTATTGTACGCAGCTCTGTTTACGTTGCAAAATTCATTACTTTTGCCGAAGTTTATTCACAAGTCCGACCGCACGTTCAGATATTCGATTTAATATCACCGAAACAGACGTTTATTCTTTATCTCATGCTCGACGTTGCATTGATACCTCGCCAAATCTTGTCCCGAAAACAAGAGCATATAGTTGTCGTACTGGATATTTTCAGAGCAAGTTCAACCGTTTGTGCTGCTCTTGTTTCCGGCGCGTCGAGGATAATTCCGCAGAAAACGGTAGAAGATGCCAATATGAAAAAAAACGATTTTCCGGCCGCTTTACTATGCGGAGAACGCAACGGAATTGCACCGGAAGGCTTTGATTTCGGAAACTCGCCTTATGAATACACACCGGAAACCGTAGGCGGCCGAACGCTGATTTTTACCACGACAAACGGTGCGTCAGCTTTGCTTTCCGCTCCTGATAATGCAGTCAGATTGATGGGCGGATTTGTAAATGCCGAATCTATTACCGAATTTATCGCGCAAAGACGGCCGGCTGCCGCCACATTCCTATGTGCCGGAAATAACGGATTTTTCAGTTTGGAGGACGCATTGTGCGCCGGAATGTTCGTCGAGCGTATTTCTTCTTTGTTTCCGGAGCAAACCGACGAAGCACTAGCGGCCAAAGCGATTTTTACTGTCTATAAAAATAATTTGCACGATACGCTTAAAAATACATGTCATGCGCAGAATCTCAATAGTAAAGGTTTGGGAAAAGACCTCGATTTTTGTACAAACTTAAATGCTGCTCCGGTAACGCCGATTTTTAACGGATGTGAAATAGTTTGCCTTTCAGAGGATAATCTATGAAAAAAACGTTGTCGCTTGCTTTTGCCGTTATTTCCTTACTTGCGATGCCGTTCCAAAATAGCAATGCGCAAACTGTCTGGAGCATGCAGCCGCACAATATTAATTCGGTGTTTTTTCTGCAATCGAATACCGCTCTCGGCTGGGCTTGCGGAGATTTCGGAACTTTGCTTGCCACAACTAACGGAGGCGATTCGTGGTTGGTACAAAAATCCAAAACTACGGCCGATTTTTTCGGCATAGCCTTCGCCGACGATAAAACCGGCTGTGCCGTTGGTCGCGGCGGAATTATTTTTCGTACCGTCGACGGCGGAAAGTCGTGGGAACAACTTTCCTCGCCAACCGGAAACAACCTCAATTCCGTGCGATTCGCCGTCGGACAATCGCCGCACGGTTATGCTGTCGGGCAGGCGGGAACTGTATTGACAAGCAGTAACGGCGGCGCGTCTTGGATACCGTTATATTTGGCAGTGCCGACAGATTTATCTGATGTATCCGTTGTTTCCGCTTCTTCGGCTTATATTGTCGGCAAAGGCGGCACCGTACTGCGAACTTCCGATGCGGGAGTTACTTGGCAAATAGTTAATTCGGAAACAACGTTTGATTTAGGCGGAATTTGCTTTGTAAATGTGCAAACGGCTTGGATAGCGGGCGATAGCGGATTTGTGTCCAAAACTACAAACGGCGGAGCATCTTGGACGCGACAAACAAGCAATACCGAAGTAAAATTGTCGGGTATTCAATTTTCAGGCGTTAGTGTCGGCTGGGCTGTAGGCAAGAGCGGAATTATTCTGAAAACAACAAACGGCGGCACGGATTGGGCTACAGTAAACGATACGAGTCGTGCGTTGGGGCTTGATAACGATGATTTGACATGCGTTTGCGCAGGGGGTTCTCAAAGTGCGCACAAAGCGTGGGTGTCGGGCAAATCCGGTCTGTTGCTTGCAACTCGCAATGGCGGATTTAATTGGTTGCGCCAAGCGGAAAAGCCTCGTGAAAGGTTATTGGGAGTTTATTTCGAGCCTAACTGCGTAAGCGGTTGGGCAGTAGGAACATTTGGCAATATTTATACAACTTCGAGCGGCGGACGTATTTGGCAAAAACAACAATCGGGAACTGCGGTTAATTTGAATGCCGTACAATTCGGAGTAGAAAAACGTGGATGTGTTGTCGGCGATGCCGGCGTAGCCCTTACAACTTCAAACGGCGGCAATCGCTGGGATAATGGCAATACAGGTTTGACCGACCATATTCGGGTATTATCATTTTCGCAAACTGACGGCATGGTTGGCTGGGCTGCCGGAGTAAACGGCACTGTTTTGATTACAAGCGACGGCGGTGCGAATTGGCAAAAAGCAAATAACCCTCATTATACGGCACTTAACGGCATTCATTTTGCCGAATCTCAACTTGGTTGTGCAGTCGGTGCCTTGGGTGAAATCATTACTTCGTATAATGGCGGAACGTCATGGCAACCGCAAACAAGCGGAACAACTCAGGAACTCCGCGATGTGTATTTGACAAGTTGGACTACGGGCTGGGCTGTAGGTGAAAACTCTACTATGCTGCGAACTCAAAACAGCGGTTCTGCCTGGGCAAATGTTTCGTTTTTACAGCCCGGACGTTCGCTTAACACAGTAAGATTTACCGATATTCTGAACGGTTGGATAGCAGGCGAGAACGGAACAATACTTTCTACGTCAGATGCCGGCGCAACGTGGAAGCAACACAAGAATATTACTTCCGAAAATCTTACTTCAATAAGTTTTCCAAATGCACGCAAAGGTTGGTTTGTCGGTTCAAACGGAACTATATTGCACGTTGAAGATAATACGGATTATTTGCTATGGCCGAACGACGGACAAAGTGATGTTGACGTAAAACCAACTTTTCGTTGGTTAAAACATAGCGGAAGTAACGGTTACAAAGTAATGTATTCCGCTAATCCCGATGCTTTTGTAAATGGATCTGCCATAGATGCAACCGTCATAATGACCTCGAACGAAAGCGACACAACAGCCATTCCAGAAATTATGCTTAAAGCCGAAACAACGTATTTTTGGACAGTAGAGGAGCGGGCTACCGGATTCAGGCTCGGGGTTCGCTCTTTCCGCTCGTCGGTTGCTCCTGTCAAAATCGTTGCTTCACCCGATAAAATAAAAGTTTGTGCCGGAAAAGACACGTTGTTGCGAGTTGTTGCAAGCGCAGGCAAACCGCCTATAACATATAAGTGGAGATTGTCTGACGGCAAACCTATTCCGCCCGGCGAAATAATAATACCTCAAACTGACGGTACTTTAAGGCTTAGGCCGCAAGAGCCGCGAGAAATTACCTGCATTGCAACCGATGCGCACAATCATTCCGACAGCGCGACAATTAGTGTTTCAATTATCCATGTTTTGCCCGTTGTTCTAAAATCGCCGGAATTTCTTTGCGAAGGTTCTGCCTGCCGACTTTCAACTGCCGAGAAATATGCACATTATACGTGGATGAAAAATCTGGAACCAATCGGAAACGATTCCGTGTTTTCGGTTACGGAAGCCGGAAAATACACTGTTTTGGCATTTGACAGTTCCGGTTGCGAAGGCATTTCTGAAGAAATAGAATTGATTCCGCAGGCTGTTCCGCTTCCGATAATTGAAGGAACGGACGCAGTATGCGTAAATCAAAAAAACGTTCCGTTCAGGGTGGCCTCGTTCAGCACAGGAAGAAGCTTCCGATGGTCAATCGCTGCAGGCAATGCAACAATAACAAGCGGTGAAAATTTATCTACCGTAACGATTACTTTTGCCTCGAAAGGAATTGTGATATTGCGCTTGCGCGAAATTTTCAACGCTACGCAATGCTATGCGGATACGACGTTTCGCATAACAGTCGACGACAACGGTTCCCGCCCGGTCGTAATTAGTCGAAGCGGTGTTTTTGCATTGTGCGGCGGCGCGGCCGATACTCTCGACGCGCCATCTGGATTTTTCAAATATCAATGGCGACGCAATGATAAGGATATTGCCGGACAGACTTCGCAAAGCCTTGTCGTTTCGGAAGAAGGCGCGTATTCGGTATATGTGGAGGACATTGGAGGTTGCAAGGGTGCGTCCGAGCCGACAGTCTATAAAAGCGGTGAAAATCCTAAGCCTGCCGTCAGTGGCGATGCCGTTGCTTGCATTGGTGCGAAAAACGTGATTTATCAAATTAAATCTCCTCAACAGGGGAGTTTGTTTTTGTGGAGTACTGACGGCGCGGCCTCTATGTCCGGTTCTGCGCAAGGCACGTCAATCTCCGTGAATTTTACAAATAAAGGAACGGCCGCCATAACTGTACGCGAAACTACTGCGGCAGGCTGTATCGGCTATGCTTCGTTTTCTGTTTATGTGGCCGATACGCTCAGCCCTGTAATTTCCGGCACAGCTCGTTTCTGCGCAGGGAAAAACACCGCTCTCGACGCGGGCGAAGGCGAGTCGTATCGTTGGTTCTTTAACGGTATCGAAATGTCGGGTGAAAAAAAACGAACTCTAATTGCTTCAAAAGCAGGGAAATATTATGCAATAGTATACGCAGGTAATTGCGGCGGAACGTCGAAAGAAATAGTATTGGAAGAATTGCCGCGTCCCGACAGTGTGTATTTTGAAGACGTTCGCACGGGGTTGCTGACCGCGCCAGCCGCTTCAACTTGGCAATGGTACAAGGGTGTGCCGCCGGATACGCTTAAGCTTACAGGTAAAACTTCCAGAACATTGCAACCTGAGTCCGACGGATATTACAGCGTGGCGGCTTTTGCCGAAAGCGGTTGTTCTACGTTTGTAGTGATAAATACAGGCGGAACCTTACAAGTCGGAACATTTGCAATAAAAGGTATTGCCTCATCCGACAGCATAGTTTCAATTAAAGATGAAGAAACTGCCCGTTTGGAAATACGTCCGTTCGGCTTAGACTCCGCCTTGGCGGCCGCTGTCGGTATTACGAAATTCAGATTGCACGTTTCGTGGAATATGCGTTTACTTGATGGTGTATTTCCGGCGACACAACCGGAAGTAGACGTGGATAAAAGAAGTTGGGAGTTCGTTGTTCCACTTTCGCGTGCAAATATATTCTCGCAACGTTTGAGCTATAACAGAGCCGGAAAAACAGATTCGCAAGCGACTGTTACCCTTTTTGTTCAAGCGGAAGACGAGTTTGGTATCAGTCCTCGCGGCAAGGTTTCCGCAATGCCTGCAACCGTGAAATTTTCAAGCGGCACTGCACAGCCGCCAATCGGCGGGGATTCGCTTAATATAAGCGATGTTATTCCTAATCCCACAAACGGAAAAACAAATATAATTATTCACGGTAAAGCAGGTGAAATGCTCGAAGTCTATTTGACGGATAATCAAGGAAAGCGCGTGTTGTCGCTTGGAGAAACGAAAATATCGGTCGACGGTTACGCTAAATTGCAAATTGAAGCACAACATCTTGCAAGCGGACAATACTATGTAGTTGCCCGCGGCGGCGATAAAATTACCTCGAAACTGTTGCAAGTCGTAAAATAAGAAAATTTTGCTTGAAATAAGAAAAAACAAATATAAAAATAAATGAATCGGTTTTTATTACTCGTCATTACAGCGATTAATTTTGCAGCTACCGCAATATTGACCGCACAGAGCGTATACATTCCCGATACCGCCTTTAGAAAATATTTAATAAATAATCATGTAATTAATACAAACGGCGACGATACAATACAAGTAGTTGAGGCACAAGATTACAAAGGAAATATTGACTGTGCCGGAAACAATATTTTCTCTCTTGTCGGAATAGAGGCATTTAATTCGCTGACTGCGTTGGATTGCAGTAATCCTGCCCGGCCCCTTCGAGCCCGAGAAGGCCCT
>JAANMT010003107.1_pt1 | contig 12434 bp, 14 predicted proteins | sample 7279711 | NCBI WGS metagenome assembly JAANMT01 (sample SAMN14094538, study PRJNA606508) | bioreactor metagenome | isolation source: A lab-scale SPAN reactor treating ammonium-rich wastewater day 1 | place: Ireland: Galway | collected 2017-01-16 | reverse complement strand
TACGCCCACGCCTGCTCGCGGATGCCGCTGCGTGGAGCGACGCGGATGGCCCGCCCCGTCTCCACATCGACGAAGACTGCCGCCACCTTGCCGTAATCGACGACGCGCATTGTCCGACGCCCGACTGAGCAGCCGGTCGCCACTGCCACGCCGTCCGCAAAACAGCCATCCGTTTCGACAATGGCAAGCAGCCGCTTGTCGCTGCTTGGCACGGCAAGCAGCCGCTTGTCGCTACCTGGCACGGCAAGCCCCAGGCTCCTTGCGCCGAGCAGCCCGATCCGCAGCCCAAGCACCTGGCGCGGGCACAGCCGGGTATGGTTGGCCGCGCAGGCTTCGACCAGCATCGGGGTCAGCACATGCCCGGCGTCAGCCTGGGCACCGTCGAACGGCTCAGCTTTCATCGAGCGCGGCCTTGATCCAGGTGTAGACCGCTACTGCCGTCGGCAGGCCGCAGGTGGTGATCGCCAGCAGCGCCACATGGACGATCTCGTCGCGGCTGATGCCCATCTCCGCCGAGCGGCGGACGTGCGCCTTAACCGCGCCCTCCAGCCGCCCGCCTGCTGCCAGCGCCAGTTTGGCAAGCTGGCGCGTCTTTGCGTCGAGCGGGCCGCCATCGTGCGCCGCGCTGCCGAGCGCATCGTAGGCCGCCGCAATCTCCGGGAATTCCTCGCGGAAATCCGTGTAAGGTTTGGGAAGGTCGGGCATATCTCGGTTCCTCCGGCTGTCAGCCAGGCTCATGCGTCTATCCGATTCAAGCAGATAATCGCCCGTTAGTCCAGCGCATCACCCGATGCCGCGACCTCGCGGCTGAAGGCATGGCAGGTGTGGCAGTAGCGCGACTCCTGCTGGTCGGGCCGCTGCTCACAGGCCGACCCCATCACCGGCGGCACGACGTAGCTGATGCCTGTCACCTTGCCGATCTGGCGCACCTCGCCGTCGACGAACTGCACAGCGCCGAGCGTGTCGCCGTCGGGGGCCAGCAGCACCTGGTCGCCGACCGCCACGTCGTAGAACGGGTGCAGGTTCGCCCGGCGGATGGCCGGGTCGTCGGCCTCGGTGATGGTCTTGAAAACCGGCGGCTCGTCCAGTGTGCCGTGACAGGTGCGGCACTCGACGCTCTGCGCGCTGGCCTGGCTCAGGTGGATGTCCCCATCGCCCATTGCTTCCTGCGTCGTGTGGCAGTCGATACAGTCCAGCTCCCACTCGCAGAGCGTGAACAGGCCGATGGGCTGGTAGTACTCGGCCAGCCGCCGTTCGGTGGCCGTCGGGAATGGGTTGAGATCGTCCAGGTCATCACGCGGGATGAAGCGCATCTGCGCCAGCGAGTAGTTGCCCCGGTTGTGGCAGGCGTTGCACTGCGAGAAGGGTATCTGGAGCGTCATCTGGTGGCGGGCCGGATGGCCCGGCTCATCGCGCGGGATCGTCGGGTCACCGCCAGTGTATAGCCCATCGGCGCTGTACACAACGTGGCAGGCCGCGCAGCCCACGCTCCGGTAATAGTACGGCTCCAGGATCGGCTCTGCATCCAGGTGGCAGGTCAGGCAGGTTTCCGAGAAGGCCGTCGCGACCGGGCTGTTGAACAGCGCCGGGTCGAAGGCGGCCAGCATGTCAGCGGCATCTGGGTGGGTGCGCGCGTCGTCGGCCACCTCAGAGATACCGTAGTGCGGATCGCCCTCCCCCGCCAGGTTGAAGCTGAACAGCACCGAGTTGATCGCCCCGGCGTAGGTGGTCTGCACGCTGCGCTCAACGCGGGCAATGTGATCGCGCGCTTCATCGTGCGCGCCGCCATGGCAGTCCGACCCGCCGCAGCCCTGGTTGGCGACTGGCAGCGCGGCGGGGTTGCGCCCGCCGAACATCCCGGCGTGCGCGGCGTCCTTGTCCAGCGAGAGCCGGTCGCCGCCGTGACAGCGCACGCAGCCAAACGTCTCGATGGGATGGGCCGGGCTGATCTCCTCGATGCCCTGGTGGCAGGTGAGGCACAGTTCCGGCTGGCCGGTCAGCGTCGGCGTCAGGATGCGCACCTCGGCGCTGCCGGTGTAACGCGCCCAGGCCGGGCGGGCCTGCCGCACCCCGGCGAGGACCAACGCGAGCGTAAGCGCTGCGCTGCCGACCAGCAGAGCGGTGTTGATCCGTCCCGGTGTGCCCGATCTTCTGCCCAAGGCCGCTTCCTGCGCGTGCCGCTCACCATCTCCAGCCGCTGCCCCCAAGTCTACACCATCCCCGCCGACAATGCGCGGCAGGCAGGCCGGGTGCTGGCTCAGTCTCCTGCCGATGAGGTGGAAAGCTCGTCCAGCAGCCTGTCAAGTTCGGGGTCGGGCTGGGCGCGTTCCAGGTGCTTCGCCAGATATGCGGCCTCCGCTTCACGCTCCTCGACCATCTTCTGATCGTACCACTTGCGGTGGTGCAGGTAGGCGTACAGCGCGCTGACCTTACCGTTGAACATCGAGAAGAAGGCCTGGCGCTCCTCTGGCATGATCGCCCCCATATACACGTGGATGATCACCCCGGCGAAGACGGTGGTAACGGCCAGGAAGTGGATCGGCATCGACCACTGCACCAGCCAGCGCAGGCTGCCCGGGATGATCTCCGAATAGGTCATGATCATCCCGGTGACGCCAATGGCGAGCGTTCCCGCCACGACGACATAGCTGTACAGCTTCTGACCCGCATTGTAGGCGTCCTGAGGCGGCGTATCCACCTCGAAGCCGAGCATGGCAAGCGGCTTCTTCTTCAGCCACTCGATGTCGTCCTTGTCGAGCCACATACGGGTGGCAGCGAAAGGCATGAAGAACTTGCGGAAGCCAAAGAGCACGTTGAACAGCAGCACCGCCAGCCAGACCTGCCCCCAGATTTCGTGCGCCTGGATCAGCGGGGCCAGCCCGCCGAAGATGTTGCGCATCAGGTCGTTCCACGCCACTGGCATGAAGGGCATCCGCTTGGCAGCCAGAATGCCCAGCCCGGTCGGCAGCAGGAAGCCCCAGCTCAGCGCGTTGAACCAGTGCGTCAGGATGTTGGCGACGTAGTGCTTGGTAATCTTCTTGTCTTTCAGGCGCTTGCGCTCGGCGAGCGTCAGATCGTAGCCATGCGACATAGTCAGTCTCCGTTGACAGCGACGCGCAGCGCCGCGCTACATCTCGTCGAACTCGCGCTCGCCCCGCACGAGCTGCATGATGAACGCCCCTGTCTGGCCGATGAACGCCAGGGCGATGGCAACCTTCGCAAACGGGATGGCGAAACCCGACCAGAACTTCTCGGCGGTGGGTTTGTCAACCGGCACGGGCTGGACGGTCACCGCGTCGTCGAGGCTGCCCAGGTAGTAGACCATTGGCCCGGTGTCAACCAGCGGTGTGATCAGCCGCTCGATCCGGCGGCCCCGGATGGCGCGGCTCACCTCGCTGTCCGGATCGTTGATATCCCCGAACATGCGCGACCCGCCGATGCAGGTTTCCACGCAGGCGGGCTGCTCGCCCGCATCCACGCGTGTGACGCAGCCTGAGCACTTGTCCGCCTTGCCGTTGTTCTTATTGATGAAGCGCACGAAGTAAGGGCAGGCCTCCACGCAGAATCCGCAGCCGATGCAGGCGTTCTCGTCGATCAGCACCAGCCCGTCCGCGCGCTGGAAGGTCGCGCCGGTCGGGCATGCCTCGACGCACCACGGGTCCTGGCAGTGCTGGCACTGGAAGGGGATGAACTCCTGCGTGAGCGCCGGGAATTCGCCCTTCACGCCGCTGGTGCGCACCCAGATGCGTGTCTGGCCGAGCGGCGTCTCCCACTCCGCCCGGCAGGCGACCAGGCAGGCGCGGCAGTCGATGCAGCGGGTGGCGTCGATGACAAAGGCGTAGCGCGGTGTGTGGCTAGCCACGGCTCACCTCCGCAGCGGGTGACAGGGTCAGCGTGGGCGCTTTCTCGACGATGACAAAGGTCTGCGTCAGCGCCTGCCCGCCGCTGACCGGGTCGGTGTAGGTGATGTGCACATCGCTGCTGCTTGCCCCCTGGCCGTGCGCGGTAGTCAGCCCCTTGCTGATGTGCCCGAAGCCCGGCGCCATGTACACACAGTCCGGACGGATGGCCTCCGTCACCCATGCCTCGATCTGCGCCTCGCCGGCCTCGCTGCGCACCGTCACCTGTTCGCCGTTGCGGATGCCGCGCTCGGCGGCGGGGGCCGGGTGGATCCACAGCGCGTTGGTGGGGTAGACCTCGTGCAGGTACAGGTTGTTCTGCGTGGCAAACTGCGTGTGCTGCGCCACCTTGCCCGTCAGCAGGTAGAACTGCCCGGCGGGCGGCGCGGGCGGCTCCTCCCAGACCGGCACAGCAGAGAAGCCCGCGTTGCGCAGCGTCTCGCTTGCGATCTCGATCTTGCCGCTGGGCGTGTTCCAGGTGAAGGAGGGTTCCAGGTCGGGACGCTCGACTTCGAAGTAGCCTACCTGGCGCAGCGCATCGAAATCTACGCCGAGTGGAGCAATCTGCTGCCGGATGTAGTCCTCTTCGTCCTCATACTGGAAGTAGTCGCCCAGCCCAAGCCGTTCACCGAGCTGCCGGTAAATCCACAGCGCCGACTTCGCCTCACCCAGCGGCTCGACGACCGGCTGCCGGATGAACACCCGGTCCGCGACCACGTGCAGCGGGTCGTACCGCTCCAGGTAGGTCGCCTCAGGCAGGATATAGTCCGCGTACCAGCCGGTATCGTTGACGAAGATGTCGATCACGACCATCAGGTCGAGCTTCTCGAAGGCGGCGAGCGTCTTGGCGCGCTCCGGGATGCTCATCGCCGGGTTCTGGCGGCTGATGAACCAGCCGTGCGCCTGGTAGGGTTCCCCGGAGAGGATGTTGTCGCGCAGTTCCTGGAAAACGCCGAGTTTCAGCGGGACGAGCGGGTACTTCCAGGGCACGCCGTCGAGGCGCGCCGCACGCACGCGGGGGTAAGGCGGCTGCGGAGGCGCGCCCAGCCCCACCGGCGGCTCTTCGGAAGACAGGCGGCAGATGCCCGGCTGGTGGCACACGCCGACCAGCGCGTTCAGGATGGTGATCGCGCGCTCGGTCTGGAAGCTGTTGATGAAGTTGGAGGTTCGCCAGCCGGGGTGCGCGAAGCTGTCTGGCCTGGCCGCGGCGAAGTCCCGTGCGATGCGGGTGATCGTCTCGGCGGGAATCTCGGTGATCGGCGCGGCCCACTCCGGCGAGTAGGGCTGTATCTCCTGCGCCAGCTCGTCAAAGCCGAGGGTGTACTGCGCCACGAAGTCTGTGTCGTACAGCTTTTCGCTGACAATAACGTTGATCAGCGCCAGGTGGAAGGCCAGGTCGGTGCCCGGCTTGATGGGCAGCCACTCGGCAGCCTTGGCCGCCGTCTTGGTGAAGCGCGGGTCGATGTAGACCACATGCGCGCCATCGACGATGGCCTGCATGAGCGCCTTGGTCTCGTTGGTCGAGATAGCTTCCATCAGGTTGCGCCCGGTCAGGATGACGTACTTGACGCCCTCGTAGTCGCGGTTAGGCTCCTCAAGGCCGAACGTCGTCAGGTGCGCGGCGATCATCGCGTTGAAGCACAGGCTTCGCTGCGTGCCGTAGTTGGGCGACCCGTAGGCGTTGAGCAGGTTCTCAAACAGCGGCTGGCTGAGGTTGTGCGTGCTGGAGAAGACCATCGCCTCCGGCCCGTACTGATCCTTGATCGCCAGCATCTTCTGGGCAACCTCGTCGAGCGCCTGCTCCCAACTGATGCGCTCGAAGCGCCCGCCGCCGCGCGGCCCGATGCGCTTGAGCGGGAACGGCAGGCGGTCGGGGTCGTAGGTCATCATCAAGCCGCTCTGGCCGCGCGCGCACAGGTGGCCCTGCGAGTGCAGGTGGTCGGGGTTTCCCTCCAGCTTGTGGATGCGGCCCTCGCGCACCTTGGCGCGCACGCCGCAGCGCCACACGCACATCTCGCACATCGTCGGGACAACGTAGTCGGCGGTTGAGCCGGGCAGGTGCGGCCCCACGATCGGGGCAGCGCGGACGCTGCCTCCATTCATGGCCATGTAGGCAGCGCCCGTGCCTGCCAGCCCGGCGATCCGCAGGAAGTCGCGCCGCGTCAGGCGAGGTCGGCCTGGCAGGGACGTTTTGTATTCGCTCATAGGCGGGTTCCTCCCGCGCCCTCACGGTAAAGCTGCGCTGTTTCAGTCACCGCTCGTCTCCTCAGCTGCTGCCGCCAGACGATCCCTGCGGGCAGCGCCCGTCCGGCCAAGCACGTACAGCACCAGCAGGAACATCAGGGCAAAGACGGCGACGGCCAGCCCGGCACTGACATTCAGCAGCTCGGGGAGCGGAACTGCGCCGAAGCTCAACGCATCCTTGAGCTGGGGCATGAAGCTCCGGTAGGTCAGCCCGAAAATCACCGCGCCCGTCAGGAAGCCCAGCACACCAGGGATGAGATAGTCCAGATTGCCTCTGCCGCCACCGGCGACACAGGTGCCTGGTCAAAATCCAGCGGCGGCCATGCCCACGCCGAACAGGGCGCCGCCCAGGAAGTTGCCGATGATGTAGGTGTTCACCGTGCCGGTCAGGTTGAGCAAGCCCAGGCCCCTGAGCCCCCAGATGCCCACCATGCCGACGACCACCGCGCTGAGCATGTACTTGAGCACGCTTAGATCGGTGAAGCGAAAGACGTTCACGATCTTGTGGTACTTGGTCAGCCCGGCCTTGTCCAGTGTCCAGCCGAACACCGCGCCGAGGACGATGGTTATGATCACTGTGCCGACAGTCATTTGGCTCCGCTCCTCTCTAGTACCGCTTGCCGTACAACAGCAGCGCAATGGGAATGCCGCCGATGAACATGCCTGGAATGAACAGGAACGCAGCGGGCGCAAGCTGCACCGACCCGCTGATCGCGAGGCCGCTCGTACAGCCTCCCGCGATCCCGGCGGCGAACTCCAGAATGATCCCGCCTGCAAAGGCCATCGCCCAACGCTTCCACGTCTGCGGGCCAAAGACGGCCTTCCACTGCGCGTCGGGGTTGGGGTCGAGCTTCCACACGCCCGCCAGCGCCGCCGAGGCCAGCGCCCCGATGAACACACCCACCAACAGCCACACCTGCCAGGTGATGGCGGGGGGCATCACAAACTGGAAGAAGAAGTTGTCGGGGAACAGGGGCCGGGCCACGAACGCGGCCAGGTTCTGGAACCCGCCCGACGAGCCAGGCAGTTGCCCGGCCAGCAGCAGCGCGAGCACCGCCACCACCCCCAGGATCGCGCCTGCCACATAGGGTGACCATTCTTCCTGGCGAAGGGGATTCTTCATTGTGCCACCTCCTGATTCTCTCGCCTAGCGGTTGCGCTCTTTCAGCTCGCGCACCAGCACGATAAGCAGTTCAATGTCCTGGTCGTCCAGGCGGCGCACCGCCTCCACCAGGCGCGGGTCGATGCGGGCCAGCGCCTCAATCATCTGCCCGCCGCGCTGAGGGTCGTCCTCAAGCAGCCTGCTTAGCGCGCTGATCGTTGCCGGGCTGGCTTTCTCCAGCACCGGCATGAGCGCGTGCATACTCTCTGGCACGTCGACCGCCTGCGGGACAGAGGAAACATCCTGGGCGGTGGGGGCCGCTGAAACCACAGCGCCGCGCAGTTCGGCCCATTTATCGCCGAGGCCCTCGAAGCGCCAGATCAGCACGCCAAACACGCCGACCAGCCCGACCAGCATCGCGGCCAGAATGAGGTTGCCGATGTTCGGCGGGGAGGCTGGCGCGCCGGGGCTGCGAGCCTGGTAGCGGGCGTTCAGGTCGATCACCGCACCGCCTGGCGCGCTGCCGCTCTCGGGGACGGCGGCTTGTTCCGCTGCGGGCGCAGCCTGCTCAGCCGTCTCTTCGCCGGGGTCGGACGCTTCTGCTACGGGCGCGGCTTGAGCCACTGCCGTGTTGATATCCACACCCAAGGCGCTCGCATATTCAAGCGCGATGGTATCCGTATCCGCCGGATGGCAGGATGAGCAGCTCGCCTCCACGTCGGCCAGCGGATAGACCATCCCTTCGTGCGCAGGGTCCTGCTCCCTGGCGGCGACGTTGCCTGCATGGCAGAACTCGCAGAAGTCGCCAAAGGCGTGGTCGATGTGCCACGCGCCCTCGGTGTTGACCGGAGCCTGCGCCTGCACTTCGTGGCAGTTCCGGCAGGATGAGGCCTGGGTTCCACACTGCGCGCCGACCGGGCTGGGCCAGAGCAGCACGGCGGCTGCCAAGCCAAGCGCGGCCAGCACCAATGCGTATCGGGGACGGATCACGGGCATGAATGCCTCCTCGTGGGACGCGGCGCGGGGAGCGCCATCAGCAGGGATAATCTGCGCCTAACCCTCGATGCCCTGGCTGGCCGTCTGCGCCAGAGCAACCTGGCTGCCGAGGCTGTCGGCCAGGAAGGCGCGCAGCAGGTCAAGCGCCTGGATAATGCGATGGTCGGCCAGCGAGTAGATGACGGACTGCCCTTCGCGCTCGGCGGCGACCATACCCCGCTCGCGGAGCGTCTTCAGGTGACGCGAGGTGGTCGGCTGAGGAAGGCCAAGCGCCTCGGAAAGCTCGCTCACACTGTGGGGGCGCTCCGCCAGCGTGTAGAGGATCAGGATGCGGTTGGGGTCGGCGAGGCCGCCGCATACCTGGGCATGCAGATTGTTAACTTCCTCACGCAGCTTGTTGTCCATAAGACCTCGCGGGCACACATTGTTCATTCGTATATACGTTTATGCGAATATCTCTAATTAATTCTACGCCGTGTGAGCCGGGCACATAGTGCAAAGCATCACAATTCGTTTGTGACAAATGTAATAATCGTCCGCAGCAGCGGGAGGCCGCGCCCCGGTGACATTGCGCCTTTCCCTGCGTGACCTTCGGCGTTGTGCGCAGCGGCAGGGCACTATAGAATCCACGAACACATCAGAAAAGGTGGACTGGGTGCAAGGCGCGATCATGGAGAGACACGCCCGCGTGCGGCGGGGAATAGCGGGCTTGCTGCTGGCAGGGACTGCTCTGCTGATGGCCGCCTGCGCTGGCCGGGGATCGGTGGAACCGCTGCCGCTTGGAGAGCAGCTTTACCGGCTGGTCGTAGGCGGGCCGGAGATCGGCGGGGCGACGCTGCTGCGCTTCTACGTCTGGCACGTGGTAGGGCTGTCGGTGCCGCTGTTTCTGCTGATCGTGTGGCACGGCTTCCGCGTGCGGCGGGATGGCGGCATCTCCAGCCCGGCGCGCCAGCCGGGCGACGAGCCGCTGCCGCGCACCGAGCGTGTGACCATCGTCCGGGGGGAGGTGCTGACCTTCTTCCTGACGATAGCGGTGCTGGTCGTCATCTCGGTGCTGGTCGACGCCCCTATTGGCCCATCCGCCGAGCCGGGCGCGCTCGTCGAGCACAGCCGGGCCCCCTGGATCTTCCTGTGGGTGCAGGAACTGCTGCGCGTGTGGCCTCCCGCTATTGCGGGAGTCGTCACGCCGCTCGCCGTCCTGCTCCTGTTTGCCCTGCTGCCTTACTTCGATTGGTCCAATGAGGGCGTAGCTGTGTGGTTCAACCGCCAGGGCCGCATTGCTCAGGTGGTGATGGTTGCCCTGTTCGTGATCATCATCGGCCTGACGGTGCGGGCCGCGCTGCGCTGATCGCCGGAGAGTTGCTGTGACGCCTGAGACCCAGCCCCAACCACCCACCAGCCGCCGCAGCGCGCTGGCCGGGCTGCTCAACCTGATCTGGCTTGTGCCCGCCGGATTGGGAGCCGCCGGGCTGCTGCGGTTCCTGGGCTTCAACCCACCCACCGAGCAGCCTACCCGCTTCCCGCTGGACGCCCCTACCCTCGCCGCGCTGCCCGCCTACGTTGAGAGCGCCCAGGCCTGGCTGCACCGCGACGCGGGCGGATACTACGCCGTCGATGCGATCTGCACTCACCTGGGCTGCAAGGTGCGGCTGGAGATGGTGACCCCGGACTATCGCTGCGACTGCCACGGCAGCCGCTTTGCCGCCGACGGCACGGTGCTTGTCGGCCCGGCAAAGGAGCCGCTCCGCTTCCTGTGGCTCTACCGCGATGGGGAAGGCCGGGCGGTGATCGACCGCTCCCAGGAGGCCGGCCCGTCTTTTCGCCTGCCTGCTGAGGGATAAGGGATGGCCCGCCGCCCAAACTTCTACGAGCACCTGCGGCTGCCGAGCACGCCAGACCCGGCGGCGCGCTTCACTTACACGTTTCACCTGGGCGCAATCAGCATCGCGCTGTTCGGCGTGCTGGCCGTCACCGGCATCCTGGAGATGTTTCTCTACGTGCCCACACCAGAGGCGGCTAACGATAGCGTGAAGCTGATCGCCTACGTCGCGCCGTACGGCTGGCTGCTGCGCAACATGCACTACTGGGCCGGGCAGGCGATGGTCGTCACGGTCACGCTGCACCTGGCGCGCGTCATCCTCACCGGCGGCTACAAGGGGCGGCGCTCCAACTGGCTGATCGGCGTCGCGCTGCTGGTGCTCGTGCTGCTCGTCAACTTCACCGGCTTCATCCTGCGCTGGGATGATCGCGCAAGCTGGGCGCTCACCGTCGCCGTTAACCTGCTGCGCACCATCGGGCCGTGAGCCTGATTGCCGTCCCATCCTGAGGCCGTCCAGGAGCGGAAGGAGGCCGTGGGGAGCGAAGCCGACCGTCGGCATTCCGCTGCGAGGTGTGGCGCGGGATGAAGGCCAGGCATATACACGCCGTTGCCCGAATCCCGTCGCTCCCGTATAGGCTTACTGAGAAGACGAGGGCCTGAAACCATCAGGCCCTCGTTGTCTGTATACGCCTGACCACCCTCCTCCCACCCTGGTATAGCTGGCACGCGACATACCCTCTCAGGCCGCGCCACGCCTCGCAAACAGGAAGTACGCGTATCCCAGCATGATCAGCGGGAAGAGCACCACCCCGATCCAGCCGAAGGCGTTCATGAGGCCAGTGAGCTGCCCCCACAGCGCCAGCACGCTCCCAAGCGCGAAGCTGACAAACAACGCCCACACGATCAGCCGCACTGCATCCGGTTCGCTGACGCTGCGGAGCGACCAGATCACGAGAGCGAAGCTGACAAGCGTTGCGCCAAAGAAGCGGGCCAGGTAGGCTCCGGCGGCATCGGTGCTCACGCCGTAGAACGACAGCGTCATCACCGGCGCTACCAGGAAGCCCAGTCCATAGACGATGCCGACCACAGCCGTGATCAGCATCAGGGTCTTGAGGTTCATGATCCATTTCCTCCACCAGCCAGGCTTGCTCTAGCCTCTGACGATTGATAGCATTACCATTATACAGCGATTCGGCGGGCAGCTTCTTCGGCGGTGAAGTCAGATGCGACGTGAATTGGGTGCTTTTGAGAGCGCGTTGACGATCTCGGACGATTTTGCGGCGTTGAACGTGGTCGGCGTGGTTCGTCTGGATCGCGCGCCGGACGCCGCTCTGTTGCGCCGCGCGCTCGACGCGTTGCAGCAGCGCCACGCGCAGTTGAAAACACGGCTCATCACCGAGCGGGGGCGTTACTTCTTCGAGACGGGCGAGACGCCGCCCATCCCGCTTGAGGAGGTAGAGAGCGCAGGGGATGAAGGCTGGCTGGCGGCTGCCGAGGCCGAGCTGAACCGCCGGATCGCGCGGGCGGACGGCCCGCTGATGCGCTGCCTGCTGCTGCGCCACGCCGGGCAGGCCGCGCCCGGCGAGCTTGTGCTGACCTTCCACCACACGATCATGGATGCCTCCTCCGGCGAGAGCCTGATTGGTGAACTACTGTCGCTGTATGCTGCGCTGGAGGCTGGCAGCGCCCCCCCGCCCCGTGGCCCCGTGCCGCTCCCGCCTCCGGCGGAGACGCGCTTCCCGGCCTCCTACCGGGGCGCACGCCGCGCGCTCAGCCTGCTGCCCTTCGCGTTGCGCCAGATGGGGGATGAGATTGCCTTTCGCGCAGCGACGCGGGGCAAACGCCAGCCGCCGATCCATACCGCTGCTCGCTCCCGTGTGCTGACGTTGGCGCTCCCGGAGAGCCTGACCACAAGCCTGGTGCGCCGCAGCCGGGAGAAGCGCATTACGCTCAACAGCATCCTGAGCGCCGCCCAGCTGCTGGCCGTGAACCGGCTGCTGTACGGCGAGGTGGCGATGCCCATGCGCTACTTCATCTTCTCGAACCTGCGCCCGTACCTGCTCCCGCCGCCCCCGGAGGAGGAGCTGGGTTGCTACGTTGCCATGTCACGTCTGACCGCACCCGTCTCCGGCGAGGTCGGCATGTGGGGCCTGGCGGAGAATATCCACCGGCGCGTATACGAGTCCGCAAAGCGCGGGGAGAAGTTCGCGGCGGCGCTGATGGGCCGCCCACTGATGCAGGCCATCACCCGCCTCAAGGCGTTCCGCATGGGGGCGACCGCGCTCAGTTACACCGGCCCCGACCGGGTGCAGCGCCGCTTCGGCTCGCTGTCCGTCACCGGCGTGCACGGCTTCGTCTCGAACATCCCGTTGGG
>JAANMT010003106.1_pt1 | contig 12435 bp, 9 predicted proteins | sample 7279711 | NCBI WGS metagenome assembly JAANMT01 (sample SAMN14094538, study PRJNA606508) | bioreactor metagenome | isolation source: A lab-scale SPAN reactor treating ammonium-rich wastewater day 1 | place: Ireland: Galway | collected 2017-01-16 | reverse complement strand
GCACGTGGTTCATGCCGAACAGCGCGCCCGCGGGCATCGCGACCAGACCGCGGTCGTGCGCCGCGTCGTAGCCGAGCCCGCTCATGATGCCCACGCCGAGGCCGAGCCTGACATAGGTCTTGATCACGTCGGTGTCGATCGCGGCCAGTACCACGTCGGGTTGCAGCCCCGCGTCGGCGAAGGCCCGGTCGATGCGGCGGCGGCCGGCGAATTCCTCGACGTAGGTGACGAGCGGATGCCTGACCAGCGCCTGCAGCGACAGAGGCCGTCCCGCCAGCGGATGCTTCGAGGGCACGACCGCGACGTGTTCCCATTCGAACGCGGGTATCGACACCAGCCCCTCGGCCTCCTCGGGCACTTCGGTGGCGATCGCGAAGTCGGCTTCGCGCGAGACCACCGACTGCGTGATCTGCCTCGGGCTTCCCTGCAGCAGCGTGAGCCGCACGGCCGGATAGCGCTTGCGGAATTCACGCACCACCGCAGGCAGCACGTAGCGCGCCTGCGTGTGCGTGGTGGCCACGCGCAGCTCGCCCGCGTCGCGCGCGCGAAAGTCGGCGGTGATCCGTTCGATGCCGTCGAGCTCGGCGAGCACGCGCTCGGCGCGCGCCAGCACCTCCTTGCCGGGCTCGGTCAGGCCGAGGATGCGCTTTCCGTGGCGCACGAAAACGTCGACGCCGAGCTCGGCCTCCAGCTCGAGGATGCCGCGCGAGACTGCCGGCTGCGAAGTGCCGATCGCCATCGCCGCGCGCGTCAGGCTGAAGTGCTGGCGCACGGTCTCGCGCACGAAGCGCAGTTGCTGCAGGTTCATCGTTCGGCGCCTGCCTGGCGCCGGCAGGCGCGTTCGGAAAAATACCGGTCGCAGAAATAGCACGGCCCCGAAGGCAGCCAGCGCGGCAGCGCGTAGTAGCGCTGGCGCACCGCTTCGAGCACGCGATCGCGGTAGGCCGGATAGCGAAAGCCCTCGCCCTCGACCAGGTGGAACACCGCCCCGCGAATCGAAATCTCGCGCAACCTCACGCGGTCGAAGTACGGCTCGTAGTCGGCCGCCGATGCGGCCCGGCGCCTGACGATCAGGATGTCGCGCCCTTCGAGCGCGCGGAAATCGGTGAGGATGTCGTCGTGGCGCGCGTGGCTGGTGCCCGGGCCGAACACGATCACGTGCTCGCCGAGCGCGTAGCCGATCGTCGCCGCCGGCGAGTAGCCGTCGGAGGCGATCACATAGCGGCCGCGCCAGGGCGCGAGCGCGCGCGCGAGTTCGTCGCCGTGCACCGTCATCACCACACCCTGGTAATTCGACAGCGACCGGAACGTCTCGGTGGGCAGCAGCGCGAGCGTGCCGATCGCGAGCCAGTGCGCGACGGCGATCAGGCCTGCGGTCGCGAGCGCGCCGGCGCGCGCGCGTGCGCCCGACGAAAGCACGAACCAGAGCACCGCCGGCAGCACGAAAGCCGCGAGCCAGTGCAGCCCGATCGTCTTCACCAGCGACAGCGCCGCGAAGATCGCCAGCGGCGCGAGCGCCAGCCAGCGCAACGATGCGCACTCGTCGCGCACCGCCGGCGCCGCGGCGCCGTCGGTGCGCCCGGTGACCAGGCGCCAGGCGATCGCCGGAGTGAGCACGTAGGCCAGGCTGAGCAGGTACAGCAGCGGCGTGCGCCACGACAGGCCGGCATCGCCGTGCCGGTTGATGAGGTTGAACATCACGTTCGGCCAGCAATGCTGCGAGTTCCAGGCGACCTGGATCGCGGCCCCGGGCAGCGAGCCGACGACGATCAGGGCCAGGCCGGCGAGCGAGCGGCGATCGGGCCTGCGAACCATGTCCGCGAAGATCGCGATTGCCAGCAGCCCCGCGAAATACTTCGACAACAGCGCCCCGCCCAGCGCGAGGCCCGCCAGCAGGAAATCGGCCATGCGGCCGCTTGCCCGGGCGCGCAGGTACAGCGCCACCGTCAGCGCGCCGAACAGCATCAGCGGGATGTCGGTGGTGATCGCCACGTTCCACGCGTTCAGCGCCACCAGCAGCAACAGCGTGGCGCCCGACCACGCGAGCGCCTCGCCGTGCCGGCGCAGCAACTGCCAGCCGACCAGCGCCACCAGCGGCGGCGCGAGCAGCGCGGGCAGGCGCAGCACGAAGCGGTGCTGCGAGACCGCGTCGAGCGCCGCGAGCCACCAGCCGATCATCGGCGGGTGGTCGTAGAAGCCCCAGTCGGGGTGCCGGCCCCACAGGTGGAAATACGCCTCGTCGCTGGTGAAGGGCAGCGTGGCCGCGAACCAGGCGCGCAGCGCGGTGATCAGCGCGAGCACCAGCAGGAAGCTGCGTCGCGCCGCTGCCGCATCGGCGAACGTCCGCTCCACGAAGGCGATCATCGGGTGCTCGCCGGCAAAAAAAACGGCGCACATCGCTGTGCGCCCCGAAACGGCAGCATGGCTGCCTCTCCTCCTCCTCGATCCGGACGGACCGCATCTGCCGGCACCGGTTGGGCGCGGCACGCGCGGCGGCCTCGGGCAAATGCTAATTCAGCATCGGGTCCCGAGTCCACGGAAATCTGCGTCGGCGCGCAGCCCGCCAGTGGCCGGCTTCGCCAGTCAGCGCGCCCGGTCGACCCAGGCGAGCATGCCCAGCGCCAGCGCGAACGCACCGATGCTCGGGATGCTGACCGACAGCAGCGGCGGCCAGGTGTTGAGCAGGCCCAGGTGAGAGAACAGCCCGTTGAGGAAATGGAAGGCGATTCCGAGCATGATGCCGGCGAACACCTTGTAGCCGATGCCGCCGGCGCGCGCCTGCAGGTACGCAAAGGGCAGCGCGAGCGCCATCATCACGATCACCGCGAGCGGATAGACGAGTTTCCTGGCGAGCGCGATCTCGTACTGCGCCGAGTTCTGCCGGTTCTCCTTCAGGTGCCGCACGTATCGATACAGGCTGAGCGCCGACATCCGGTCGGGCTGCACCAGCAGCACGCCGAGCAGCCCCGGCGTGAGGTCGCTCTTCCAGAGGCGCTCGGCCGGACGCGACTGCTCGGCGTGCAGCGCCGGAGCGTCGGCGCCGATCCGGGCCTCGACGAAGCGCGTCGCGTCGACGTCGGTGAGCCGCCAGGCGTCGGGCGGCGCGTAGCGACCCACGCGGGCATGGACGATCTCCGAGAGCCGCAGCTCGGCGTCGAACTCGAACACGCGCACCTCGCGCAGCGTGCCATCGGGCAGCAACTCGCCGATGTTGACGAAACGCAGCCGCTCGACCTCGCCGCCAGCGCCGCGCACCGAGTCCTTCAGCCACAGCCCGGAGCGGAACTGTCCGGCGACCGATGCGCCGATTGCCGAGAGTCGCAACTGCTGGGCCAGGCGCTCGGCCGCTGGCGACACCACTTCCCCGACCAGCGCGGTGAGCACCGCGACCACCAGCCCGATGCGCGCGACGCTGCCCAGTGCCTGACGCCGCCCGAGGCCTGCGGCGCGCATCGCGGTGAATTCGGAATTGGCGGCGAATTGCGCCAGCGCATAGATGGTGCCGATCAGCGCGACGATCGGCATCAGTTCGTAGATGTGCGCCGGCAACCCGAGCAGCACGAAGGCGAGCGCGTGCTGCAGCCGATAGCCGCCGCGGCCGACGTCGTCGAGCTCGTTGATGAAGTCGAAGAACGCGAACAGCGCGAGAAAACCGAAGAGCACGAACACCAGCGCCGCGACGATCTGGCGCCCGAGGTAGCCGCGCAGCGTTCTCATGTGCGCCAGACCAGGCGGCGCAACGGGCGGCGCGGCAGCGTCATCCGGCGCCAGAACAGCAGACCCGCCAGCGCGAGAACCGCCGCATGCAGCGCCCAGGCGCCGATGCCGAACGACAGCTTCTCCCCCGAGATCCAGGCCTGCACGAGCGAGGTGAGGTTGCTGTAGGTGACGTAGACCAGCAGCGCGACCAGCAGGTTGATCGAACGGCCCACGCGCGGGTTGATCGCCGAAAGCGGGATCGCCAGCAGCGCCATCAGCAGCGCCGACACCGGAAGGCTGATGCGCCACGACAGCTCGCCGAGGTGACGCGGCGTGGGGTCGCGCAGCAACTCGAGCGTCGTCCGGGCCTTCGCGCGCTGGTCGCCGAGCGTCGGGCTGCGCGGCTCGAGCCTGAGCCCGTAGCGGCCGAACTCCATCAGCCGGAAGTCGGGACGCCCCATCGCGCCGTCGTAGCGACGGCCGTCCTCGAGCACGAGAAAGCGCGTGCCGTCGCGCTCGTTCTCGATGCGCCCGCTGCGCGAGACCACCACCGTGAGCAGTTCGCCGCGCGTCTGCGTGACGAACACGTTGCGCACTTCGGTCTGGGCCGCGTCGAGTTCCTCGACGAAGAACACACGGTTGGCCGAGACCGACTCGCGGAACCGCCCGGCCGAGACCTGCGAGATGTCTTCGCGCTGCGCGAAGCGCTGCTGGTATTCGCTCGCCTGCCGCTGGGCCCACGGCGAGACGAAGAACGCGATCACGGCCACCACCAGCGCGATCGGGGCCGCGAAGCCGAGCACCGGCCGCACCCACGCCGCGAGGCTGCGTCCGCTCGCGAACCAGATCACCATCTCGGAGTCGCGATAGGCGCGCGTGAGCGACATCAGCACCGCGATGTAGATGGTGAGCACCAGCAGCACCGGAAGGATCCCGATCGCGTTGAAGGCGATCAGCGGCAGCACGCTTGCGGTGTCGACGCGCCCGCCGGCGGCACGCCCGAGCAGGCGGATCAGCGACGTCGTCAGCATGATGACGAAGAGCGTCGCGAAGACGGTGCCGGCGAGATTGACGAGGTCGCGCCGCAGCGCCTTCTTGAAGAGCATAGCCTCGTATAATCGACCGGTTCGAGACGAGAAAGAGCGAGCGATGCAATTTAGCACACGTACGACACCCCCCGGACGCGCGCGCGCCGACTGCGCGCTGGTGCCGGTCCTGGCGGGCAAGGAGCTCACTGCGGGCGGCAGGGAAATCGACGCGGTGCATGGCGGGCGCCTCGCGAAAATGATCCGCAGCGGCGACCTGCCGGCGAAGGCCGGCTCCACGCTGCTGGTGCAGCTCGACGGCCACCTGCCGCGCGCGCTGCTGGTATCGATGGGCGAGGCGCGCGAAGCCACTGCCAGGGCGTTCACCGACGCGGTGCGCGGCGCCCTGCAGGCCGCCGGGCAACTCGCGGCCGACGAAGCGCTCTCGCTGCTGCACGAGGCGCCGGTCACGGGCCGCGACACCGAATGGAAGCTGCGCGCGCAGGTGCTGACGGGCCGCGAGATCGCCTACCGCTTCGAGACGCTGAAGACGAAGCGCGAAACCCGGCCGGTGCGTCCGAAACGGGTCGTGCTGCCGGTCTCCGCGGGGGGCAGCTTTCGCGCCGCGGTCGCGCAGGCCACCGCGATCGCCAACGGCGTCGACATGGCGCGCGAACTCGGCCTGAAGGCAGAGGTGCTCGATGTGCGCCAGATGCAGGCGCTGAAGATGGGCGCGCTGCTGTCGGTGGCGCGCGGCTCCGAGCAGCCGCCGAAGCTGATCGTCCTGCGCTACCAGGGCGCGGGCGCGAAGCAGCCCCCGATCGCGCTGGTCGGCAAGGGCATCACTTTCGACACCGGCGGCATTTCGCTGAAACCCGCCGCCGAGATGGACGAGATGAAGTTCGACATGTGCGGCGCGGCGTCGGTGCTCGGCGCGATGCGCGCGGTCGCCGAGCTGAAACTGAAGCTCAACCTGGTCGTGGTCGTGCCCACCACCGAGAACATGCCCGGAGGTCGCGCGACGAAGCCGGGCGACATCGTCGCGAGCATGTCGGGGCAGACCGTCGAGATCCTGAACACCGATGCCGAGGGGCGCCTGATCCTGTGCGACGCGCTCACCTACGTGCAGCGGTTCAAGCCGTCGACCGTGATCGACGTGGCCACGCTCACCGGCGCCTGCGTGATCGCGCTGGGCCACCATCGCTCGGGCCTGTTCTCGCCCAGCGACGCGCTGGCCACCGAACTGCTGGAGGCCGGCAACGAGATCGGCGACGGTTGCTGGCGCATGCCGCTCGACGAGGAATACCAGGAGCAGCTGAAATCGCCGTTCGCCGACATGGCCAACATCGGCGGCCGGCCGGCGGGCTCGGTCACCGCCGCCTGCTTCCTGTCGCGCTTCGCCAAGGGCTACGACTGGGCGCACCTCGACATCGCCGGCACTGCCTGGAAGTCGGGCACGAACAAGGGTGCAACCGGCCGCCCGGTGCCGCTGCTCGCCAACTTCCTGCTGGCGCGTGCGCGAGGCTGACGCCTTGACCCGCGTCGACTTCCACTTCAACGCAGCCGACAAGCTGCGCTACGGATGCCGGCTGGTGCGCAAGGTCTATCGCGCGCGCCACAAGGTCCTGGTCTGGTGCGACGATGCGGTGCGCCTCGACGAATTCGACCGGCTGCTCTGGGCCTTCTCGCAGCACGACTTCATTCCCCACGTGGGCGCCGGCGACCCGCTGGCCGCCGAGACGCCGGTGCTGCTCGCGGCCGAGCCGGTCGAGCCCCCGTTTCACGACGTGCTGGTGAACCTGGGCGGCGGCATGCCGCCGATGTTCAGCCGCTTCGAGCGGCTGATCGAAGTGGTCGCCTCCGACGACACCGACCGCGCGGCCGCGCGCGAGCGCTGGCGCTTCTACCGCGACCGCGGCTATCCGCTCGGGCGCCACGATCTTGCCGAGACTCCGGGGGCGGCGTGAACACCGAAGACGATCTCGAGCGCCTGGCCGACACGCTCAGGAGCGCGGCAGCCGCTGGCGCCGAAGCCGGCGAAAACGCGATTCCGTTGCTCACCGAGGTGGTCGAGGTCCCGCGCTACGACAGCAGCGAGTTGCCGCGCACGCTCGTCGAGATCGATTGGGCGCAACTCGCGATGCGCGTGCGCGAGAACGTGCTCGAAGGCCTGCTCGGGCGCGCCGACGCGCTGCTCGATGCGCAGCTGCGCGAGAACCTGCAGGCGGTGATCGGGCGCGCCACCGAGTCGCTCGCGGCCGACCTCGGCAGCACGCTCGAGCAGCTGATCCGCGACCTGGTCGCGCGCGCGGTCGCCGAGGAGATCACCCGGGTGCACGACGAAGTGATCCGCGCCCGCGGCACCGACCCGGTCGCGCCACGGATATAATTTCGCGTTTGTGATCAGACACTTGCGAACATGACCGCTGCGACTCCCTCGGCCGGCCCGCCGAATGCGGCTGCGGGCGCCGCCGAAGCGCTCGCGAAGAGCTTCGAGCCCGCCGACATCGAAGCTCGCTGGTATCCGATCTGGGAGTCGCGCGGTTACTTCGCCGCCGGCAATGCGCCGGGCGCCGAAGCGTTCTCGATCCAGCTGCCGCCGCCGAACGTCACCGGCACGCTGCACATGGGCCACGCGTTCAACCAGACGGTGATGGACGCGCTCACGCGCTACCACCGGATGCGCGGCGCCAACACGCTGTGGCTGCCGGGCACCGATCACGCCGGCATCGCCACACAGATTGTCGTCGAACGCCAGCTCGACGCGCAGGGCATCTCGCGCCACGACCTGGGCCGCGAGCAGTTCGTCGAGCGCGTCTGGGCCTGGAAGCAGCAGTCGGGCTCGACGATCACCCGCCAGATGCGGCGAATCGGCGCATCCACCGACTGGTCGCTCGAGTACTTCACGATGGATCCGAAGCTCTCGGAAGTCGTGAAGGAAGTGTTCGTGCGGCTGTACGAGCAGGGACTGATCTATCGCGGCAAGCGGCTGGTCAACTGGGATCCCGACCTGCTCACCGCGGTATCCGATCTCGAAGTGGTCAGCGAGGAAGAGGAAGGCCAGCTCTGGCAGATCCGCTATCCGCTCGCCGACGGCAGCGGCTCGATCACCGTGGCCACCACGCGCCCCGAGACGATGCTCGGCGACACGGCGGTGATGGTCCACCCGGACGACGAGCGCCACGCCCCGCTGGTGGGCAGGTCGGTGCTGCTGCCGCTGTCGGGCCAAGCCGACGATCCGGCCTTCGAGGGCTCGGGACTCGCACTCGCGGAGGTCGTGCGCCGCGGCAAGGCGCTGGGCTGGCGCGAGATCCCGATCGTCGCCGACGCCTGTGTCGAGCGCGAATTCGGCACCGGAGCGGTCAAGGTCACGCCAGCCCACGACTTCAACGACTACGCGGTCGGCCAGCGCCACGGCCTGCCGGTGATCGGCGTGCTCACGCTCGACGCGCGCATCAACGAGAATGCGCCGCCGAAGTATCGCGGCCACGGCCGCTACGACGCACGCCGCATGGTGGTGGCCGATCTCGAGGCGCTCGGCCTGCTCGATTCGGTCAAGGCGCACCGGATGATGGTGCCGCGGGGCGACCGCACCAACGCGGTCATCGAACCGATGCTCACCGACCAGTGGTTCGTCGCGACGGCCAGGCCCGCTCCTGCCGACTCGCTGCTGGCCGGCAAGAGCATCGCGCAGCGCTCGCTCGAGGTGGTCGCCGACGGCTCGATCCGTTTCGTCCCCGAGAACTGGGCCGCCACCTACAACCACTGGCTCACCAACATCCAGGACTGGTGCATCTCGCGCCAGCTGTGGTGGGGCCACCAGATCCCGGCCTGGTACAAGGCCGACGAAGACGGGCAGCCGATCCACGACGGCAGCGTGTTCGTTGCCCGCAGCGAGGCCGACGCGCGCGCGCAGGCCGACGCCGCCGGCTGGAGCGGCCCGCTGGTGCGCGACGCCGACGTGCTCGACACCTGGTTCTCCTCCGCGCTGGTGCCTTTCTCGAGCCTGGTCGATCCGCAGCAGCCGTTTCGCGACGACCGCCCGAACCTGCTGCCCCGACTCGCGCAGTTCCTGCCGTCGTCGGTGCTGGTCACCGGGTTCGACATCATCTTCTTCTGGGTGGCGCGAATGGTCATGATGACCCTCGCGTTCACCGGACAGGTGCCGTTCCGGCACGTCTACGTGCACGCGCTGGTGCGCGACGCCGAAGGCCAGAAGATGTCGAAGAGCAAGGGCAACACGCTCGACCCGATCGACCTGATCGACGGCATCGCGCTCGACGCGCTGGTGGCCAAGCGCACCTCGGGCCTGATGAACCCGAAGCAGGCCGCGTCGATCGAGAAGCGCACGCGCAAGGAGTATCCGCAGGGCATCCCGGCGTTCGGCGCCGACGCGCTGCGCTTCACTTTCGCGTCGCTGGCCGGGCCGGGGCGCAACATCAATTTCGACCTGAACCGCTGCGAGGGCTACCGCAACTTCTGCAACAAGCTGTGGAATGCCACGCGGTTCGTGCTGATGAACTGCGAAGGCCACGACTGCGGTTTCGCGCCAGGCACCGGGCTCGAGCCGAGCACCGCCGATCGCTGGATCGTCTCCCGGTTGCAGCGCACCGAGGCCGAAGTGGCCAGGCACTTCGAAGACTACCGCTTCGACCTCGCTGCGCGCGCGATCTACGAGTTCGTCTGGAACGAGTACTGCGACTGGTACCTCGAACTGGCGAAGGTGCAGTTGCAGCAGGCCGACGACGACGCAAGCGGCGCAGCGCGGGCCCGCGCCACGCGGCGCACGCTGCTGCGCGTGCTCGAGGCGGTGCTCAGGCTGGCGCACCCGGTCGTTCCGTTCATCACCGAAGAACTGTGGCAGAAAGTCGCACCCCTGGCGATGCGCTACGGCGAGCGCGGCGCGCAGCAGCTCTCGGGCGCGCAACTGGCCGAGGCACTCGCGCAGCGGCGCCATTCGATCATGACGCAGCCGTATCCGCAGGCACAGGCGCAGGCTGTCGACGAAGCGGCCGAGCGCTGGGTGGCCGGGCTGAAGTCGATGGTCGACGCGTGCCGCGCGCTGCGCGGCGAGATGGGCGTGTCGCCGGCGCAGCGGCTGCCGCTGGTGGCGGCGGGCGACGCAGCGCAACTGGCGACGTTCGCGCCGTACCTGCGGGCGCTCGCGCGGCTCGATGCGGTCGAGATCGTCGCCGAACTGCCGTCCGGGTCGGTGGCACCGGTGCAGTTCGTCGGCGAGGCGCGGCTGATGCTGAGAATCGAGGTCGACGTCGCGGCCGAGCGCCAGCGCCTCGACCGCGAGATCGCGCGCGTCGAAGGCGAGATCGGCAAGGCCGAGGCCAGGCTCGGCAACCCCAGCTTCGTCGAGCGCGCGCCGGCGGCGGTGGTCGAGCAGGAACGCGGCCGGGTCGCCGCATTCTCCGCGACGCTCGAACGGCTGCGCGAGCAGCGCACACGGCTGGGCTGAACCGGGCCACGCGAGGGCCGGCCCCGGGCTTCGCGCCTGTAGGCGGGGCGCGGATGCTAACATCCGCGCGCATGGCACACGACTCGAACCTCTGGATGCGCTTCCGGCGCGATGGACGCGCCGGTTTCGGCCTGCTCGACGGCGACGAGGTCGTGGTGCAGGAAGGCGACATGTTCGGCGGGCATGCGCCGACCGGCGAGCGGCTGCCGACCGACTCGATCGAGTGGCTGCCGCCCAGCCAGCCGTCGAAGTTCGTGTGCATCTGGAACAACTTCCACGCCGCCGCAGCGAAGCAGGAACTCGCGATTCCCGCCGAGCCGCTCTACCTGATCAAGGGCGCCAACGCGTATTGCGCTCACGGGCAGCCGATCCGCGCGCCGGTCTCGTACGGCGGCCGGGTCGTCTACGAGGGCGAACTCGGCGTCGTGATCGGCCGGCGTTGCTCGAACGTCTCGCCCGGCGAGGCCGCGCAGCACATCTTCGGCTACACCTGCGTCAACGATGTCACCGCGATCGAGATCGTCGGCCGCGATGCCGCGTTCGCGCAGTGGACCCGCGCGAAGAGCTTCGACACTTTCGGCGTTTTCGGGCCGGTGATCGCGACCGGGATCGAGCCGTCGGGCCTGTCGGTGCGCACGCTGCTGGGCGGGCGCGAGCGCCAGAATTTCCCGGTGTCCGACATGATCTTCGCGCCCGCGCAACTGGTGAGCCTGATCTCGCGCGACATGACGCTCGAGCCCGGCGACCTGATCGCCTGCGGAACCTCGCTGGGCGTGCTGCCGATGAAGGCGGGAAACGTGGTCGAGGTGTCGATCGAGGGCATCGGCACGCTGCGCAACGAGTACCGTCAGGAATGAGGCGGAACCGATGAAGATCGCGGTGGTGGGAGCCGGCTCGATCGGCGGGTACCTGGGCGCGCGCCTGGCGCTCGCGGGCGAAGAAGTGACCTTCATCGCGCGCGGCGCCAACCTGCAGACGATCGACGCGCATGGCTTCCGGCTGATCGAGGAGGACGGCACCGAGCAAGTGGCGCGCAACGTGCGCGCGGTGCAGAAAACGACCGACGCCGGGCCGCAGGATTTCGTGCTGCTGGCCCTGAAGGCGCAGCAGGTCGGCGCACTGGCGGCCGACGTGCCCGCGATGTTCGGGGCCGAAACCGCGGTGGTCACGCTGCAGAACGGCATTCCGTGGTGGTACTTCCACAAGCTGGGCGGCGAATTCGACGGGCGCCCGCTGAAGTCGGTCGACCCCGACGGCACGATCGCGGCCGCGATCCCCGGCGAGCGGATCATCGGCTCGGTCGTCTACCCGGCCTCCGAACTGGTTGCGCCGGGCGTCGTCCGGGTCATCGAAGGCAATCGCTTCTCGCTGGGCGAACCCGACAACGGCAAGTCGGAGCGGGTGCAGCGCATCTCCGACGCCCTGACACGCGCGGGCTTCAAGGCCCCGGTGTCGTCCGACCTGCGTTCCGAGATCTGGCTCAAGCTGTGGGGCAACCTCACCTTCAACCCGGTGAGCGCGCTCACGCACGCATCGCTGGCGGCGATCTGCCGTTTTCCGGCCACGCGCGCGCTGGCCGCGGAGATGATGGCCGAGGCGCGCACGGTCGCCGAGAAGCTCGGCGTGCGCTTTCGCATCACGATCGACAAGCGCATCGCCGGCGCCGAGGCGGTGGGCGAGCACAAGACCTCGATGCTGCAGGACGTCGAGCACGGGCGCGCACTCGAACTCGACGCGCTGCTCGGCTCGGTGATCGAACTGGCCCGCCTGACCGGCACGCCGACGCCGCATTGCGACGCGGTCTACGCGTGCGCGTCGCTGCTCGACGCGACGCTGTCGGCGCGCAAGGGGCGGCTGAAGATCGAGCCGCCGGGCTGAGAGAACCGCGGCCTCAGGACGCCGGCCGCCGCGCCCAAAGGCGCGAGACCTGCTGCCAGAACAGCATCAGCAGGCCGAGCGACATCAGCACCGCGGCGAGCGGGCTCGCCCAGAAGATCGCCAGGCTGCCCTGCGAGAGCAGCAGCGCCTGGCGGAAACTCGACTCGGCCATGTCGCCCAGCACCAGCGCCAGCACCATCGGCGCGAGTGGATAGTCGAGTTTCTTGAACACGTAGCCGACGATGCCGAACACGACCATCATCGAAACGTCGAACATCGAGTTGTGCACCGTGTAGGCGCCCACCGCGCAGACCACGACGATCACCGGCGCGATGATCGAGAACGGAATGCGCAGGATCGCCGCCC
>JAANMT010003101.1_pt1 | contig 12439 bp, 8 predicted proteins | sample 7279711 | NCBI WGS metagenome assembly JAANMT01 (sample SAMN14094538, study PRJNA606508) | bioreactor metagenome | isolation source: A lab-scale SPAN reactor treating ammonium-rich wastewater day 1 | place: Ireland: Galway | collected 2017-01-16 | reverse complement strand
AGGGCGCGGATCGGGCGGCCGCGTATCGCAGGGGCGCGTCGCACGATCAGCACGAGTCGGATCGCGTGCATTTGGCTCGCACGCATGCGATTTATGCGCGTTTGTCCCGTCGGCTCAAGTGGGTGCGCGTGGCGTGCGTAAAAAAGAGGCGTTTGCGTTCGCCGGGAGATCTTGCGGACGAGTTGTGGCGACGCGTGGCCGCGCGGGTGCGTTGAGGGCGTGCCTCGCCACGATTTATTAATCTCATCCGGTCTTGGTTTGTTCATGAAATCTCTTCGTTCTTTCAAGCCGCGCGCGTTTGTGAATCGGGCGTTTGCCCAAGAGTTGGCGGATGCGTTTGCCGCCGTGTATTCGGGCCAGTTGCCAATCGTGATTGAGAACGAGCGCGTGGGAAAGATGGTGGCGTCCGAGATCGATCGTCAGCGCAGGGCCGTGAATGCGGTGAATGCGGAGTACAAGCGCGTGGATCCGGCGGGGTTTGAGCGCCGGTTGCGTGCGTTGCGTTCTTCGAGGGGGGCGGATGTCGCGTTTTTTGAGTTGCGGCGCGAGGTCGCGAATTCGATGCATTTGCCGTTGGCGCTGGTGGATTATTCGTGGCACCACAAGAAACTGGAGGTTTCGTCGGCGGGGTTGCCGGGGTATGGTTTCCAGTTTGAGTCGGATTTTCGTTCGCAGATCGAGCCGGGCGCGCGCACGCTTTCGAGGATTGTGAATCCGGGCGAGTCGTTTGTCACGGGGCGCGAGCGCTTGAGCAAGAAGCAGGCGATGCGCGAGTTGCTTAAGTCGATGGGTCTTGATTCCGAGAAAGAAGACTAGTTTTTTTTGGGGTCGGACAAAGCGTTCGGTGTTGTCTTTTTTTGGCCTTTGGTTTTTTCGGATCTTTTTTGTTTGCTGTTTTTTTGATGCGAATTTGGTTTAGGGTCGTGCGATGAACAACGAGCGGTTTCGGAGTTCGTCGCGTTGTTGTTTTTGGGTTTCTTTTTTGCGTGCGTCGGAGAGGATTTTCCAGGCGGCTTGAAGGTAGTGGGTTGCGGCTTCGCGGGGGAGTCCGCGATTGATTTCGTCGGCGGGCAGGTAGCGGCCGGCTTTGGCGTAGCGGGATTGGGGTTGGACGATTCCGTCGTAGGTGAGTTCGAACACGTGGACGATCACGTGGTCGGGGTCTCGGTCGACGACGCTGAACCCGAGGAATGCGGGTTCGATGCGCAAACCGGTTTGGGCGAAGAGTTCGCGTTTGGCGGTTTCAAGAACGGTTTCTGTGGCATGCACGTGGAAGCTGATGCTTGCGTCGGTAAGGCCGGGAAAGGGTTCGCGGTTTTCGGCGCGTTGGATGAGGAGTGTTTCTTTTTTTTCGTTTTGGATGAAGATGACGCCGAGGCGGTGGAGGAGTTTGCGCTCGTGCACTTGGGTTAGTGTCATGCGTCCGAGTTCGGCGTCGTTTGCGTTGACCCAGTGGACCCAGTCGTTCATGGTATTAGCCAAAGGCCGCGTCGTATTAAAGCCTTGCGATGAAATTTGTAAAAAACGGTTTTTTTTTGGTGGCACGCGTTTGGTTTTGTGCGTTTGTGGGAATCGAACGTTTTTTTGGTGTTGGTGTTGGTTGCGAGGCGCGGGCGGGTTGTTGGGGGGGTGTGCGCCTGCCGGGAATCGAACCCGGGCCACGACCTTGGCAAGGTCGGATCATGCCACTAGACCACAAGCGCGTGGGGACTAATCAGTTAGAATCCTTGCCCATGCAAGAGTTTTTAATTCGTGGTTTGTTTGCGGGTTGGACGGGTTTTTTGGGGTTCAGGCGTGTTTGTTGAGGAGGATTTTGATGAGTCCTGCGAGGCTGAGGACGGCGAGTCCGGTGATGGCGACTAGGAGGGGGCCGTTTTCGTCGGTATGAATGTTTGGAAGGAGGGTTTCAGTTTTTTGGGCGGGTTCGGGTGCGGGGGTGTTTGTGGCATTGGGCAAAGCGGGGGGTGTGAGGGGCGCGGGTTGTTCTTGGGGCGTTTTTGGTATGGGGATGTTGAAGTCGTGGTTTTGGTCGGGGGTTTGGAGGCGGGCCGTTGTGCGTGGGGGGGTCGCTTGGAACGAGAAGCGGTGGGTGGTGGTTGCGAGGGCTTGGAGGGTCGTGGTTTGGCGGATTCCGGGTGCGATGAATTGGATGTCGACGTTTTTGGCTTTGGGGTTTTTGAGGGTGATGGTGAGGGTGGCGGTGGTTCCGTTGTAGTAGGAGGTGGCGTCGAGGATTTCGATTTTTCGTTCGATGGCGGGCGCGTTTTCGGGGGTTACGCGGAGTTCGCCAACGAGGTCGTTTCCGATGGTGGCAAGCGAATAGTTGCCTTCGAGGTACTGGTTTTTTTCAAGGTTGTAGTCGGCGTACACGCTAAAGAAGAACGCGGTTTTTTTTCTTGGGGCAAGAAGGAGCACTTGGTTTTCGGGGTCGACGCTGAATTGGGCGGGGAACACGGGGGCCATGGGGACAACAAGGTATTGTTCAAGAGGGTTTTCGAGTTCGATTTGGATGTTGGTCCATTGGCGTGCGACGAGGGAGAGGGGCGGGGCGTGAATGTCTAGGGGGTTTTTGTGTGTGCGCGTTTCGAGGACGTTGACGTGCACGGTTTTTGGCAAGAGGCCGATGCGGGCGCTTGAGGGGCCGCGGAGCGTGTCGATTGCGTGGAGGGGGTCGTCAAAGATGCCCATGGTGATGTGGGTCGCGTCCACGGTGCCGACTTCGCCGTAGGTTGGGTCGAGGGGGATCCATCCGTTTTGCGGGTGTTTGGTTTCAAGCCATGCGTGGTAGCCCCATTGGTTGCCGCTGTAGACGGGGCCAACAACAAAGCGCGTGCACTGGCCTTTGGCGCGCAGGATTGCGGCCGCAAGGACGGCGTATTCGTCGCACGTGCCTCTTTGGCTTTCGAGGGTTTCGAGTGCGGAGTAGGTTTTGGGGTAGTAGCGCGTGTCGTAGGTGAGGAAGGTGTGCGTCCACTGGTTGATTTCGGCGACGCTTTCGATCCAGCGGTTGGACGCGAATTTGGTTTTGGCGAGTTCGGCGAAGATCGTGTGCGTGCTTTGAACGCTTTGGGTGGGCGTGTTGCACGAGGCGTCGGCTCCAAGGCCGGTGTCGTTGAGTCCCAAGAGGTCTGCGTTTACTTGCACGCGGGCTTCGATCCGGTATTCGAATTCTCCCGGTTCGTTGATCACGAACGTTGCGTAGGGGTTGTTGTTTTGGTCGAGCGTGTGCGTTCCCTCAATGGTTTTTCCGTTGATGAACAAGCGTTCGGTGCGAAAGAGGACCGTTTGGCGGTTGGTGCTTTCGATGGAGAGGACGCGGAGTTCAATGGGAATGCCCGAGAGGTCGCCTTCGATGCTTCCGCGTGCGCTTACAATGAGGTCGGCTGTGAGTTCGGCCACGCTTTGGGGTTGGAGTTCGGCGTGGGCCGTGGCCGCAATCAGGAGCAGGAATCCGATGGCCATTTGGTGTGCGCGAGCGGGTTTTTGCATGGGTCTTTTTGGGAAACCCCTGTTTTTTAGGTTTTGTGCGGCGAAGTAGAGTTGAAGCATTACGTTTTTCCCCGGGCTTTTGTTTCCCCGTTTGAGTCCCAAGACAAGAACGGGAAACGAAAAGAACCGTGGGCCTATCGTCTATCGGTTAGGACGCGACCCTTACAAGGTCGAGGGGGTGGTTCGATTCCGCCTAGGCCCATTTTTTTGACCACTTGTTTTTTATGGGGGGTTTGCGTAGTTTTTTTTTATGCCGGGTGGTTTTCGTGGTCGGGATGTGGGCCAGTCGCATTTGGTGGTTCGGCAGGGCGGTCAAATTTTGTATGTGGGTCCGCATGGGGTGGGCCGGTTGGAGCGGCGGTTTTTGAAGGGTGCGGCGTATCGTCGGTTGTTGAAGCACAATGCGGTGGAGGGAACGGCTCGAGAGTTGTTTTTGAATTTGGGGTCGGAGGCGCGGGGTCCTCCGCGGCGTGATAAGGGGCAGGTGCATTGGTTGCGCTTGTATCCGAATCCCAATCAAAAAAAGGGCTTGCCGCGCTTGATTCCTTTTCGGTGGGTGGCGTCCAAAGGGTGGGTTCCCGAGCGGCGCGGGCTCTCGCCGGCCATGCGTGCATTGCTTCATTCGCGCAAGGGAGGGTTGCAGGATTTTTCGATTCGGCTTTTTGAGAATGCGGGCGTGGAGCGGCGTTCTAAGCCGGGGTCTAGGAAAACTTGAGTTCGCGCGGGCGGGCGGTGTTGCGGGTCCGACGATTTTGTCGGGAGCACAACGATTATTAAGCACTTTTTTCCTCGTCTTGGCCGGTGATCGTTTGTGCATCGCATGATTCATGTTCGGGTGGGGTCGCAGTCCATGCACCTGCCAAAGCTCGTGGGCGCGTTGGTGGTCGCGGGTGCATTATTGATGTTTTTTGGAGCGATTATCAATTTGTTTGAGGCCGTGGAGGCCGTGAACTTGTATCCGACGTGCATTGCGACGGCGCTGTCGGACAGCACGGAACTCGAGTACCAGAAGTATTCCAAGATCGCGTTTTGCAAGGACGAGATCCGGAACGCGACGGGCTTTTACCCGATTTCAGAGTATTTCACGAAGGGGTTCAAGTTGTCGCCGCGCGAGACCGTGGCCGCGTTTTTGCAGCCGATCGCCAATGTGTTTTGGTGGCTTGCGCTGATGCTCGTCGGAACCGTGCTTTATCGTTCGGGCGACGTCGTGGTCCCGATCGAGGAAAGCGAGAAAATGGTGCGCGATCGCGTGCACTCGAAAAAATAGGTTGAGCAACCGAACCGGTTTTTTCCGGTTCCTTTTTTTTTATTTTTTTTTGTTGGGCGGCCGGACGGCTCTTTTTTTTTAAATGAAAAAGAAAAAAAGCGCGGAGGCGTGTTTGGCGTCTCCACGTTTCTTGTGCTTTTTGACTTGCCTCGAATTCCGCTTGGATAGGGCGAGTCGAAAAAGGGGGTTATGCGACCGTGTAGAGTTGGAGTCCTTCGGGGGCTTCGAATTTTCCCATTTTGACGCCGACGAGGGTTCGGATGCCGTTTTTGGCGGCTTCGTCCGCGAGGCGTTTGGTGAGGATTCCGTCGAAGACAACCGCGTGCGCGTTTTTGTATTGGCTCATGCTCATGAGCAGATCGCGCACGTTGACTTCGCCGAGCGTTTGTCCGTTTTCGGAGACAAACCGCGCACGAAGCGAGTTGTGGAGTTCTTTCATGGTGGGCACGAAGGCTTCGGCCACGGGGTCGCTTGCCATGCCGGAGAATGCGGGTCCCGTCATTTCCACGGGGGCCGTGCTTTGCGCGTTTTCCTGTCGGTCGCGTTCGCGGTAACCGCCTTCGAGTTCGCGTTCGGGCGAGAATCCGGGTCCGTCGCGGCCCATGCCTCGTCCGCCGCGGTCTCGTCCGCGTCCGAAGCCTGAGTCTCGTCCTCCGCGACCTCGATCTCGTCCGCCGCGTTCGCGTCCGCCGCGTCCTTCGTCGCGTCCATTGCCTCGTCCGCGTCCGCCGCGTTCGCGTCGTTCTCCGCGGTCTCGGTTGCTTGGATGTCCGCGTCCGCGGTAGTCGGAGGATGGTCCGTCGGCCATTCCGAGGGCTTCGTCGACGCTCATGGTTTTTCGCAGCGCGAGGATGATTTCTTTTCCGACGAGTTCTTCGACTTCTTTTCCGTCGGGCGCGCGGGCCACGTTTTCGATTTTGACGGTGGCGAGCGCGTTTTTGAGGTTGATGAATCCGCCGCGGTCGCCGTCGATGAAGAGCGTGATCTTTTTGGTTTGGGATAGTTCGGCGACGGCTTTGGGCACATTGGTGCCGTCCATTCCGATCACGTTTTTGACGCCGTGTTTGAGGAGGTTGATGACGTCGGCGCGTCCTTCGACGACGACGAGTTCGTCTTGTTTGTCGATGTCGGGGCCGGCGGGGAGTTTTTCGTCGCCGTAGGGCACGAGTTCGCCCGCGCGGATGCCTTCGCGGATTTCGTCGGCGAGTTCTTGCGTTTCGGGTTGGTGTTCGACCATGAGGCGGTTGAGAAGTTCTTGTGCGCGTTTTTTGATTTCGTCGCGTTTGGAGCTTCGTGTGTCGTCGATGGTCTTGATTTTGAAGGAGCCGTCGCAGGGGCCGACTTTGTCTACGCTTTCGACGGCGGCGGCAAGCAGGCTGGTTTTGACGGAGTCGAGCGAACTTGGGACCGTGAGGACGCCCATGGTTTTGCCGTTTTTGATTTGGCTGTCGACTTCGATGCGTCCGATGCGGCCTCCTTTTTGGAGTTCTCGGAGGTCCATTTCTTCGCCGAGAAGGCCTTCGGATTGTCCGAAGACCGCGCCGATGATGTCGTGTTTTTCGACGATGCCGTTGATTTCAAAATCCGCGACGATTTGATATTTGACGGCATTAACGTATGCTTTTGCCATAAGGGATTCCTTTCCAGGGACGCGTGGTCCCGTTTTTTTGTGGTTGTGGAAAAAGGCGTTTGGCCTGTTTTTCCAACGGCTTTTTGAAAGCCGGTCCGCGTGCGGGCGGTTTTTTTTTTGGGTTGAAATCGAGGATAATGGTTTTTTTTTGGCCTTTATGCGATTTTTTCCCTGGGCTTTTTTGTTAAAAAGCCCGAATCAGTTTTTTTGCGCCGTGGGTTGCAGGAGCGTTCGCAATTCGGTTTCGCTTAATTCGATTTGGATCGTTTTGCGGTTGCTTGCGTGTCCGCGTTCGATTTTGACGCGGGTGTTCCACGCTTTTTCGAGTTCGGTTTGCAGTTCGCGGTTTGCCCGGCCTTTTTGGGCGGGGTTTTTGAGTCGGAGACGCAGTTCGTTTTCCGACGGGTCCCACGAAACGATTTCAAATCGTTTGGCGTTGGGTTGGACCTTCACGCGTAGGAGCGAAAGGTTTGTGTTTTTCATAAACCGCTAAGCGGCGCAATCATCTGATTGTGACGAACACCGTTTTGGTGTTCAACGAATATGCGGATGAAAGGAATTAAAAACCCGCAGTGAAAAACGTTGCGGGTTCGCGTTTTGCTGTTTTTGTTCTGTGGGGGTTCTTTGCGTGTTTTATGCGTGTTTGGGTTTTCGGTTCATGAGGGCGGTTGCCGCAACAAGGCCGGTTAGGAGGAGTAGCCATTCGGGGAGTTCGGGTGCGGCTATGCTGAGGGGGGCTTCGGTTGCGTAGAAGGCCACGCGTTGGTCGTCGATGCCGCTTGCGCACCCCGTCGCATTACAGATGCGTACTTGTAGCGTGTACACTCCGTCGGGGAGTTGGATCAAATCGTTGGTGCCTCCGATGGGATTCGTGTAGTCTAGGACGATGGGGTCGTAGGTTGGGGCGCTGAATGTGATTGGGATTGCGGTTGTCCATCGCGAGAGGTTGTCGGGTCCGATGAGTGAGAGTTCGAGTTGGCGGTCGCTTCCGTTGGGTGTTGCGATGCGCGGGTTTTTGATGAGGGCGATGTGTACGTCGCTTGGGTTTTTGGTGGGGGTGATTGTGAATTCGCTGATGAGGTAGTCTCCGGGGGCGTTTCCGTTGGCGCAAAAGGCTTGGCTTGCGCATCCGGCGTCGTCGCAGTCGTTGTCGCCGTCGCAGTCGTCGTCTAGTCCGTTTTGGCATAGCGCGCTCGTGTTTTCGATGTCGTTGCCGGGGGTGCACGTGTTGGCGCCCGATCCGCTTGTGAGTGTGCACGCGCCCGCGTTGCACGCGAGACGCATGTTGGTGCAGTTAACGGCGCTTGCGCATTGGTTGGTTCCGGCTCCGCTTGCGCTGATGCATGCGTTGTTCGAGCAGATCGCGTGGGTGTTGGTTGCGCATGCGGCTTGGCAATCGGGGTCTTCGCTGCCGGGCATGCCGAGGATGCCGCAGTCGATTTGTCCGTCGCAGTCGTTGTCGATTCCGTCGAAGCAGGTTTGCTCGGGTTGTTCGGTTGCGACGCACGCGGGCGCGCAGGCGGGATCGTTTGTGCATGCGGCGTCGTCGCAGTCGAGGTCGTTGTTGCAGTCGTTGTCGATGCCGTCGTTGCAATTGGTTTCGGCGGGGGTGCATGCGCAGGCGGTTCCGTTGCCTGTGCATTGGTTGGGTCCGGGTCCGGTTTGGATCGTGCACGCGTTGGAGATGCAGGCAAGGTGGCTGTTTCCGGGTTCGCATTGTTCGTTGGTGGTGCAGGCGTTGCTTCCGGTTCCGCTGGCTTGGTAGCAGGTGTAAGGGCTTGCGGGCGTGCAGGCGGCGTGCGTGGTTGCGCACAAGGGGTTGGTTGTGCAGTCGGGGTCGGAGCAGTCGAGGAGTTGGTCGCAGTCGTTGTCCGTGTTGTCGTTGCAGGTTTCGACGGGGTTGCAACTGTTGGTTCCGGCGCCGGTTGCGAGTTCGCAGGTTTGGTTTGTGGTGTTGCAGGTCGTATGGCCTCCTCCGCAGGCGGTGCAGTCGTCGATTCCGCTTCCGGCGACGAGGGCGCAGGCGTTGTTTGCGCACGTCAAATGGTTTTGTTCGCAGTGGTTGGTGGGTGCGCGGCAGTCGGAGTCAAAGCAGTCGATTTGTCCGTCGCAGTCGTTGTCGATTCCGTCGGAGCAGGCAAGCACAGTGTTTTCGGCGCCGCTTGGAATGCATACGTTTCCTCCGATGAGGTGCGTGCATTCGGCGATTGCGCCGCTTTTGCTGACGATTGCGCGGACTACGACGGGTGGCAATGCGGGGTCGTCGGAGTAATCGCATAGGTCGGTGAATGCGGCGGGCGTGGGCGTGCTGGCCGTTCGGGCAAACGGTTCGTTGTCCGAGTCGCCGCAGTAGAAGTCGATCGCGTACGTTCCGGTGGTTGGCACGAAGTTTTGCATGGCGATCGAGAGATCGAATTTTTTGTCCGTGTTGGGGTCGCTTGCGTTGAGGGTGCAGGTGGGCCCGTTGACTGTGATGGTCACGGTGTCGTTGACTTGGGCGAACGGGGTTCCGAGCGCGCCGCTTCCCGCAATCAGGTTGGCGACTTCGATGGTTTTGGTTCCGCTGGTTGCGTACGTGCAGGTGCCCGTGCAGAGGGCGAAGTTGCCGATGCTTGTGTACCAAGGGTTGCCGGGGTATTGGGTGAATTGGCGTTCGTAGCAGTTTGGAGTGTTGGTTTGGACCCATTCTCCGGGGCCCACGATTCCGTCGCGGTCGGCGTCCACCGTGCAATCCCATTCGCTTCTGTAGGTATGTCCAGTTCCATTGTCAATGAAGATTTGGTTTGAAGTTTGGCAGTTGAGGGTTGTTTTTTGGTTTTTGGTGTTGTCGCAATAAACTTGGGCGTTGAACGTGGTGGGGCCGGACAGGTATCCGTAGGACCCCATGCCATCAAGGCGCATCATGACGTTGATGCTTTGGTTGGGGTTGGCGACGAGTTTGTCCGTTTTGAGTGCGCCGCCGGTTGTTTGCGAAATGAGGGGGGGTACGTGTTCGCAGTTATATACGTTGGGTCCCGAGTAGGGGCCGGCGACGCATACGTGGTCGTCGAGGTTCCAAACGGTTTCGCGCCAGACGTCGTGGGGCGCAAGTCCCGAAAACCAAGTTCCGGTGAAGGTTACGCCGTTTGCGATTTGGTAGGTGTTGTCGGATACTTTTCGTTCGTAGATTACGGGGTTTTGGCAGGTGTATGCGCAGGTTCCGTTGTTGCCGCTTGGGGTGCAGGTGTACGTGCATCGGCCCGGTTCACTTGCAAGAATGTTGGTTGCCTGAACGGGTTGCGTGATTCCACGGTATCTTAGGGTCATGCTGGGCGTGCTTCCGCTAGGTACGACGGGGGAATAGGACCATTGGGCTTCGTTTCCGGTTGGATTGGTGATCGTGAGGCTTCGTGTGCCGCAGGCAACGAGGGGTTGGTTGGTGACTCGCTCGCGCAAGGTGGGATTTACCATTCCTATGTTGTAGCTTCCGGTTGTTGGGTAGGGTCCGCAGATGCCGTAGCATGCGCCGTCGTCTTCGTCGTAGGCCACGCACCACGCGTTCACGGTGGTTCCGTTGCCGCAGTTGATTTGCGCCCCTTGTTGGACTTTTGTCAAGTCGATTCCTTTGACGCGGAATCGGACGGCGGCTTGGGTGATGGTGTCGGTTGCGGCAAAGGGTTCGATTTCGCAAGTGGGCTGGTAGATGACGAGGGTTTCGGGTGGCGTGGTCGCAGTTTGGCTTCCGGCGGTAAGTGTGACTGCTCCAAGGGTTTTTGTGAAGCGGGCGGCTCCGGTGTTTTGGTACGCGCACGCGGTTTCCGGAACGGTGCAGTAGCCTTTGCCGTTGTCGGGGTTTGTGCAGTTGAGCGCGTGGCTTTCTACGGGGTTGTCGCCGCATGATAGCGTGCCTGTGGGTTTGGCACTGAAATTGTAGTAGTGCACGATGGGTGAGAAGGCTTGGCTTTTGTTGGTGGGTTTGTACACAGGTTTGGGTTCGATGGGTTCGATGCGTGCGCTGGGTTTGGTTGCGCAGAATTTTGGGTTGCCGAATCCGGGGTCGTAGCAATAGCGGTCGGGATCGAGGGTCGTGCAGTCGGCGTTGGTTGTGCAAGAGGGCACGCGGCAGTCGGGGGTGGGCGTGTTGGTGCACACGTATTGAAGGACTTGGCCGAAAGGGGCTTCCCAGTTTGTGGTTTGGCAGCGTTCGGGAGTCCATTTGTAGACTGTTTGTCCGCTTCCGTCGGCCGTGGAGTACCACTCGGGTTTGCACACGAGTTTGTATTCGGGCATGCTGGCGTTGCATTGGTTGGTCCATTGGGTGGCGGCCGAGCATCCGGGGTCGTTGGTCAGGACGGCGGGACGGCATTGGCCTGCAAGATAGGTTCCGGTCGCGGTGTTTTGGCAGGTCCATCCGGAGGGGCAGGTGATGTCAACGCGGTCGAGGCCATAGTCGGCGTCGGCGTAAGAGCATAGTTTGCTTTTGTTTGAATTGGCAATGGGGTTTCCTGCGGCGTCGATGCATGTGAATCCGGGGACCGTGCATCCCGTGTCGTTGGTTGAAACCTGATTGTAGGGGGCCACGTTGATGTTGCATCCGACGCCGCTACCGCTACAAGTGATTCCGACGGGGCAAGACGTATTGTTGTTTTCGGTGCACGGATCGTTGTCGAATTGGCCGCAGGTGTACACAAGGCCAAAGGGCCCGCTTCCGTTATTGATGTTTAAACACGATTGGGGAGATCCTCCGCTTCCCAGTTGGGTGGGGTTGCAGTCGTTGGTGCAGTCGTAATAGGGTCCGCAGCTTCCGTTGCGGCATTCGTTTCCGCTTCCGCAAGAAGTGATTGCAAGATCCAAGCACGGATCGGTATCGAATTGTCCGCATTTGTATTGGGCGCCCGCTCCGTCGCAGGCCGCGTATCCTGCAGTGCATTCGTCGCGACAGCTGGCGGCGGGGGGCGCGGGGTTCACGGTCTTGCAAGCGGGGTCGGCGTTTGGAACGTGTTGGCATTGGCCGTTCACGCATGTGTCGGTCGTGCAGTACGTGTTGTCGTTGCAGTCGGTGTTGCTTGAGCAGCTTGCGCACAATGGGTTTGTGGGGTTGTAGGGTTTGAGGTTGCGGCACACGCCGCCTTGGCATGTGTCGGTGGTGCATGCGTCGGCGTCCGCGCAGTCGGCGTTGCTTGTGCATTGCCAGTTTTTGCACGAGCAGTCGGAAAGATCGCATATTTGGGTTTGGCTACAGCTGTCGTTGCAGTTGTTGCAAAGGATGGGATCGTTCGCAATTGCGGCGGCTTGGCAGGTGCAATTGTTTGTGCATTGCAGGCCGGCGGGACAGTCGGAGTCCTGTTCGCACGCTTCGTTTGCATTGAGGATGCGGTCGCCGCAGACGGTGCGCCTGCAGGCCACGCAGGAGTCGGTGGGCAGCGGGCCCTCGTCGCACTGTTCGCCCGCGTCCAAAACAAAATTTCCGCAGGTGTCGCATTTTCCTTGTACGATAAACGTGCTTTCTTGATTGAGCGTGTTTGAGCAGCCGGTGATCCCGCATTGGTACCATGGCGTTGCTTCTTCAAAACGGTTTTCGCTTGAGAGAAGAACCGTTTGTCCGGGGCAGGTGCTGAATTGGGTAAGGCCTGGAAAGCTCAGGTTGCAACTGGGTAGTCCGGAATCGGAGTCTAGGTAGTGCGTGGCGCCCCCGTAGCTTGTGGCTCCGTCGAATTCGAGGTAGGGGGGCTCGTGATTCATGTTTCGGATGTTTTCGTTTTGTTGTGCGCTACTGTACACGAGGGTTCCGTAGTTTTCGGCTTTTTTTATGTCGATCCAGACGGTTTGAGCCCAATTTTCGAAATCCGGATTTACGCTCACGTTTCCGCACACGTCGTTTTCGTTGCTGCCGCACCACAGGTCCGAGATGAGTCGAGAGTAGATTCCGCGCACGAATTTGAGGTTCGGTAGTCCGCTACCGTATTGGCTGGCTTGCCAAGTGGCGGTGCTTGGGTTCCGTCCTGCTCAGCCCGCAGAGCGCCGAGAACGCCGACGCCGTCATGCAGGCCTACAACCCGCGGCCCATTCTGCTC
>JAANMT010003099.1_pt1 | contig 12444 bp, 9 predicted proteins | sample 7279711 | NCBI WGS metagenome assembly JAANMT01 (sample SAMN14094538, study PRJNA606508) | bioreactor metagenome | isolation source: A lab-scale SPAN reactor treating ammonium-rich wastewater day 1 | place: Ireland: Galway | collected 2017-01-16 | reverse complement strand
CAGAAATCGACGATGCGCTCCATCTCGCTGTCGCTGACGAAGCAGCCCTGCAGACGCACTGGAGCCGCCGCTTCGGGCGATTGGTACAGCATGTCGCCCTTGCCGATCAGGTCTTCCGCCCCCACCGAATCGATGATCACGCGTGAGTCGATGCTGGAAGCAACGGCAAAGGCGATGCGCGCCGGGAAGTTGGCCTTGATCAGCCCGGTCACCACATCGGTGCTGGGCCGCTGCGTCGCCACGATCAGGTGGATGCCCGTTGCGCGCGCCATCTGCGCCAGGCGGGTGATCAGGTGCTCGGTTTCGTCGGGGAACTCGGTCATCAGTTCGGCCAGCTCATCGATCAGCACGACAATGCGCGGCATCCGGTGGCGGTGGTAGCGACCGTGGTTGTAGATGTCGATGTTGCGTGCCTGCGCTTCCTCCATCAACCGGTAGCGGCGATCCATCTCGCGGGTGATCCAGCGCAGCACCCCGATGACGCGATCCAGCTTGACCTCGACGTGCCCCCACAGGTGGGGCAGCCCGTTGAAGCGCACCAATTCGACCATCTTGGGGTCGATCATGATCAGGCGCAGTTGGTCGGGGCGATTGTTGGCGACCAGGCAGGTGGCGATCGAGCGCAGGCACACCGACTTGCCGGAGCCGGTCGTCCCGCCGATCAGCAGGTGGGGCATCTTGCCCAGGTCGGCGGTGTAGGGCGTGCCATCTACCTCGCGGCCCAGTGCTAGCGCCAGCGGCCCGCTGATGCGGAAGAACTGCTCGGACTCAATCACCGGGCGCAGCGACACAATGCCCGGCTGCGTGTTGGGAACCTCCAGACCGATGTACCGCGTGCCGGGCACCGGGGCCTGGATGCGGACGCTGGGAGCGGAGAGCGCCAGCGCCAGGTCCTTCGCCAGCCCCGCCACGCGCGTTACGCGCACGCGCTGCACAACCTTATGGCCGTCCTCGTGGACGATCTCAGTGATCGGCGTGACAGCGTACTGGGTGACGGTCGGCCCGGCCTTGACGCCAACCACCTCGACCTGCATCCCGAAGTCAGCGACGGTCTCCTCGATGATCGCCGCGCTGAGGTTGATCTCCTCGCGGCTGGGCCGTTCAAAGCGCGTGTTGTCAAGCAGGTCGAGCGAGGGCAGGCGCTCGCTACGCTTGCGCGTACGCCTCTTGTCAACGACCTCCTCCAGCTCGAAGCGGTAAACGATCTCTTCGGCCTTGCGGCGCGCTTGCAGGCGCTCGATGCGGCTGGTCGGGCGCGCCCGACCGGGGTTGAACGGCGTGCGCCCGGCGGGGGCCGCGCCCGGACGCTGCACGAGCGCCGCGCCTGCGCCGCGATCGCCGGTCACAATCGAGGGGCGCCCCGGAATAGGCGGCAGCTCGACGAGGTGCGGCATGCTGGGGTCAAGGTGCGCGTCCTGAGCAGCGCCACCGTCCCCCGGTAGGGGCTCAAGACGCTCGGCCAGGCTGAGAAACCAGGCCTGCAGGCGGGACAGGTTTTCCACCAGGCGGCTGCGGCGAAGTCCGCTCAACAACCCGGCGCTGACGAACAGCAACGCCAGCAGCACGATGCCCGTGACCCCGTCGCCGAGCAGCATGTGCACCACATCCTGGATCGCCCAGCCGACCAGCCCTCCGCCGCGCCCCTCCATTGCCCGCGCAAAGGCCTCGACGCGCCCCGCCTCGCCGCCCACGCTGGCGCGTATCCCCGCGTGGACGTAGGCCAGCAGCAGCACGAAGAATACCTCGCCAATCGCCAGCCGCCACCAGTTGACGCGCACCGGGATGCCCAGCTTGGGCACGAGCAAGACCGAACCGGCGGCCACGATGACCGCAGAGATGCCGAACGCTCCGACGCCGAAGAAGGAGCGCAGCAGGCCCGACCAGGCAGAACCGATCTCGCCGCTTTCCGGGCTGAGCAGCGTCAGGAAGGAGAGCAGGCCCGTGCCGATCAGCAGGAAGCCCAGCATCTCGTCGGTGTAAGGCGGTAGCTCCTTGTAGATCTGCCTCAACCAGGCAGGTGCTTGCGAGCGGTTGGGGCTGGCGGGCAGCTCCGGCGCGCGCGACTTCACCCGGACGCCCGCCACGCCGGGCAGGGCGCGGGCCGGAGGCGGCGGCGAGGCGCTTCGGCGGGTGGTTTTCTTGGGCGGGGATTTGGGCCGCGCGGGAGCGCCCGGCCTGGTGGAAGGTGTCGGTTTGGCCTGGCTGCCCGCCGGTTTGGGTGCTGGCGCAGAGGGGCTTCTGGCCGGATTCGTCCCTGGGGTGGGCACAGCGCTGCCTGGCTGGCCTGGCCTGGCCTCAGGCATACGGGGTTCTTGATCGCTCATAACCGGTTGCCGCCCTGTGTACCAATACACTACACCGACAGAACCAACGCCCAATCTGTTGCGGACACCTACCCTGTACCGGATTCCAGCGCAGATCCAGGCAGCCAGCCTCCCCTGCTGGCCTGCTTATTCCTCATCGGGCTTGCTGTTGCGCAGGCTCAGTCCCAGACGCCGGTTGCGTCCGTCGATGTTCAAAATGCGCGCGCGCACCGTCTCGCCTTCGTTCACGACGTTGCGAGGGTGCAGGAACTGCCCTTCAGCCAGTTCGGAGATGTGGATCAGCCCCTCCAGCCCCTCCTCGATGCAGGCGAATGCCCCGAAATCGACCACGTTGGTCACCACACCCTCGACGAACTGCCCGACCTGGTAGCGCCGCTCGACCGATTCCCAGGGGTCGGGCTGGAGCCGCTTGAGGCTGAGGGCAATCCGCCCCTCCTCCGGATCGACGCTCATGATGTAGAGGTCGAGCGTCTGGCCGCTGTTGAGCACGTCGCGCGGGTGGCCCACGCGCCCCCAGGACAGCTCAGAGATGTGGATCAGGCCCTCGACGCCCCCCAGATCGACAAAGGCACCGAAATCACACAGATTGGTCACGGTGCCTTTGCGGGTCGTCCCCGGCTGGAGGGAGTCGAGCACTTCGGCGCGTTGGCCGGGCTGGGCCTGGGCGGCGCGCTCGGAGAGGATCAGTCGGTCGAGGGCGGCATCGATCTCGATGATGCGCAGCTCGAGTTGCTGCCCTACGTAGCGCGCGAGCATATTGCGCCGTAGGAATTCGTCCACATCCACCGGGAAGTTGACGAGCTGGCTGGCAGGCACGAAGCCGCGCAGCGTGTTCCAGATGACGAGCAGCCCTCCCTGGTTGTAGCCACGAACAGACAACTCTACTGTCTCGTCGTTCTCAAAGGTCTGCCTGGCTATGTCCCAATCATGATGGCTGGTGGCGCTGGCGCTTGTCTGGAGGGCCGCGTCCGCCTGCGCAAACTGCTCCCACCCATTACCGTCGCTGGGCGGGGCGTTCTTGGGGGCAGCGTACTCCCCTTCCTCCAAAAGTGCTGACCAGTAGCCTTCGTCCACATCCAGAGGGGGCACCGTGGTGGACGCATCATTGCGAGGCGGCAACTCTGAGGACATATCGGATACCTTCCTTACAAGAGTTCTCTCAACTCATAACAATCGGCTGGCTTGATAGACTTTCCTGGAGGATGGCTTTTCAACCGGTAAAGCCCTGGGCAGTGCGCCCCGATAAGCTTGCGGCTGGGCAAGCTGGCCATCGCAACTCTATGAACGGTTGGTTCGACTGGCTGCTATTATACTACGGGGACGGCTCAGCGCGCAGCACAACGCCCCGTGGTGCCATCCAGTTATCTAGCATGCCAGAAGTGCCCAAAATTGTCAACGCACCCGCCGGCGTCAATCGTCGTCCAGCTCATCCAGTTCGCTGGCCCGCCGCACGACGCGCTCGCCGAAGCGGTCGCGCAGCCTGTCCAGCGTCTCCAGCAGGCGGCGCTCGTCCTCCGAGTCCTCGTCCCACAGGCTGAGCTGCCGGACGCTGGGTTGCAGCCCGCTGACGCCCACGCCAAGCAGCCGCACTCGCCTGCCGGGCTGCCACGCCTGGTCGAAAAGCGCCCGCGCTGCCCCGTATACCTCGCCGTCCTGGTCGGTTGGCTGGGGGAGCGTGACCTGCCGGGTCAGGGTCGTGAAGTCCGCCCAGCGCAGTTTGAGCCGCACCGTTGCGCCGCTCAGGCGCTTGCGACGCAGCCGCCGTCCGACACCTTCCGAGAGCACGCGCAGCGTCTCGCGCAGCGCAGCCCCGTTGCCCACGTCCTGGGCAAAGGTCGTCTCCTTGCTGATCGATTTCGCCTCGCGCTGCGATTCGACCGGGCGCTCGTCGATGCCGCGCGCGCGCCGGGCGAGGTCGGCCCCATGCTTGCCGAAACGCCGCGCGAGGTCTTGCTCCGGCCAACCGGCCAGCCCCCCGATGGTTTCGATGCCAAGCCGGGCAAGCTGCTCGGCGGTCTTGGGCCCCACTCCCCACAGCTCGCTGACAGGCAGCGGGGCGAGGAAAGCCGCTTCCTGCCCAGGCGGCACGACCTGAATGGCGTTCGGGGGGCCGCGCTTGCCCGCGCGTGACTTGCCGACGTTGTTGGCGATTTTGGCGACCAGCTTGTTCGTCGCCACCCCCAGCGAGCAGGGCAGCCCCAGCCGCTCGCGGATCGTCGCCTGGAGCTGCCGGGCGAGCGTCTCAGCAGGCTCAGCGCGCAGCGTCACGTCGAGAAAAGCCTCGTCAATCGAGACCTGCTCGATGAGCGGGGTCAGGTCTTCAAGCAGGGCCATCACCTGCTGGGACACCTCGCCGTAGACGCCATGACGGCTGGGCACGACGATCAGGTCGGGGCACAGGCGCAGAGCGCGCGCCATGGGCATGGCGGAGTGGATGCCAGACTGCCGCGCTGCGTACGAACACGACGCGACAACGCCGCGCTCGTCGGGCCGCCCGCCCACCGCAAACGGCAGACCGCGCAGGGACGGGTCGCGCTGTTCTTCGACCGCGCAGAAGAAGGCGTCCAGGTCAAGGTGCAGGATTTTGCGGGGCATCCGGGCTCCAGCGCGCAATCACACAGACCTCATTCGCCCGATCATAGACCAGTTGCGCGCTCCGCGCATTTCCCTGCACAGCGTCACCAATTACCATTTCGGAACATATGTGAAAGTTGCTGTGGGGATACATCCTCACCGCTCAATAAGTGTTGTTTAATGTGAGAGAATATCTGTAACCGCGAACTCCACACGCCATCAACGATAGCTGACAAGCTGGCAATTACATGAACGGTAACCAACCACGTCACCACGTTCACAGGCCAGCCAGGCGCGGTGCAGCGTATGCCTGATGCAGCACCCGAATAGTCGCCCAGTGGACTCCTGCCCGGTGCGTGGATAACGCCTGGGGGGTTGGGGCCTGCTTTCGCGTGTCTGGTCGGCGCTCGCTCCCCCCAGCGAGCGGAACACATTCCAGTCAACCTGGCGATAACCATCACAGCCCGATCCATCGAGGACTGCGCAGCATGAACATCACGGAACTCCTCCCCCCGGAAGCGATCTGTCTGCAAATGGAAGCCGTCTCCTCAACCGAGGTGATCGAGCGGCTGGGAGGTGCATTAAAGCAGCTCGGTCACGTTAAGGAAGGTTTCGTTGAGGCCACCCTGGCGCGCGAGGCCAGCCTGCCGACCGGCCTTCCGCTGGGGGGCAGCATCAACGCGGCCATCCCGCATGTGGATATCGAGTACGTCAACCGCCCGGCGCTTGGCCTGGCCACGCTGGCTGAGCCGGTTGTCTTTCACAACATGGTTGAGCCGGAGGTGGAAGTGCCGGTGCGCCTGGTGATCATGCTGGCGCTGGAGCAGCCAAAATCGCAGGTTGAGATGCTGCAACAGGTCGCAGCACTGCTCCAGCGGCCTGACGTGGTAGATCGCCTGATGGCGGCTGCCACCCCTGACGAGGTCTTCACGATCCTCAGCGGGCTGGAAGCGCCTGCTGATCCGGGGCAGTCATAACACACCAAACGCTTTAGCCTGACCCAAGTGAGAGGAGTAAGCTGTCAATGGCGAAAACGAAGGTAGTCCTGGTAGCGTGTGGAACGGCTATCGCCACTTCGACCGTCGTTGCCAAGGCCATCGAGGAGGCCTGCAAGGAGGCGGGGATCAACGTACGAACGCGCCAGGCCAAAGCGGCAGAAGTGCCTACGCTGGCCAAAGACGCCGACCTGATCGTCACTACAACGCCGCTGTCAAAAGACCTGGGTGTGCCGGTCATACAGGGACTTCCTTTTCTGACCGGTATCGGCAGGGACCAGGTGCTGAAGGAAATCATCGAGGCGCTGAAGGACTGACTTTTCAGAGCCGCGACGCAAGCAAACCATAAGGAGGTGGAATGCCAGACAGCATCTCGCTGAGAATGTGACCGCTTACGTACGCTCTCAATTATGCTACGGTGCTATCAACATAAGGAGCAATTCCATGGCGTTCCTTGAGGCAGTACAGGGCTTTTTCAATACCCTGGGTTCGTTCGTTCTACTGCCCGTCTTCATCTTCATCTTCGCCATCGTGCTGGGCGCGAAGGTGGGGCGGGCATTTCGTTCAGCGGTGATCATCGGCGTGGCCTTCGTCGGCATCAACCTGGTCATCGGCCTCATGTGGGGCGCGCTGACTGACGTGTCGCAGGCTATTGTGCAGAACACCGGCATCCAGCGGGACATCATAGACGTTGGCTGGCCGTCAGCCGCGGCAATTGCCTTCGGCTCCTCGGTGGGCCTGTGGGTCATCCCGGTTGCGCTGCTGGTCAACATCATCATGCTCGTCACGCGGTTGACCAAGACGCTCAACGTCGATGTGTGGAACTTCTGGCACTTCGCGTTTGCGGGCTCGCTGGTCGTAGCCGCGACGGGCAACCTGGCGCTCGGCATCGCCACCGCGGCGGTGGCAGCGGCCCTGATGCTGTTCTTCGCTGACTGGACGGCCCCGGCGGTGCAGGACTTCTACAACCTGCCCGGCATCTCGATCCCGCACGGCACCTCGACGGCCTATGTGGCGCTGGCGATCCCGGTCAACTGGCTGCTCGACCGCATCCCCGGTGTGCGTGACGTCGAAGCCGACCCGGAGACCATCCAGAAGACATTCGGCCCGACCTTCGGCGACCCGATGATCCTGGGCCTCGTCATCGGCCTCGTGCTGGGTCTGATCGGCTTCATCCCAACCATCGCGGCGGAGGGCTTCCAGACCTTCCTGGCGCGCGTCTTGCAGCTTGGCGTGAACCTGGCGGCAGTCATGGTGCTGCTGCCCCGCATGGTGCAAATCCTGATGGAGGGCCTGATCCCGATCTCCGAAGCGGCGCGCGAGTTCATGCAGAAGCGTGCGGCTAACCGTGAGGTGTACATCGGGCTGGACTCGGCCATCCTGATCGGCCACCCGGCGGCCATCTCCAGCGCGCTGCTGCTCGTCCCCATTGCTATCCTGCTGTCGGTGATCCTGCCCGGCAACCGCGTGCTGCTGTTCGCCGACCTGGCGATCATCCCCTTCGTGGTCGCCATGTTCGCGCCGATCACGCGCGGCAACGTGTTCCGCATCGTGATCATCGGCACGATCGCGCTGATCATCGGCTTCTACCTCGCCAACGACATCGCACCGCTGATGACCAGCGCAGCGCAGGCGGCTAACTTCGAAATGCCGGAAGGCGCGGCCCTGATCACCAGCATCGGCGACGGGTTCATCTGGATCCCGTGGGCCTTCACACGGCTCGGCGCGCTGCTGAGCTGGGGCGGCCCGATCATCATGCTCGTCCTGCTGGCAGTGCTCATCTTCCTGTACTCCCGCAACACGGGGGCCTGGGAGCGCGCGGCTGGCGGCCCGGCTGAGGTCTTTGAGTTCGAGGAAGCACCTGGCGACTAGCCCGGCAAAACCAACCATCCAACAAGCAGGTGGGGTGTCACGCAGACACCCCACTTGCCAATTCAGGAGAGTTTACAGCGCATGGTACGTGCCCTGATCGAAGGCATGCTGGGGCCGCTTGGCACGCAGGTTCTGTTGTTCTACGAGGCTAACAGCCTGCCCATCAACCTTATCGTTGTCTCTTACGGGCTGGTGATGGTGCTGGCGTGGTCGAACCTGGTCAACATCCGCAAGCGGCTGCTCAAATCAATGCTGGCCCAGATGCTCGACCAACCCGGCATCGACGCGAGCGCCAAGCTGAAGCGCATCCTGCGCGAGATTGATATCCCCTGGGAAAGCGCTATCGGCCAATCGTGGTATCCGTTCGTCGCCAGGCAGATGGCGTTCTGGCCCCGCCGCGCCTCAGTCGAAACCATCCAGGCCCTGCTGCCAGCCGAGGAGCTGGCGACGCAGGCGCTTGAGCTGCTGGAAGAGCTGACCAACCCCACCCCAAAGAAGCGCCGCGCCGCCCGGCGGTGAGGCGCCCTGCGCCATCGCGTGTATATACACACCAGAGCCGGACGCGCTGCGCCTGACCCCTCAGGCGTGGTACAATCCTGGGCCGTTGCCGAGGCGGCGCAGCTTAATGCCCCGCCTGTTGAGAACGGGGAGCGTTCATGAGCGGGATGCGACGCTGGCTCCTGCTGGCGCTTGGGCTGGCGATCAGCGCGGGGTTTGTGTACCTGGCGATCAGAGGGCTTAACCTGGCGGAGGTCTGGGGAGACATCCAGACCGCCCGCTACTGGTGGCTGATCCCCGGCGTGGCCGTCTACTTCGTAGCCGTGTGGGCGCGTACCTGGCGCTGGCACTACCTGCTGCGCCCGATCAAGCGCATCAGGCTGAACGAGCTGTTCCCGGTCGTCGTTATCGGCTACATGGGCAACAACGTTTACCCGTTCCGCGCCGGGGAGGTGATCCGGGCGTGGGTGCTGGAGCGCAATGAGGACGTCAAGATCAGCGCCTCGCTGGCGACCATCATCGTCGAGCGCATCTTCGACGGGCTGGTGATGCTCATCTTCGTGTTTGTGGCGCTGCCCTTTGCCCCCATCCCGCCGCCCTTCGACCGGATCGTAATTGGCATGACGGCGCTCTTCTTTGGGGCGCTGCTGGCCTTCTTCCTGCTGGCGCTGCGGCCCGCGCTGACCCGGCGACTCTATACGGCTGTTATCGGGCGGCTCATGCCGGTCGAAACCGTGCGGGCCTTCACGCTGACGCAGGCCGACCGCTTTATGGAAGGGCTTTCGTCGCTGCGCAGCCCGGTGGACATGCTCATGACGCTCGTCTCATCCGTCCTGATCTGGCTGACGGAGACGACCAAGTACTGGTTCGTCATGCACGCCTTCGACTTTGAGGTGAGCTTCTTTGTGCTGATGCTGATGACGGCGGTCGTCAACCTGGCTACCACGCTCCCCAGTTCGCCGGGCTATGTGGGCACCTTCGACCAGCCGGGCATCGAGATTCTGAAGGTGTTCGGCGTCGTCCCCAGCACGGCTGCCGCCTACACCGTCGTGCTGCATGCGGCGCTCTGGCTGCCGATCACGTTGTTGGGTTTCTTCTACATGGCGCAGCAGGGCGTCCGCTGGAAGGATTTCCAGCGCGCGCGCCAGGCCGCGCAGCAGGTTGAGCCGGAAGCGCCCGTCGCGCAGTGACGGGCGCAGCGAAGGAATGGCCCATGCGGATTGCTATCGTTGGAGCGGGCGCGGCAGGCTTGGCCGCGGCTTATGACCTGGCCGGGGCCGGGCACACCGTCACCGTCTACGAGGCCGGGGCGGAGGTCGGCGGGTTGGCTGCGGGCTTCAGGGACCCGGCCTGGGACTGGTCGCTGGAGAAGTTCTACCATCACTGGTTCTACACCGACCAGGACGTGCTGGAGTTGATCGAGCAGATCGGCTGCTCAGACAAGGTGCGCTTCACCAGCCCAGTCACCAGCCTGTGGCATGAGAGCGGCGTCTACCCGCTCGACGCGCCAGTGTCACGCAGCGCGACGCTCTCGCGCATCGTCAACGTGTTCCGGCTGCCCGGCCTCCCGCTGCTCGCCCGGCTGCGCTTCGGGCTGGTGGGGGCCTTCCTCAAGGTGTATCCCAACGGCCTGGCGCTTGAGAAGCACACTGCCGATGCCTGGCTGCGCCGCTGGGTAGGCCGCGCCGCGCACGAGCTGATCTGGCGGCCCCTGCTGATCGGCAAGTTCGGGCCGCTCTACGATCAGGTCAACATGGCCTGGATGTGGGCGCGCGCCTACAAGCGCACCGCGCAGCTCGGCACGTACGTCGGCGGCTTCCAGGCGATGCTTGAAGACCTCGCCCAGGCGGTGCAGGAGCGCGGAGCAGCCCTCCACCTGAATACACCGGTACAGAGCATCGCCCCGGCTCCCCAGGGCGGGCTGGCGGTGACGCTCGGCGGAGAGAGTGAGCACTTCGACCAGGTGTTGTGCACCGCCGGGCCTGGTCTGCTGCTCAAGCTTATCCCCGATCTGCCGGAGCCGTACGCGGGCAAGGTGCGCTCGCTGCGCAGCCTGGGCGCGGTGGCCCTGATCCTCGCCCTCGACCGCCAGCTCATGACGGACGGTACCTACTGGCTGAACCTGCCCGCCAGAAGCCCGGACAAAGAGCAGAATCCCTTCCCGTTCCTCGCGCTGGTAGAGCATACCAACTACGTCTCACCGGACTATTTTGGCGGCGATCACATCATCTACCTGGGCGACTACCTGCCATCCGATCACGAGTACTTCCGCCTGAGCGAGGAGGAGCTGGTCGAACGGTTTCTCCCCTCGCTCACTAAGGTAAACCCCGCCTTCTCGCCGGGCTGGATCCGCCGCCGCTGGCTGTTCCGCGTGCCCTACGCGCAGCCAGTCCCGCTCGTCAACCATTCGCACAACCTGCCCGATGTGCGGACACCGCTCGACGGCGTGTACTTCGCCTCGATGAGCCAGGTGTATCCCTGGGACCGGGGGACGAACTACGCGGTTGAGCTTGGTCGCCGCACCGCCCGCCTGATGCTGGCCGACGCGGGGCGCTGAATCGCGGCGCTGGCAACGTAAAAGGCCCGGCTTGCTGCGCCGGGCCTTTTCATTGGAGCGGGTAAGGGGATTCGAACCCCTGACATTCAGCTTGGGAAGCTGACGTTCTACCACTGAACTATACCCGCGTCGATTCCAATTATACCTGCAACACGGCAGAGCGCAACGAAAATGCGTGCGCCCCTGCTGCCCCTCGATGGCCCTCTGCTCACATTGACACGCCCTCATGAGGGCGCTAGACTGACTGCAGGCCCTTGCCAGAGCAGCGAGGAAATCACATGCTCTTTACGCGGGAAGAGATCGAGGCGCGGGAGCGCCAGACGCTGGCCCCTTACGGGATGAAGAGCGCCGATTCGCGTGGCCGCGAGCACCCCGAAGAGGAGCCGCAGTACCGGACAGCGTTCCAGCGCGACCGGGACCGGGTGCTGCACACGACCGCCTTCCGGCGGCTGGAATACAAGACTCAGGTGTTTGTCAACCACGAGGGCGACTACTTCCGCACCCGCCTGACGCACACGCTGGAGGTGGCGCAGATCGGGCGCACGATTGCGCGCATCCTGGGGGCCAACGAGGACCTGGTTGAGGCGATCTGCCTGGTGCACGATCTGGGGCATCCGCCTTTCGGCCATTCTGGCGAGACGACGCTCGCCGCCCTGATGGCCGATCACGGCGGTTTCGACCATAACCGGCAGACGCTGCGCATCGTCACCCGCCTGGAGCGGCGCTACCCGGACTTCCCCGGCCTCAACCTGACCTACGAGCTGCGTGAGGGGATCGTCAAACACGAAACCGAGTACGACGTCAGCGCCGTTGCGCCGCAGTACGAGCCGCACAAACGCGCCAGCCTGGAGGCGCAGATCGCCAACGCAGCCGACGAGCTGGCCTACACCGCCCACGACCTGGACGATGGCCTGTACGCCGGGCTGATCGCGCCGCGCCAGCTCGACGGCCTTGCCCTGTGGGAGTTGGGCAAGCGCCACGTGGGCTTCGAGTCGCTGCACTTCGACGAACTGGCCCGCCACCGGCTGATACGGCGGCTGATCGGCGTGCTGGTGCGTGATATGTGCGACGCCACGCACGAGCGGCTGGCCGCGGCCCGCCCTCACTCCGCCGAGGCGCTCCAACTGCTGCCGGACACCGTGATCGGGCACGGCGATGAGCTGGCGGGCATGGTGCGCGAGCTGAAGGACTTTCTCTACCAGAACCTGTACCGCCATTACCGGGTGGTGCGGATGGCGCAGAAGGCCGAGCACTTCATCACCCGGCTGTTTGAGGCGTACATCACCGAGCCTGAGCAGCTCCCCACCTGGACCCGGCAGCAACTGGAGGACGGCAACGGGGCGCTGGCGCGCGTGGTGTGCGACTACGTCGCCGGGATGACGGATCGCTTCGCTTTGCAGGAGTACCAGAAGCTGTTTGACCCGTTCACTCTGGCCTGACGGGTTTCCCCCGCGCCTTGACAGCGCGCCGATTATGCGGCATGTTATCGGCCTTGCAGCCCGGATGGGGTTCTGATGAGCGAGCGTCGGTACTGGGTCGGGTTTAGCCTGGTCAAGGGCATCGGCCCGGTGCGGGTGCGGCAGATGCGCGAGCATTTTGGCTCGCTGCGCGAGGCCTGGCAGGC
>JAANMT010003092.1_pt1 | contig 12455 bp, 10 predicted proteins | sample 7279711 | NCBI WGS metagenome assembly JAANMT01 (sample SAMN14094538, study PRJNA606508) | bioreactor metagenome | isolation source: A lab-scale SPAN reactor treating ammonium-rich wastewater day 1 | place: Ireland: Galway | collected 2017-01-16 | reverse complement strand
CAGCCCTGACGGTCGGCTGTATTTGGGTATGCAAGACGGTGGCTTATACCGCAGCACGGAGCGTTTCCCTCCCGTTGGCGTTTCAGAGCAGCCCGCTATACCCGATGATGCTTCGTTACAGATTATTCCGAACCCTGCGGGGAGGAGAGTTTCCGGGTTGTGTATTCGGGTGGCGGTACGGTTACGGTGCGCGATGTCTTAGGACGTGTGGTGCTTTCCGGTGTAGCGGGCGATATGTTCTCTACCGCCGGGCTTGCAGCAGGTGCGTATAGCGTGGAGGTATATCCCGATAACAAGAGCAAACGACTTTCGGCTATTATGATGCTACGGCGGTAGATGCTATACTTCCGAAAGATTAAATTCGGTCATCAACTTACATACTCTTCATTTCCATTCAACCAAATAATTAAACCCAAATTTCAGCCTAATCATATTTTTGATTTATGGCTATGCTTAATTTGTCACTTCCATTCTTTTGACGAATAGGCGATTTTTTCGCAAAGAATAAACTCCATAGGAATAAGTGTCGTAAGCCCTTGTTACCGACAATAGATTTGCGCCCGCAGTCAAGTATTTCAGTAATAATTCGTCATAGAGGTTTAACTAAAAATAGTTTTACCAACTGATATAAGTTTTATGGCAGCAGTTTTTTCTACTATGCCTCCTCTCGGCAGTTATGCACCGGATTTTAATCTGCCCGATACAATATCCGGTAATATGTTTTCTCTTGCGGAAATTCGCGGAAAATCGGCTACGATGATAATATTTATATGCAATCATTGTCCATTTGTTAAACACATAGCCACAGCATTAGCCGAATTAGCGCGCGATTATGCCAATACAGATATTGGTATTGTAGCCATATCGCCCAATGATGCCGATACATATCCCGAAGATTCACCAGATAATATGAAATTATTTGCAAAAGAAAACGATTTTATATTTCCATATTTATACGATGAGACTCAAGAAACAGCACGGGCTTACGGTGCAGCTTGTACTCCCGATATTTTTATCTATGATGCCGATATGCGTTTAGCCTACCGCGGTCAATTTGATGATTCGCGACCAACTAACGGACAACCCGTTACAGGTGCTGATGTGCGTAATGCTCTCGACGCATTATTAGCCGGACAAAGTATTACTAAAAATCAAATTCCTTCAATTGGATGCAGCATTAAGTGGAAGGGAAAAAAATGAAACGTACTTTATTTTCAGCATTTACGATATTCTGTTTCATTTCTGTATTTGAGGTGTTTTCGCAGGCACCGGGCGTTTCGTTTCAATATGCATATCCATATAAAGACGGCATACCTATTCAAAATTACCGGAACAGACGCGCTGCTGTGCTTGCTTCACTCGACGAACACTCGGCAGTCGTATCTTTTGCGGCTGATGTGCGCAACCGGCAAAATGACGTTGATTATGAGTACAGACAAAGCAGTAATTTCTGGTATTTAACAGGAATGCCCGACCCTAAAAGTGCATTATTGTTAATTCCGGGCGGTATGGAAATAGACGGACGGCAAATACACGAAATTCTGTTTGTTCAGCCACGCCGTATAGAAAGCGAAATTTGGACAGGCGTTAAAATGGGGCCGGAGGAAGCACAGAGAATTTTAGGCATAGAACTTTGTTTGGAATACAATCGCCTGAACGAAATACTAGAAAAAGTGCTGAAAGGGCGCGACACTCTTTGGCTGACGGGTTTACCGACAGCAACCGTAACTCCGCCTTTTGCACCGAAGCCGATATTTATTGAAACGGAACTAAAAAATAAATTACACGAAATATATCCTGAATTATATATTAAAACATCATTGCCGAAACTTGCGGCCCTGCGCGAGATAAAAGATGCGGACGAGTTGCGCCTGATGCGCAAAGCAATAGCGATAAGCATAGAAGGGCATTTGGGCGCGATGCGGGCTGCAAAACCGGGTATGTTTGAGTATGAAATAGAAGCCGAAATGGAATATGGCTTCAAGCGCGGAGGCGCGGAAGATGTAGGCTATCCTTCAATTGTAGGAACAAATTACAATGCTTGTATTTTGCATTATATTTCTAATAGAAAACAAACACAAGCGGGCGATTTGATATTGGCCGACTGCGGCGCGGAATATCAAAATTATACGGCTGATATTACTCGAACTTTTCCGATTAGCGGTAAGTATTCAAAAGAACAAAGAAAAATTTACGATATTGTATTGGAAGCGCAAAATGCAGGTATTGCCGCTTGTCGCGCTGGTAATAATTTCGGCGAGCCGCATAAAAAAGCGCACGCAATTATAGAAAAACGCTTATTGGAATTAGGCATTATTAAAAAATCCGAACAAACGGGATGGTATTTTATGCACGGAACATCGCATTATCTCGGCCTCGACGTGCATGATGCGGGTACGCGAGGCACACTTAAAGCGGGTTCTGTTATTACGGTTGAACCGGGTATTTACATTCCGTCCGGCAGTCCTTGCGATAAAAAATGGTGGAATATCGGCGTGCGAATAGAGGACGATATTCTGATAACCTACGGCGAGCCGGAAAATCTTTCGAGCAAGCTGCCGCGCACAGCCGACGAAATCGAAAGGATTATGGCAAAAAAAACAGCAGACTAATAGCGAACGGCGTATTTAACAATCGGCGAATCTTTCGGGCGGAACATTCGAGCAAATAATTCAAGCAATAAATTTTTCTCGGCCTCACCTACGGTGCAGGCGACGTTTTTTCATCAAAAAATATTCGATTTTTCAATTATGATAACGCAATACATAGTTCCGAAAGACCAATTGCATCAGCTGCTTCGCGCAGTCGGAGTTTTGCAGCCAACCGATGAAATTCTTTTGGTGAACAATACGCAGTTGCAGGACAGCAACGAACAATTCGTAACCGTAATGGTGGAGGATTCTTCGTCGAAAAAGACGATTGACAAACAACTGCCCGAACTAACAGCCAAAGAACTCGGCACGGCTTTGGAGCGTTTAGCGGTTATGGCGCAATTTATTCACGCAGAGTACGAAACTCTTCGCACAAAATTTATGGCTACCAAAGACGAATTTGAATCGCGGCAGGCTAATCCGGGCGTAACCGAAGACGGTATTCCAAAGCATATAGAACAAACTATTGACACTTTGCTGAAAGATTTGCTGAAATAATCCATTCAACACATTTACACACGCATACGACGCATGAACTATTCAATAGAACAAACCGACGCAGAGCTAATAGGAACGACTGCCGCAATTCGCTATCATTTGCATTTTGGCCGTGCCGCGCAGCACCTTGTCGAAATACAAATGGAAATTGACAATACAGCGGCTGAAATTACATTAACAACGCCGTCATGGATGCCGGGCAGCTATAAAATACGCGATATGTCGTCGAACCAAGGCAATTTCACCGTTACCGACGATGAAGGCAAATCTCTGAAATTCCAATGGCTTTCGAAGAACAGCGTAAGAATTGAAGCAAACGGAAAAAATATTAGGGTAAATTATCTTTATTATGCCAATGAGCGCGGCGTTCGCACCTCGCACGTTAATCGTTTTCACGCTTTTATTGTGCCGACTGCCTGCTTTATGTATGTGGAAGGGCGACAATATGAAGTTCATCACGTGGCACTGCATCATAATCGCACAGAATGGAAAACCGCCACATCATCGCTTTCACCTGTAAAATACGACTTTGAAAACGACGAGCTAATCGTATTGGGCGCACTTAATTACGATATTTTAGCCGATTCGCCGATTGAAATCGGCAATCATTCAACAGCAACTTTCACCGTAGGCAGTGCCTTACACGAGGTTGCTCTAATTGCCGATAAAAAATACGATATAAATTGGCTTGCAGGTCTGTTAAGACAAATCGTTGTAACCGAGCGTAAATTTTGGGGCGAATTGCCTTATGACCGCTATGTTTTTATGTTGCTTGTGGGCGATGGTCAGCGCGGCGGACTCGAACATGCCCGATGCAATGTAAGCGCGGTGGAACCGCAGGCATTTTCCGATTACTCTGCCGCACAAGATATGGTTACGCTGCTTGCGCACGAATACTTTCATACTTGGAATATTAAGCGAATACGCCCCGTTGAACTCGGCCCGTTCAATTATTCTTCCGAAAATTATACGCAGGCTTTGTGGCTGGCCGAAGGCATTACGTCCTATTACGACCGATTACTTGCGTATCGCAGCGGCTTTTTAAGTCGCGAAGAATATCTCGGCTCTTTGTCGGCCAATAGCTTGGAAAGGCTCGACCGCGTTCCCGGACGCTTTGCAATGTCTGTTCGCGACAGCAGTTTTTTGGCTTGGACTAAACTCTACTCGTTAAGTCCGGACATGAACAATCGCTTTCCGTCTTATTATTTGAAAGGCGGTATAGCGGCCTTGCTTTTAGATATGCACATAATTGCGGAAACCAAAGGCGCAAAACGCTTGGACGACGGAATGAGGGCATTATGGGCAGCGTACAAAAAGCAACCGGAGCGCGGTTTTACAGAAACCGAAGTTTTGGATATTTTCGAAGAGGCAACGGCAGTGAAATGCGGTGAATTGTTTATGTCATGGCTCGACTCAAGCGATGAATTGCCGTATAATAAGGTTATGAATCGCTTAGGGTTGCAATACCTGCCCAAAGAAATTTCCGATATTGCCGAAACAGTTTATACGGAAAATACGGATTTAAGTTTTCCGCCGGCCGCAAGTGCGTTATTCGTAGGGATTTCGCTGAAAGAAGAAGCGGGACGTTTGCTTGTACGCGAGATTGAAGACGGCGCACCGGCCGCGCAAGCCGGTATCGGAATAGACGACGAAATAGTATTCGTAAACGGATTCCGCGTTCAAACGTCAAGGTCGTTCATAGACGCATTGCAACAAACAGGCGCGGGAGTGCCGGCACAAATTACAGGCTCATGCGACGGCAAAGCATACTCTGCGGCCATTACGCCAAGATCTGCCGCTGCCAACGAAATTAGAGTTATGCCCGGCGCAACTCCCGAATGCCGTGCATTGCTCGAAATATGGCTGGCGCGATAAACACCCGCCGCCTAAAAATTCAAACGTGTTTTATTCGTTAATCTGTCAAAAATTCTTTATTTACGCGCAGTTTCGGTGCGATTCGCCTCCGCCAACAGAAGTGTCATGAAATTTTATCGAATATCGCTTGCATTGCCGATTATCCTGACCTTATCTCTCGTAATAGAGGGCTGCAAGTCTTACGATAATTTCACCACATTCTTCAACACCTACTATAATGCCAAGCGCATAATGAAGGAAAGTGAGGAAGAATTTGAATATACCGACCTGAAACGCCGCGACAAACCCCGCGTAATTGTGCCGGCCGACAGCGGCTCGATGTTTGGCGTAAAGCCGCAAACGGGCATTGCGCCGCCATATTTACGTGAATACATAATTGACCAGCAAAAGCTGCAGCCCGTTCAAGCCAAATTAGATTCGATTTTCGATAAAGGCTCGAAAATAATACGCCTGCATCCGCGCTCGAATTACATAGAAGGTTCGCTTTTTCTGATGGCAAAAGCCTTTTTCTATAAAAGCGAATGGGTGCCGGTCGAGATAAAATGCAGCGAATTGGTAGATAAATATCCCGACGGCGAGTATTTCGTCGACGCTCATCTGCTTGCTGCAAAAGCATATCTGATAGAACGAAAATATCAACTCGGCAAACTTTGGCTGTCGCGTACAATAGACGTGGCATGGCATTTCCACCGTTACGATATTCTGTCGGAAGCGTTCAAAATTTCGGCCGAACAAGCATTGTTCGAAAACGACATTCCGGGTGCATTGCGTCCGTATCGCCAAGCAATTGCACAGTCGGACGACGGCGAACAACGCGCCAAATGGCAGCTGGAAGTTGCCTCTCTGTTATATCGCCTCAGCCGGTTCGACGAGGCCGAGCGCGAATTTGCCGTTACTCTCGACTATTCGCCCGATTTATTAACCGAATTCGAGGCAAATCTTTACCGCGCCTCGAGTTTGATATATATGCGCCAATTCGACAAAGCCAAGCCTATACTCGACGATTTGGCCGACAATAAAAATTATGCCGATTGGCTGGGAAACGTGCACGCCGAACGAATGAGAATAGCACGATTGGCCGACAGTGCAACGGAACTTGCCGGCTTGGAAAAAGCCGCCGATAAATTTTCGGGCAATACAGCCATTGCAGCGCACTTTTTCGAGCGCGGAACAGATGCCTATAAAAAATTCGACTACACTCGCGCAAAAGGATATTTTCTGCGCGCAAAACAATCGCGCTCGCCCGTTTCGGAAGCGGCAAATAATTATTTCATTCTGCTTGGCGACCTCGAAAACAGAAGCAAACAAGTGGCGCAACTGCGTGATGCTATTGCCGGAAGCGGTACGGCGGCGGACACTTTGCGCGGCGAAGCAGCTAAGGCAACTTTCGCGCTGGCACGTGTTTATCAACAACTCGGCAAAGCCGATTCTGCGAATTTACTGTACAGGCAAGCGGCAGACAGTTGCCCCGCAAGCAATCCAGACAAAGCAAAGTATCTATACGTAACAGCCTTGATACTCGACTCGTTGCACATTGACGAACCGTCTGTGGAAGCCGATTCCGTAATGGAAATTATTGCTCTGAATTTCCCCAAAACCGAGTACGGCGGCGTTGCGCAAAAAAGATTGGGATTTGTGCGCGAAGTGGAAATTGACTCCGCCTCTGCTTTATTCGAATCGGGTTCGCGCTTCCGTAAAACAGGCGAAAATTATCTTGCTGCAAGGCAGTTTCTGCGCCTTACGGATAAATATCCCGAACATAGTTTCGCGGCAAAATCTCTGTACACGGTCGGCTGGATTTACGAAAGAAAATTGCATAACAACGACTCGGCAATGATTTTCTACGAGCGCGTTCTGAAAGAATATCCGCAAACCGAATATGCACGGGATTTGATGATGTCGGTAGGATTCGCACGGTCGCTGAAAGAAGCAAAACTACGCCCCGTTGATTCGGTTACATTAAAAAATCAGCAGCCTGAACCGCAAGATTCGTCTGTTCAAACAACCAGGCTGACAGTTCGGCCGCAACCTCAACCGCGCGACAGCGTTCGCAACAGATTCGACGAGCCGCCCAACGAAATCATTAAACAGAACGGGTTTAACTTTCCGAATTTGCCGAAAGACCTGAAATCTTTAACGCCCGACGTAAAAATCAATTTGCCATTCGATGCAAAATTGCCCGATATAGAATTGCCGGATTTCAAGCCTAACTCGAATGATACAATGAAAGTAAAGAAACCGTAGCCGCAGATTAGAGAATCACTTGAAAACAAAATCAGACTCCGCGATTATTTCCGCCGCACGAATGCAACCCGCCGTTTATGCACAAAAAACGGTGCTGGCTAATGGTCTGCGCATTGTAAGCGAATATGTTCCGACCGTAGCCTCTTTTGCTTTGGGAGCATGGGTTAATGCAGGCTCGCGCGATGAAACGGACGCGCTTGCAGGAACGGCTCATTTTATAGAGCATTTGATTTTCCGGCGCAGCCGGCGGCACTCTGCACGTGCAATAGCCGCCGCATTTGAAGATATAGGTGCATACACAAACGCTTTCACTACCAAAGAGCATACTTGCTTTTATGCGCGTGCGCTTGGCAAGCATTTCCGCAAATGCGCCGCGCTTCTCGGCGAAATAGTTTCGCAGCCCGCCTTTCATCCTGCCGACATCGAGAAAGAGCGCAACGTAATTATCGAAGAAATAAAAGGATACGACGACGAGCCGGAAGAACGGATTTTCGATGAAGCCGAGAGCAAACTTTTTGCAGGAAATTCGCTGGCACATCCTATCGCGGGCAGTGCCGAATCGGTTTCCGCACTATCGGCCGAAGATATAGTCGCTTTTTATCGCTCATACTATCGTCCCGAGAATATTGTAATAGCCGTTGCGGGCAACATATCGCATGATGAAGCGGTTGCGGCCGCAGAGGCGTATTTTAAGTTTGATGCGACGGCAAACGCAGCAAAGGCACAGCGCACGCCGATTGCAAATATTCCGGGCGGACGTGTAACGGAGCCCAAACAATTCCAACAGTCGCATATCGTAACAGCGGCACGGCTTGAAGGCGCGGACTCGCCCGACCGTTTCGCTTATTCCGTATTAAATGCCGCATTCGGCGACGGAATGAGCTCGCGACTTTATCAGCGGCTGCGCGAACGCTCCGCCCTTGCTTATACCGTATATTCCACAGTACAGTTAATGTCCGATTGCGGTCTGCTTGCCGTCTATGCCGGCGTAGATGCCCGCAACACGGACAAAGCATTGCGTTGCATTGCCGAAGAAACCGATAAATTGCGCGATACTGCAATGAACCGCAAAGAAATTGCCCGTGCAAAGGAACAAGTTAAAACCGGTATCGTAATGGGCTTGGAAGATATGTCGTCGCGTATGAACTACCTTGCCAAAAGCGAAATTGAAGAAGGCGGTTTCGAACCGGCAGAAATCGCATTGGAAAAAATTGATGCAGTAGAAGCAAGCGATATTCTGCGTATAGCCCAAACACGCATTGTACCCGAAACTATATTGGAATTAGTATTCCGTTCGCACGGAAATAACGGCTACGCAATATAGACAGCCGGTGGTGCCGCCCTTTTTTTTATCTCAACTTGTCCGATAGTTTCTTACAGCCGTAATTTGAAGAAATTAAACTGCTTCCGCAAACTTTACACATTCTGCTTTGCGTCTTTACGGCAAAAAATTCTATACCGAAAAGGCACAATATGCGCAAAGTGCCGATTTCGGGGCATAATTCGGAAATTTGAAACAACTTCTTTATCATAATTTGTCATGACACAACGCGAAACCTATAAGTTTATCGAAAAACTTCTTTCCGCGCCTTTCGGCGACCAGATGGAAATGCTTCGCGCATTGGTACATTTCCTTGTGGAGCATAAAGATTTTGCCGTTACGGGCGGCAGAATTTGGGAATTGCACCCTGCCGAAGACGCTTATGTACTGAAATATCAATACGGCGACGTAGAGCCTATTCCTGATAATTACACCGTATCCGTAGACTCGCAACCATCGTTTCGCGATCTTGCTCAAAAACGCGCCGTAATGCGCCACGAAACCGACGCATTGTTACGCGAAAAGGGCATTGCGCTATATTCGGCAGCCGGCGCAGGCGAGCGCGTAAAGCGCGACAATGGTACGCTTTACCGCTATGTATTGGCTTTCAATACTCATACGCCCAATCAACGTTTCTTCGATATTTTGGCGGCGGCAAGCGGTGCGGCTACGGCTGCTTTGCGCGATTTCAACTCGCGCATTGACCGAAAAAAACTGCTGCGCGACCTCGACCAAGCGCATCATATTCAGCAAAGTTTGCTGCCCGAACATACTACGCGCTTTCAAGATTATCATATTTTCGGCATTTCCATACCCGACAGCGTTGTGGGCGGCGACTATTTCGACTATTTATTGCCCGGCGACGACGACCCAGACCGTCTTGACATAGTTATCAGCGATGCCGCCAGCAAAGGTTTGCCCGCCGCAATACAAGCATTGTTCGTATCGGGAGCAATTCGTATGGGCGTGGGATTTGAAACTAAAATATCGCCTCTGCTTTCACGATTAAACTCGCTGCTGTACGAAACATTCCCCGACGAAAGATTCGTATCGCTGTTCTATTGCGAAATAATGCGCTCGGCAAACGGACTTATTTTATATGCAAATGCCGGACATTGCTCGCCCTTGCATTATTCCGCCGCTTCGGGAACATGGGCGCGTCTGGGACCGACGGGCGGAATACTCGGCGTTCTTCCCGAACAGAAATTCCGCATAGAAAATATCAATATGATGCCCGGCGACATATTGATTATGTTTACCGACGGCGTAGTAGAGGCGCAGAACGCGCAAGGCGAACTGTTCGGCGAGGAGCGAATAGCCGAATTACTTGCAAAATACGCGGCCGAAGATGCCAAATCCATAGCCTTGCAGATTTTAGAACATACGCAATCATTTCAGCGCGGCGCGGCATACGCCGACGATGCAACGCTTGTGGTAATAAAACGCGATGCCGCAGTATAAATCTCACGCCTCCTGCATTTGCTCCTGTTTTCGAGGCAAATCAAAGCGGCAAAGCGCTTTTGCTCCTATTTTTTACACTAAATTCTCTTTGTACAACGCAGTTTCGTATTTTTGCGTTCTACAAATCAATATTACTTCATTTCTTTAAGGAAAAGACATGTCGGCAACAGCCCAAAAAGTGCGCGAAATCATTGTGAATAAACTTGGCGTTGAAGAATCGCAAATAACCGATACCGCTTCGTTTACCAACGATCTCGGCGCTGATTCGCTTGATACCGTAGAATTGATTATGGAATTCGAGCGTGCTTTTAATCTGACAATCGAAGACTCGGATGCCGAAAAAATACAGACCGTCGGCGACGCCGTTTCATATATCGAATCTCGCGCCTGATATAAATGCGCGTTCAAAATCGGCACTTTCCGGCGGCAGAACATACGATTCTGCCGCCTGCTTAGTACTGTATGATGATTATCAACTACAAATAATTCTATGGCCCGATACGATTTTCCGCGCATCGTCGTTACCGGTTTGGGTGCAATAGTTCCAATCGGCAATAATCTGACCGAATTTTGGGACGGCATGATGCAAGCACGAACCGGCGGCGGACCCATCACGCGCTTCGATGCGTCTTCGTTCGACACGACATTCGCCTGCGAAGTGAAAAACTACGACCCGTTGCTGCATATCAGCCGCAAGGAAACGCAACGTATGGACTTATTCACGCAGTTCGCTATGTCGGCCTCGGAAATGGCTGTGGCCGATTCGGGCATTGACTTTGAGCGCACCGACCGCAACCGAATCGGCGTTATTATCGGCTCCGGCATAGGCGGAATGTGGACGCATTATCATCAGCAAAACAATCTTATTGCACGAAACGGCATCCCCGACCGCATATCCCCTTTCTTTGTTCCGATGATTATTTCCGATATTGCAGCCGGACACGCTGCTATTCGCTGGGGATTGAAAGGGCCGAATTACGCTACCGTATCTGCCTGCGCCACAAGCTCGCACGCTATAGCCGACGCAATTATGCTGCTGCAACGCGGCGATGCCGACGCTATGCTTGTGGGCGGAAGCGAATCCGTGATAAATCCCATGGGTATAGGCGGTTTTAATGCAATGAAGGCTCTCTCGCGGCGCAATGACTCGCCCGAAACTGCAAGCCGACCTTTCGATGCAGAACGCGACGGCTTCGTAATGGGCGAAGGCTCCGGTATGCTGTTGCTCGAAACTTATGAACACGCCATAAAACGCGGCGCAACTAAAATTTATGCCGAAGCTGCCGGATTCGGACTAACCGACGACGCATATCATATTACGCAACCCGCCGAAGGCGGCGAAGGTGCCGTGCGCTCTATGCGTTTGGCTATCGAAGACGCAAAACTTCTGCCGCAAGACATCGGCTACATCAATGCGCACGGAACATCTACGCCGTTCAACGATAAAAATGAATCGGCGGCTATTAAAACGGTGTTCGGCGAACACGCCTATAAACTTGCCGTAAGCTCTACAAAATCAATGACCGGACACTTGCTCGGCGCGGCCGGCGCGGTAGAGGCAATAGCCTCGGTGATGGCAATTGTAAATTCCACATTGCCGCCAACAATAAATTACGCAACACCCGACCCCGACTGCGATTTGTTCTATGTGCCAAACACGCCCGTAAAACGCGAAATAAGTGCCGTTCTGAGCAATACATTCGGTTTCGGCGGACATAATGCCACTATTTGCTTTAAAAAATTCGAAGAATAATTTGGTTTTTTATGTATCCTTGAATAAATTTTTCGGCCGGCACATAAACGGCTAAGTATGAATTTGAAAACAGCCCGTTGATTGATTATTGTGATATATCCAAACACAAATTTAATCGGTTACGGGCTGTGTTATTTTACAACCCGGAAAATATAAATCAAAATAAACGGCAGAATATTATTTGTGCCGTTTAGCACAAATTACCGGTAGGAACAACATATCGTCAGAAAAAATAAAAGGCAACAAAAATGCAATTTTACAAAATACTTGAACAGCAACTCAAAAAAGAACCTAACTACGTTACGGATAACAGAGAACTAAAAAAATGGGTGGTGCTGAACAAAGCACAGAATTTTGACGAAGAATTAATTGCTTTGTTGCTTGATAATGCCGAATTGAAAGAAAAGTTTTTTGTAAATGTTAAAGGAACATTGGTTTTTAAGCAAAACTTGTTTGCGCAGTTTCTGGAAGGCGGATTCAACAGTCAAGTGCAACAGAGTGAAAAAATGTTGAGAATACTTGACTTGGCGTGATAACATTCAGCACCTTTCGAGGTCTGTTGTTTAATCGTCTCATTACCTCATCTATTTCCTCCTGTTTTACGTTGTCTAATTGTTGCTCCTTCGGAAAATACTGACGTATCAGACCATTG
>JAANMT010003090.1_pt1 | contig 12468 bp, 8 predicted proteins | sample 7279711 | NCBI WGS metagenome assembly JAANMT01 (sample SAMN14094538, study PRJNA606508) | bioreactor metagenome | isolation source: A lab-scale SPAN reactor treating ammonium-rich wastewater day 1 | place: Ireland: Galway | collected 2017-01-16 | reverse complement strand
GGAAGTTTATCGCTCGTTAACAAGTTTATATTAATCATCTGAACTAAACATGGTGGTAGAAGAAGCGTGCAAACGCGGAACCACTATCATCATGTCATTAGACTATTTTGACAGTGATTCCGTCAATTCAGTGAATTAAACCTTTGGTTCGTAAGAATCAGAGATTCAATGGATAACAATTTTTTTGAAAGTTAAGTCAAACTTTCTTTTTTGAGAGTTTGATCCTGGCTCAGGATGAACGCTGGCGGTGTGCCTTAGGCATGCAAGTCGAACGGTTTTGATAGCAATATCAAGACAGTGGCAGACGGGTGAGTAACACGTGAGAATCTACCGAGTAGTGGGGGATAGCTCGCCGAAAGGCGGGGTAATACCGCATACGGTCGCAAGATCAAAGTCGTAAGACGCTACTTGAGGAGCTCGCGCGCTATCAGCTAGTTGGTGGGGTAATGGCCTACCAAGGCGACGACGGCTAGCCGATGTGAGAGCATGATCGGCCACAAGGCTACTGAGACACGGAGCCTACACCTACGGGTGGCAGCAACCGGGAATTTTGCGCAATGGACGAAAGTCTGACGCAGCGACACCGCGTGTGGGATGAAGCGCTTCGGCGTGTAAACCACTGTGGCAGGGGAATAACTCAATGAAGGTACCCTGCTAGAAAGCACCAGCTAACCACGTGCCAGAAGCTTCGGTAATACGTGGGGTGCAAGCGTTATCCGGATTTACTGGGCGTAAAGAGTCCGTCGGCGGTTGGTTAAGTTGCTTGTTTAAGCCCGAGGCTCAACTTCGGATCAGCAAGCAAAACTAATCAACTTGAGTCTGTTAGAGGTAGCTGGAATTCTTGGTGGAGGGGTGAAATCCGTAGATATCAAGAGGAACGCCACGCGCGAAGGCAAGCTACTGGGACACGACTGACGCTCATGGACGAAAGCTTGGGTAGCAAAGCGGATTAGAGACCCGTGTAGTCCAAGCTGTAAACACTCCTTGCTAGTTGTTCTTCCGATTTCTCGGAAGGGTGACGTAAGCTAACGCGTTAAGCAAGGCGCCTGGGGACTACGACCGCAAGGTTAAAACTCAAAGGAATTGACGGGGGAGCGCACAACCGGTGGAGCATGTGGTTTAATTCGATACAAAGCGAAAAACCTTACCAAGATTTGACATGTACCTGCACGGTCTAGGAAACTAGATCTTCTTCGAGAGTGGTACACAGGTGATGCATGGCTGTCGTCAGCTCGTGTCGTGAGACGTCCACTTAAGTGTGGTAACGAGCGCAACCCTTATCCCGTGTTATACGTATCACGGGAGACGGTCCCGGTTTTCATCGGGAAGGAAGGAGAGGACGACGTCAAGTCAGCACGTCCCTTACATCTTGGGCTACACACATCCTACAATGGAGCCGACAACGGGTCGCGACGGAGTAATCCTGAGCTAATCCTAATAAACGGCCCCTCAATTCGGATTGAGGGCTGCAATTCGCCCTCATGAAGCCGGAATCGGTAGTAATCGCAAATCAGCAGGTTGCGGTGAATACGTTCTCGCTCCTTGTACACACTGCCCGTCAAGCCAGCAAAGTCAGCAATGCCCGAAGCGGGTGCTCGGAACCGCAAGGACCGACTCCACTACGGCAAGGTTGGCGATGAGGACTAAGTCGTAACAAGGTATCCGTTCTGGAAGGAGCGGATGGATCACCTCCTTTCTAAGGAGTTGACAGGTCAGGGTCTCACGCCCCTGTTTCCTGACCCAAATTTTTTATCAACCACAGCTCAATATATTGGGCTAACTGATAAAATACCTGGGTAAAACTCTAAAAGCCCGTGGCCATCATACCCGGGTCCGCTCTTCTATCACCATGTTTGGATCAGATAAAAATTAATTTTTACGTTTTTTTCGTCAATCTACATTCCCCATCATCCTGGACTTTGTTTCGATATCCTATTGGGATGACCGATTGTCAATCATGACATTGCTAAGGTAGTCATTATCCAACCCCTGTTGTACGATCAGATTATACAAATTGTGGATAAAGAGTTGGATTAGATCAAGGCTCGTCTGGCAGAAAAGGCAATCGGAACGTGATACAATAATTAGCCTTGGGTGTGTAGCTCAGCTGGTTAGAGCGCTATCCTGATAAGATAGAGGTCCATGGTTCGAGTCCATGCACACCCACTCTTCAATTTCCTGGTTGTTTTTTAGCAGTCAAAAGGTTAGAATGCTAACCCTATGACTGATGCGACCTCCAAAGTAAAGAAATCACCAAAAACTCAGAAAAGAGTCTCAGAAAAAGTGGCTGGCGACAACTCGTCCTCTGTTGCAAGCTCGTCCAAATCAACGACAAAATCAGGTACTTTGCCAGAAGAAAAAACCAATATTGCCAATCAGGAATCTTCAACCAAAAACAAAACTTCCTCAACACTCAATTTAACTTTTGCCAGTACTGCACCGTTTTTTATTGGCAATCAGACCACTGACGGTCAATCGTCGACACCATCTGACCAACCTAAATCAACTGCCAATCAATCTTCAGGATCTGGCAACCAACCTCAATCAACTAACAGCCAACCATTAGTTACCAACCCCCAACAGCCAGCAGCCAGCAATCCATCCCCCGAACCGCCGCTTTTCCTACCCGCTATTCCTATCCGCGAAGGGATTTTATTTCCCAGTACCGAGTCCGTCCTGACTTTTGGTCGACCTATCTCCATTAATGCCCTGAAAGACATCACTTCAGAACGCAATCTAGTAGTTTTGGTCGCCCAGAAAAAAACCAACCTCGAAGACCCTAAACCTGAGGAACTCTATGATATCGGTACCTTGGCCATTATTGAACGGAAAATCAAGACCGACGATAGTATTAACGCCTTAGTCAGAGGTGTTAGCCGAGTCAAAATTCTCCATTACGTCTCGGAAAAACCTAAAATGGTGGTCTTGGTTGAGCGTCTGTCTGACATTGAACAAAAGGATGACGAAACCTTGGCCATGTCCGCTCATTTACAAAAAGAATTTCGCCGAGCTGTACATATGGGCAAACCCGTTGAATTTATGAGTTTTATGAAGTTAATGGGAGGCGTAACAGATGGGGAGTTGACGGATCAAATTGCCAGCACTCTAGCTGCTGATACCAGTAAAAAACAACAGATTTTGGAGGCCTTAAATGTCAAAGACCGGATTAAGCTGGTCATTGATTTGCTAGCTCATGAAATGAAAGTTTTAGAAATTGAAAAAGATGTCGTCCATAAAACCCAAAAACAGTTTGATAAAAATATGCGGGAAAACGTCCTGCGCGAGCGACTGAGAACCATCCAAAAAGAACTTGGCGAGCTAGAAGATGAGGAAGAAGTAGTCAATGAGTTTGAGGACAAGTTAAAGAAAGTTAAGTTGCCTAAGGAAGTGGAGACGAAGGTCAAAAAAGAAATTCGCCGCCTCAAACAAATGTCTCCTAATAATCCTGAGTCTGGCTACGTTAGAACCTGGCTGGAAATTATGTTAGAACTGCCTTGGGGGGTGCAAACCACCAATCACGTCAATATCACAGGGGCGGCCCAAGTGCTGAACAAACATCACTACGGTCTAGACAAGGTCAAAGATCGAATTTTAGAGTACATTGCAGTTTTACAACTTAAACAAGGTCAGGCTAAAGCTAGTGATCGGCATCTGCCAACTATCCTTTGCTTTGTAGGACCGCCTGGGGTAGGGAAGACTAGTATTGGTCGGGCTATTGCTAGCAGTTTGAAGCGGAAGTTTGTCAAAGTCTCACTGGGTGGCATTCGGGACGAAGCGGAAATTCGTGGCCATCGACGAACCTATGTGGGAGCTATGCCAGGTAGAATTATTAATGGTATCAAACAAGCCGGTAGTGCCAACCCAGTTTTTATGCTGGATGAAGTCGACAAAATTGGCAACGATTTTCGGGGTGATCCATCAGCTGCCCTCTTAGAAGCACTTGATCCAGAGCAAAATCACTCCTTTGAGGATCACTACCTAGACGCGGCTTTTGACTTGTCCAATGTCATGTTTATTACTACGGCTAACACGCTCGACACCATTCCGCCCGCCCTCCGCGATCGGCTAGAAGTGATTCGCTATTCTGGTTACACCGAAGAAGAAAAGTTTCAAATTGTCAAAAAACATCTCTGGCAAAAAGTGCGGGCCAGCAATGGACTTAAACCAACCCAAATTGGGATTGCTGATCCAGCCATCACTTACTTAATCCAAAGATATACCCAAGAAGCGGGTGTCCGTGAACTAGAACGGACATTAAGCAGTTTAATGAGAAAAGTTGCTCGACAATTGGCTGAAGGTAACAAATCAAGTAAGGTGATGATGACCCCCAAACTAGTTAGAAAAATGCTTGGGCCAGAAAAATATGATATCGAGCTTGCCTCTAAGCAAGATGTGGTTGGGCAGGCGACCGGTTTAGCCTGGACAAGTGTGGGAGGCGATATCCTCTTTATCGAGGTGGCTCTGACTGAAGGCAAAGGCGAGGTCAAGTTGACTGGCAAGCTAGGCGACGTCATGAAGGAGTCGGCTCAAGCAGCTTACACCTATGTTAAAGCCAATGCTAAGCAATATGGACTCGACCACACCAGGTTGCAAAAAACCGATGTTCATATTCATATCCCAGAGGGTGCAGTGCCTAAAGATGGACCATCTGCTGGCGTAACTATTACCACTGCTCTGATTTCTGCCTTCACTCAAGTACCAGTTAAAAGGGATGTGGCCATGACTGGGGAGGTGACCCTAAGAGGGCGAGTGCTGAGGATTGGTGGTTTAAAGGAAAAAAGTATAGCTGCTCACCGAGCAGGCTGTACCACCATTATTATTCCTGTAGAAAACGAGCGCGACTTGGAAGAAATGCCAGCTAGTGTTAAAAAAGATATCACCTTTATTCCGGCCGCAACTGTCGACCAGGTGCTGAAGATTGCTTTGTCTAAACCGACTCAAGCCGGGAAATCAAAGTAGGATCACGTCATCCTAAACTTGTTTTTAATTGTTTCTCCCACTTCAGAGCTTCATCATGCTACACTTAAGATATGAGACTGAAACACGTCCTGCTGTTTTTGTTGGCAATTATCTCGCCATTATTTTTGTCCGCCTGTGACAATCCTTTACAAAAGCCTGCCCAAGCAGGTCTCCAAGTCATCACTAACAACGTCCCCGCCTCCATATACTTAGACGATCGCTACATTGATAAAGCCCCACTAGTTGACCGCAACCTACCACCTGGTGAGTACAAGCTACAAATTCGTCCCGATGATCTAAATCTCTCCAGTTACGACACAGTCATTCACCTTCGCCCTGCCATCATCACTGTCGTCACCTGGAAACCTTCCGATTCTCCAGAAACCAGTGGCGGTGTCATCTATGAAATGGAAAAACTGCCGACCAAGGATGACACCGAGGTAGTTGTCTCTTCTGTCCCCGAGTCAGCCATTGTCACTTTTGGTGACAGCAATCAGCAACTCGCCCCCATCACAGTCAATAATCTATCTCCAGGTGAGCATGAGTACCAAATCAGTTTACCCTCGTATGAGTCTCAACAGAATACCATTAACGTAGTGCCTGGCTACCGGATGATTATTACTGTCAAACTAGCTAAACAAACAGTGGCTGAACGCAACACAACATCTCCCACATCGCTTGAAAGTAATTCTCAGGCTACCGTCGCCGGCGTTATGGTGGTCAACTCAACGTCCGATCTGCCAGCTTCCGACCATTCAACCCCCAATCAACCATTACCTACCACCAAGCCTCTGCCGAAATCAACTCTCAAACCCACTGCCACACCTCTCCCCACTGCCACACCCAAACCTACCTCACCACCTACTCCCACACCCACCCATCATCCCAAGGTTACTATTCTCTCCACTGGCTACAAAGTCGATAATCAAGAAGTGCTCCGCGTCCGATCTGCCCCCAGCTCCACCTCCGCCGAACTTGGCCTAGCCCCTGTTGGTACTAACTATCCTTATTTGGGTGAAAAAAACCAAGACTGGCTCAAAATCCAGTTTCAGGGTCAAGTCGGCTGGGTCAAGGAGCAGTTTGCTAAGACAGATAGTTAGTCAAAGTCAGCTGTCCACTCATGATAGTCTACTTTGAAGTATTTGCCCTGATTTTAATTATTCTGATTGGTGGTTTTTTTAAAATTTATAAACTTGAATCTATCCCAAGAGGTTTATTTTGTGATAAAGCATCAACTGGGTATAATGTCTGCAGCCTTCTCATGACTGGCCATGACAAACACGGTCAGCTCTGGTCATATCCAGACGGCAAGCCTAGCCTTCACTTCGTTTCTGGCACTAATCCTTGTCAAATAAATAACTAATATGCCAACTACAAATAAGAACAATTATTTAAAACAATTATTATTAATTTTGGCAATATATTCCTTTTACTTCTTTTTGTTAGTAGGCTTTTTCCATCTACCACCGGCCTTAAATCATGACGGCTCTTGGAGTGGCCTCTACGCCACACGAATTCTCCAAGGCGAGCCATTTACCCTCTTTGTGCCTGAAGAGTATGGGCAGGAAACAACCTATCTCTACTCACTAGCAATCATCACTTTAATCATGGGTTCCAACCAGGAGGCAATCATCTTAACAGGTTATCTATGGTCATTAATCGCCATTACAGGCACATTCCTTTTTACTAAAGAACTCACTAACAACAAAACTACTTTGGTGGCTGGTACCCTGTTATTTGCCTTTTCGTGTCCGCTATTTGTTTATGCAGTTTCTGGTTGGCGATTAATCTCGTTGATTGCGCTAACTCCATTTGCCATGTGGGCAGTGATGAGATATCAAAAGCAACTGTCAAATTTGAACTCATTTCTATTAGGTTTTTTCTCTGCCACCCTTATGTACACCTATCATGCCGGTCGAGCACAGTTGATACTGTTAATTTTATATTTAGGAATCAGAGTTTTATCTATAAGAAAAGTAAATGAGCTCAAACAAGCTTTTTTAACTTTAATGTTTTTTTCTCTATTTTTCCTACCTATGGCCATTACGGCAGTAAGTGATTTAGATACATGGATGGGCAGAGCAACTGCCCTATCAAGCAATCATAACTATTTCGACAAAACACTTGTAGCTCTAAAGTTTTTTAACTTTAGCGCAAATGGCAATGACTTCTTTATTTCTATACCTGTCATGGATTTTCCACTGACAATACTCTGGGTTGTTGGATTTATTATTTCAGTTCTTAAATTAAAAAAATATTGGCCGTTAGTTTTAGCCTTCTTTATTTTCCTTTTACCAGCCATTGTGTCTGAACCTAGCTTTCACCGAGCTATTAGTACTTATACTATTGTCATATCATTTGTGGTGATATTCCTAGACTGGTTAAGTAATAAGATAAAAAATAGAAAGTATTTTACTGCAATTATTTTAATCATACTCATTTCATATATCTACTCAATTTATCAAAGAATGATAGTTGAGGAGGAACCTTTTCAGCTAGGATTTTATAGAGAAGCGACAGCGGTTGGTGGTGCACTGCGCACTTTCTATCAAAATAATGATGTTGTTAATAATATTATCATTCTTGCCAATAACTGGCCAAAAGATGTGTTATCTTTTTCAGCAACTCCATATGATCCAAAACTAGTCTTACTCCATAATTACCAAGGTTATGAGTATCAGGGTCAAGATGCAACGACCAACTTAATTGCTGATCTGAAGTCAAAAAAACTTAATTTATCAAGATATACTGTGGTTGTAGAATCATCAAAATCAAATAACTTTATAGATAAACTCTCAACAACTACTTGTTCCGCCACTAATATTGACTCAATAACAATAAAAAATTCAAGATCTCTTGAGTCAACTCCTGTAGCAGAAATATTCTCAATAGACTGTTATTAATGAAAAAAAAATACTTTTATTTCTTAGGGATAATCATCCTGCTTTCGTTACTATTCTTTACCCGTTTCCTAGGCAATGGTTACGACGATTTTCGCCACCAACATCCGGACGAGAGGTGGTTGGTGATGGTGGTGGGCAAGCTAGATTTATTTGATCAACTGAATCCTGATTTTTTTGCCTACGGGGCTTTGCCGATGTATCTGTTAAAAGCGTTAGCTCAAGGTGGAGAAACTCTGCTGAATCGACCGATTGATAACTATGATGGTTTGCTTGTTTGGGGTAGGGGACTAGTCAGCATCATGGATGTGCTAACGGCAGTTTTTGTGGGGTTGATAGTCTGGCAAATTACCAAACATCGACAGTCAGCGATACTTAGCTCACTGATTTATGCTCTGATGTTTTTTCCCATTCAAAATAGTAACTTTTTCATTGTCGACAACTTTGTGTTATTTTTTATAACGTTGTCGATGTGGCTGCTTTTCAGGTATCTGGATAAACCCAATCTATGGCGATTATTAGGACTGGCAATTGGGCTGGGGGCTGTTTTGGCTAGCAAAATTACTCCCGTGATTGTCCTACCGATCTTTATTGGTTTGGTGGCAATTCGACCATGGCGATCAACAATAAAAAACGAATCAAGTAATAATTTTCACTCAATTGCCCAGAAATTGCGAGTCAGATTAGAACCAACAGTTCAAAATACCGCTACATCTAATCCACAACCAAAGTTAGCCAGCCATTCAAGTGCCAACAAAATATTCGCATCAATTCTCAGTACTGGAGTGCTAACAATCTTGATCGTCGGTTTTACAGCCGTCTTCATGCCTTACAGCTTCATTAAGGCAACCCAATTTATTAATGAACTCAAAGCCCAAATTGCCATGAATAGCAATGCTTATGTTTTTCCCTACACCTTACAGTACATCAATACCCCTGCCTATATTTATCATCTCAAGCAAATATTTTTCTATGGGGCGGGACCGATCATTTCAGTTTTGGCTTTGATTGGAATCTTAATCACTATCAGAACAACAGTTGACAACCTGATTCAGCGTTTGGAGCAACAACCCAAAAATTGGCTAAAAAAAATCGGGCTATTTGTGCAAGTTGCAATTAATGAATTGACTTCTAACTGGAGTTTTATTTACCTATTAATGGCGGTGGTATTCTTTGCCGTCATTGGTCGGTCAGCGGTCAAGTTTATGCGTTACTTACTGCTTTGGTATCCATTTTTAGCCGTCATGGCAACTATCACTATTTATTGGTGGCTAACTAAAGTCAATCTGAGTTGGCGAGTGAAAAAGGCAGCTTTTTTAATAATAATGGCGCTAGCCTCTCTCTGGACGACAAGTTTTCTTCATATTTACCTGCAACCTCACACTCGGGTCGTCGCTTCCGACTGGATGTTAGAGAACATTCCTCCTGGTTCGACTATTGCCGTTGAACACTGGGACGATCGTTTACCACTTTCTGGGGGAGAAAGATTTGAATACGTTGAACTACCACTTTATGAACAACCCGATGATCAAAATAAGTGGCGACTGATCAACGCCAACTTCAATCAAGCTGATTATATTGTGTTGGCTTCCAATCGCTTGTTTACTCCTTTGCCCAAGCTCGCCAACTGCAGTCGTACACCTGAGCGTTGCTATCCACTCACAACTGAGTATTATGAGCAGTTATTTGCTGGCAAACTGGGCTTTACCAAAGTAGCTGACTTTACCTCACGACCGACTTTACCTAACTGGCTGGGAAACCTGGAGATCGTCGACGATAACGCTGATGAGTCATTTACCGTCTATGATCATCCACATGTAATCATTTTCCGTCGTCATTCCGGACTTGATCCGGAATCTCAAAATGTTAAATTTTAAAAAATCTACTCTCTAAGATCAATTAACTTTGAGAAGAGATCTTTCTTTTTTTTAGTTTGGCACCCACGGTTAAACCCAACCCAAAGATTCCCAATAAGGAGAGTAATTTCAAAAGCATTACAATAAATACATCATTTTGTGTCTTGGCTAGTAACATACCAACTACAACACCGATTGGAACTAGCATTTTACCTACTCTAGCAACGAAGTCGGAATATTTCTCTTTATTTTCTCTACCAACACCGCGTTTTTTGTTAAGCCATTTATGTTCATCAGGCAGTGGATAGCGTCCTCCGATGGTATAAAACCACCATGTTGCTTTGAGACTGACAAAGGGCATTACTAAACCCAAAACTATCAGTAATATGGGGGCTAAAATAGCTTTTATTGAAAACGGAAATGCAGCAATTATAAAAAACGGGTAGAAAATTAGAGAAAAAAAGAAAATCCAAAGAAACTTAGTTTGCATAAAATACTTTTGATAAATCAACACTATATAGCAAATAATAAGAAGAGCTGAAACAATAAAATGAATATGTAGATAGGTTATAAGTTTAGGTTCAAATATGAGTAATAAAAGGGGAAAAGAGACACACAAAATTACAAGTATTAGCAAATGGCTCTTTGACAGATTACTTTTGTTCACAAGTTTGTATCGGAGTTAGTGTCTCCATAAATATTTAATTTTTTGTATTTTGTATTAGTACTTTTCTGACCATTTAAACTACATCCACTTTTTTACCCAACCAAGTGCTCCCTGCTTCCAACCTACCGTATGTGTCACACCACTAGTTCGCGACTTAATTTCTGTGTAGTGCTCCTGGTACCAGCGGTAGGATTTAATCAATGCTTGAGCGTTAGAAAACTGGGGCGACCAGGTGAGGGCTTTTTCTAATTTCTCAATTGACACAAATGAGTCCTTATCGGCTGTGTCATACACCCATTGGTATAGGGGTGATAAATTGAGGGCTTCCAGGACCCGCAAGGTTAATTTGATTGGACCATCCGGAGTTGGGAAAAGGCTTGAGCCTGATTTAGCGGCATCAAAGAGAGCCTGCAAGTCTTGACCCACAGTTTTAAACTGCTTAGCACCAATGTTATAAGCCTGATTGTGTTTGTCTGATCGGGACAGGGCAAATTGGTAAATGGCATCAACTAAGTCGTCAACATCTAGTAGTTGGTAACGATTTTGGCCATTGCCAATCACCGGTATTTTCTTACCATCATGAATCCAGTCAAACAGGATTTCAAACACGCCTAAGCGTTCCGTACCCACGAAAGTTTTTGGACGAATGATGGTCACAGGCAAACCTAAGTCAATAGCCTTAAAACAAGCATCTTCTGCGGCTATTTTGGACTCACCATAAGGTCCGACACCAACTCGTGGATCAGATTCTTCAATCGGATGTTTTTTTGGTACTCCATAAACTGCGGTGGAAGAAATATGAACAACTTTTTTAATCCGCAGCGTCTTGGCCACATCCAATACGTTCTTGGTACCTTGAACATTGGTCGAAAAAATATCCTCCTTTTTCCAAAGCGGTAAAGCAGCTGCAGCGTGGATAACCACATCCTGATCTTCCATGGCATTTTTCAGTACATCCAAATTTCGAATATCGCCAGTAATTAAATTAAAGTCTGCGTCGTACTCTTCTTTTGGAAACTCAGCTATGTCAATCAAACTGACCTGATGCTTCTTGCCATAAAAGTAGCGAGCTAAATGAAGTCCTAAAAACCCTGCTCCACCAGTGATTAAAACTCTCATATTTTCTCCTTTTATTTTTCCAGTCAGGCTGGACTAACTAAGTTCATGATAACAGAAGGCAACCTATTTCACCATTTTTTTCACTTCCTCCACCACTTCCTGAAACCGATGATACTTATCACCATACTCTATATGATCATCGGCGGCATTGGTAATCCAAAAAATCCTGGCTTTGGTATTTTGATTCAAGTATTGAGCAATATTCCAGTTGTCCTCCACATAGCAATCTAAGCCTAACTCTTTTATCATCCGCTCTTTATACTCGTGAGGCTGTTCATCATTTCCTGAAAGACACGCTTTTTTAATAAATTTTTCTGCCTTAATCGACCTGAGCCTTCGATCAAAATCAGCCTGTAAGAAACTACTTCTACCCGTAATAATGTAGGCTTCAATTGATTGGCTGGCAACCAAACTTCGTACTTCATCCAATCCAGGAGATGGAAACAGACTTGTTTGATGAGCTAGCAACCAAAAAAACTGTTGTAGTTTCGATTGGGGATGATAAAAATATAAGGAAGTTCTACCATTTTTTTTCTTTTTGCCACGCAAATAACCCAGAAATGGCCTCAACACCCGAGCCGGGTTATAGAGAATGACTCCATCAAAATCAAAGCCGACTTTTAAAGGTTTGTTCATGATATTAATCCCGTTACCCTCGTCATTGCAGACATGTTCAACTTCCCCGTCATGCTGAAATTGTTTCAGCATCTCGGATTACCTGTTGCCGATTTGTCGATTCAAACCTCTTCGCCGTCATCCTGGACTTGATCCAGGATCTTCCAACTCAGGATACAGGCAATTAGTATTGTTTATTCAAATGTTACTTTACTCCACCGGCAAACAAAGTTTCTTGACATTATACAACCTCCAACCCTCTGGCGAAGTGTATTCTGGCTGCCATTCTCTCGCCAACCGACTCCCCACCACATCTATTTGACCATCTTCGACTACTTCTGGTCGAGGATCC
>JAANMT010003087.1_pt1 | contig 12488 bp, 10 predicted proteins | sample 7279711 | NCBI WGS metagenome assembly JAANMT01 (sample SAMN14094538, study PRJNA606508) | bioreactor metagenome | isolation source: A lab-scale SPAN reactor treating ammonium-rich wastewater day 1 | place: Ireland: Galway | collected 2017-01-16 | reverse complement strand
CGAAAAAATCATTCCCACCTTTCGGCGGATTTACCACATCCGTGACGGCGTCACGCACGAAGAAGCCGGCGAAGGGCGGGATATCGAACTCCCCGCATGAAGGAATCCGCATGACCCACCCATCGCAAAGCACGCTCTGGATTCGTGGTGCTGCCGTGTTGACAGCGGTCTTCGGCCTGATGACGATCAAGGAGGGCGGCACGGTGCTGTTCGGAGACGCTGCGGCGCGCGCCGCCGCAGGGGCCTACGTTCCTTTTGTGTTGTGGTTCAACTTCCTGGCAGGCTTTGCCTATGCCATTGCCGCCATCGGGCTGTGGCGCCGGCAGCGCTGGGCTGCCTGGCTGGCAGCGGGCATTGCCACGGCCACCGCGCTCACGTTTGCGGTCTTTGGTGTGCATGTGCTGGCAGGGGGCGCCTACGAGCAGCGCACTGCGCTGGCCATGGCGTTGCGCACCACCGTCTGGACGGTGATCGCTGCCTTGGCGTGGCGCCAGCTTCCCGGCCGCACGGCCTGACATCCCCTTGCCAGCGAGACACGACGCCATGATGGTCACTTCCACACGAATGCAAGCCACAGGCCCGCGCGTGGCCTTGCTTCTGGCGGCCCTTCTGGCCGGTTGCGCTGCGGGGCCTGATTTCCGGCCGCCAGCGCTTCCTGCCGATGCGGGATCTGTGGGCGTACCGGCCCAGGCCCAGACGGCGTCTGCCGCCACGGCACTGGGCCAGGCCCAGCACTGGAATGACCGCATGGACCTGGATGCGCCTTGGTGGCGGTACCTGGGGTCGCCGCAACTCGACGCGTTGATCGACGAAGCGCTCGCCGCCAGCCCCACGCTCGCATCGGCACAGGCCACGTTGCGTCAGGCGCAGGAGTTGCAGGCAGCCCAGACGGCCACGCTTCAACTGCCGCGCGCCGACCTCGCGCTGGGCAGCCAGCGCCAGCAGACATCGCCCAGCGCACAGGGCCAGGCGGGGCCGGGCCGGGAGTTCAGCCTGCACAGCGCCAGCATCGGCGTGCAGTACCCGCTGGACCTGGCGGGTGGGAACCGGCGTGCGCTGGAAGCCCTGGCCGCCCGCACCGAACACAGGCGCTACCAGCTTGAGGCCGAGCGCCTGGGGCTTGCGGCCAGCGTGGCATCGGTCGCCATCACCCAGGCGCGGCTGGCGGCGCAGACCGAGGCGCTGCAAGCCATCGTGGACAACCAGCAGCAGCAAGGTGCGCTGGCCCGCGCGCGCGTGCGTCTGGGGCAGGCCGCGCCCGACGAGGTGCTGGCGCTGCAGGCGCAGATGGAGCAGGCCCGCTCCGGCCTGCCGCTGCTGCACAAGCAGCAGCAACAGGCCGCCCACCTGCTGGCCATGCTGGCGGGGCGCGCGCCGGGAGCCGCTGCGCTGCCGTCGTTCACCCTGCGCGACTTTCACTTGCCTGAGGCGTTACCACGGGTCATTCCGTCGGAACTGGTGCGCCGTCGCCCCGATGTTCAGGCGGCGCAGGCCCTCATGCAGGCGGCCAGTGCGGACTATGGTGTGGCCGTCGCGCGCCTGTATCCGCAGATTCGACTCAGCGCCAGCCTGGGCAGCCAGGCACTCAGCATGGGCGCGCTGTTTGGTGGCGAATCGGCGGTGTGGGGCCTCATCGCCCAACTGACCCAGCCGCTGTTCAACCCGGCCCTGCCGGCCGAGCGGCGCGCGGCCCTGGCTGCTCTCGATGCGGCGGCGGCCAACTACCAGGCGGTGGTGCTCGACGCCCTGCGCAGTGTGGCTGACGCCATGCGAGCTGTCGAAAGCGATGCCGAGGCGCTGGCCGCGCTGGCGCGGGCCGATGCCGCCGCCCAGGCCAGCCTGCAATCCATGGAGCGCCAGCGCGCATTGGGTTCTGCCAGCTACCTGCAGTGGCTGGTGGCGCAGCAGCAGGTGCTGCAGGCGCGCGGCAACCTGGTGGCGGCGCAGGCCCAGCGGCTGGCCGACAGCGCTGCGCTGTTCCAGGCCGTGGGCGCCGGCTGGGAGGGGGCAGGGTCAGCTGCCGGTGTTGCCGGAGGGCGCTGACCCGGCGCGCCGACGCTCGAAGTGGCGGCTGATGTGATCGCACACCCGGTCGCACAGCACATCCACCGAACCGTCGGCCCGGCGGTAGTACGCGTTCTGGCCCCGCATCTCGCGCAGCACCAGGCCATGGCGGGTCAGCAGCGCCAGATGGCGTGACACGTTGGCCATGCTGCAGCCACACAGCTGAGCCAGCTCGCCCACGTTGCGCTCCCCCGCGCCCAGCCACTGCAGGATCTGCAGCCGGGTGGGCTCGCCCAGCACCCGGAAATGATCCGCCACCTGCTCCAGCACCGCATCGGGGAGCTGGGGCAGGGCAAAGCATGCCGGGGGAGGTGGCGTGGGCGTCATGGTGTCAGAAAGATAAAAATCAACTTATTGACTATTTAGTTAGTTGCGCAAATAATATCGCAACACACCCTGACTGACCAGCCCTGTCCGACAGACGGGACATGCCACGAAAGAACGACCATGCAGAAGATTCCTCCCTTGCTCAGAGCCCTGGCCTTGGCGCTGCCCCTGACCCTGGCGGGTGCAGCTGGCGCGGCCGACATGGCCACCGCACCGGCGCAAGCCTCGGCGTTGCAGGGGCAGACCGGTTTTGACGGCGTGGTCGAGGCCGTGCGCCAGACGGTGATCGCCGCGCAGGTGCCGGGCGCGGTGGTCGAACTGAATGTCAAGGCGGGCGACCGTGTGCAGGCCGGGCAGCTGCTGCTGCGCATCGATGCCCGCGCCGCCGACCAGACCGCCGCCGCCAGCAACGCACAAGTGCAGGCGGCACGCGCTGCCTTGGAGGTGGCCACGCGAGAACACGAGCGCCAGAAGCAGCTGCACCAGAAGAAATACATCAGCCAGGCCGCGCTGGAGCGGGCCGAGTCCGAATTCAAGGCCACCAGCGCCCAGGTCGCCGCGCAGATGGCGCAGGCCGGTGCGGCACGCACCCAGACCGGGCTGCACACCGTGCGTGCACCCTACGCGGGCGTGGTGGCCGAGGTGCCGGTGGCCCTGGGCGACATGGCCATGCCCGGCCGCCCGCTGCTGACGCTGTACGACCCCGCCGCGCTGCGCGTGACGGCCTCGGTGCCGCAATCGGCGTCGGGCAGCGTGCAGGCCGACACCGTGCGCGTGGAGCTGCCCGGCCTGGCGGCCGCGCAGCAGTGGCCGCGCGCCACACGCGTGCAGGTGCTGCCCACGGTGGACGCCGCCACGCACACCGTGCAGGTGCGCGCCGAGCTGGGCGCAGGGCCGGACGGCGTGGCCCCCGGCATGTTCGCGCGCCTGTGGCTGCCGGTCACCGGCAGTGCCACGGCGGGCAAGACGGTGACCGTACCGCTCAAGGCCGTCGTGCGCCGCGCCGAAATGACCGGCGTGTACGTGCAGGGCGAGGGCGGCAAGCCGCAGCTTCGCCAGGTGCGCCTGGGGCGCTTTGATGGCGAGCGCGTCGAGGTGCTGAGCGGCGTGGCGCCGGGCGAGCAGGTCGTGGTCGATCCGCAGTCCGCGCTGCGCGCACGCTGAAAGGCAGGCCATGCAAGACCAGAACCACAAGGGCATGGGCATCTCGGGCCGCATCGCGGCCTTCTTCCAGGCGGCGCAGATCACGCCGCTGCTGGCGCTGGTGGCGCTGCTGCTGGGCATCTTCGCGGTGATGGTGACGCCGCGCGAAGAAGAGCCGCAGATCAACGTCACCATGGCCAACGTGCTGATTCCGTTCCCGGGCGCCAGCGTGCGCGACGTGGAGCAGATGGTGGCCATCCCTGCCGAACAGGTGCTTGCGCAGATCAGCGGGGCCGAGCATGTGATGTCCGTCTCGCGCCCCGGCGTGGCCATCATCACCGTGCAGTTCAAGGTGGGCGTGCCGCGTACCGAAGCGCTCGTGCGTCTGTATGACACCGTGAACTCCAACGCCGACTGGCTGCCCAAGGGCCTGGGCGTGCTCGATCCCATCATCAAGCCCAAGGGCATAGACGATGTGCCCATCGTCACGCTCACGCTGCACAGCCAGAACCCAGAGACCGGTGCGTATGACCTGGAGCGCGTGGCGCACAGCGTCGAGGCCGACCTCAAGCGCGTGCCGGGCACGCGCGAAGTCACCACCCTCGGCGGCCCCGGCCGCGCCGTGATGGTGGAGATGGACCCCGCACGCATGGCCGGTGCCGGCGTCACCGTGGCCGATCTGCGCATGGCCCTGCAATCGGCCAACCTGGGCCTGCCCGTGGGCGAGCTGCTGGGGGCCAACCGTTCTGTGGCCATCGAGTCGGGGCCGTTTTTGCGCAATGCGGACGAGGTGGCCGAACTGGTGGTGGGGGTGCGCGGGGGCAAGCCGGTGTTCCTGCGCGAGGTGGCCAGCGTGCGCGACGGCGCCCCGCCGCCCAGCCGCTACGTGTGGCACGGCACGGCGGGTGAGGGTGCCTACGAGACTCCGGCTGTGACCATCGCCATCACCAAAAAACCCGGCGAGAACGCCATCGACGTGGCCAACGCCGTGATGGCGCGGGCCGAGGCGCTGAAGAACACGGTCATCCCGGCCGACGTGCAGGTGAGCGAAACGCGCAACTACGGCGCCACCGCCGATGGCAAGGCGCGCCAACTTATCCAGAAGCTGCTGTTCGCCACGGCCTCGGTGGTGGCGCTGGTGTTCATCGCCCTGGGCCGGCGCGAGGCCGCCATCGTCGGCACGGCCGTGGTGCTCACGCTCACCGCGACGCTTTTTGCCTCCTGGGCCTGGGGCTTCACGCTCAACCGGGTGTCGCTGTTTGCACTGATCTTTTCCATCGGCATCCTGGTGGACGACGCCATCGTGGTGGTCGAGAACATCCACCGCCACCAGCAGCTCCACACCGGAAAGACCCTGGCGCAAATCATCCCCGGCGCGGTGGACGAAGTGGGAGGTCCCACCATCCTGGCGACGCTCACCGTGATCGCCGCCCTGCTGCCCATGGCCTTCGTCAGCGGGCTCATGGGGCCGTACATGAGCCCCATCCCGATCAATGCCAGCATGGGCATGCTGTTGTCGTTGGCCATTGCCTTCGTCGTCACGCCCTGGCTCGCCCGGCTGTGGATGAAGGCGCACCACGGCGATGCGGACGCCCATGGCGCGCAGGCGGCGCCTACAGGCATGGCAGCGCGCATCACCCCGCTGTTCACGCGCGTCTTCACGCCACTGCTCGACGAAAAAACCGGAACGCGCAACCGCCGCTTCCTGGGCCTGGGCATCGCGCTGCTCATCGCCCTCTCGGTGGCGCTGCCTGCCACCGGGCTGGTGTTGCTGAAGATGCTTCCGTTCGACAACAAGTCCGAGTTCCAGGTGGTGGTGGACATGCCCGCTGGCACCCCGGTGGAGCAGACGGCCGCCGTGCTGCACGCACTGGGCGCACACCTGGCCACGGTGCCCGAGGTGACCGACTACCAGGCCTACGCCAGCACGGCCGCGCCGATCAACTTCAACGGCTTGGTGCGTCAGTACTACCTGCGCGCTGGTGGCGAGGTGGGCGATATCCAGGTCAATCTGGTCGACAAATCGAAGCGCAAGGACCAGAGCCACGCCATCGCCACGCGCGTGCGCCCGGCGCTGCAGGAGATTGGCCAGCGCTTTGGCGCCAACGTGAAAGTGGTCGAAGTGCCGCCGGGACCGCCGGTACTGGCGCCCATCGTGGCCGAGATCTATGGACCTGAAGAACAGGGCCGGCGCCAGGTGGCCAAGGCCGTGCGCGCGGTGTTCGAGAAAACCCCAGGCCTGGTGGATGTGGACGACACCAGCATCGCGGACGCCCCGCGCACCCTGCTGCTGGTGGACCGCCGCAAGGCCGCCATGCTAGGCGTACCGCAGCAGGCCATCGTGACCACGCTGCGTGCGGGTCTGGCGGGTGAGGCCACGGCCTACCTGCACGACCAGAGCAAGTACCCGGCCGCCGCCACGCTGCAACTGCCTCCACAGATGCACGGTGACCTGGCTGCGTTGCTGCAGCTGCGCGTGCGCTCGGCCTCGGGCGCGCTGGTGCCGATCCGCGAGCTGGTGACCGTGAGCGATACCCTGCGCGAGCAGCCCGTGATCCACAAAGACCTGCTGCCCGTGAACTTCGTCGTGGCCGACATGGCCGGCAAGGTGGACAGCCCGCTCTACGGCATGTTCGGCATGCGCGGCGACATCGCCCAACTCCCCATGCCCGACGGCGGGCAAATCGAGGAATATTTCATCAGCCAGCCCCAGGATGCCTGGCGCGGCTACGCCCTCAAGTGGGACGGCGAGTGGCAGATCACCTACGAGACCTTCCGCGACATGGGCGCGGCGTATGGCGTCGGCCTCATCCTGATCTACCTGCTGGTGGTCGCGCAGTTCGGCAGCTACCTCACGCCGCTCATCATCATGGCGCCGATCCCGCTGACCATCATCGGCGTGATGCCCGGCCACGCGCTGCTCGGCGCGCAGTACACGGCCACCAGCATGATCGGCATGATCGCGCTGGCCGGCATCATCGTGCGCAACTCCATCCTGCTGGTCGACTTCATCAACCTGCAGGTGCGCAGCGGCATGCCGTTCAAGGAAGCCATCGTCCAGTCGGCCATCACCCGCGCCCAGCCCATTGTGCTGACCGGGCTGGCGGCCATGCTCGGGGCCTTCTTCATTCTGGACGACCCGATCTTCAACGGCCTGGCGATCTCGCTGATCTTCGGTATTTCGGTGTCCACCGTGCTCACGCTGGTGGTCATCCCGATCCTCTACTACGTGGCCTACCGCCACCGCCTGCATGCGCTGACGGGTGCCGCAGCACCATGAATGCTATTGGTTAAATAGCTTTTGGCGCAATGCCCATAAGCATTTGAACCCGATTTGATAAGAAAACCCAGGATACCGACATGGCACAGAGCTACCTCGACATCACCCGGCAAACCTCGGCACAACTGGCCCAGTTGCGCGCCGACATCCCCGATACCCTGCGCGGCTTCTCGGCCATGGCACAGGCCGCCACCAAGGACGGCGCGCTCGACGCCCGAACCAAGGAGCTGATCGCCATCGCGCTGTCGGTGGCCGCGCGCTGCGACCCCTGCGTGGGCTACCACGCGCAGGCGCTGGTCAAGCTGGGCGCCACGCGCGCGCAGGTCACCGAGGCGCTGGGCATGGCGGTCTACATGGGCGGCGGCCCGTCGCTGATGTACGCCGCCAAGGCCTCAGCGGCATTTGACGAATTCAGCGCCGCTGCCGCCGCACCGGCATCTGCGTGATGTGTCCCTGCTGGGCGCGCCACGGCGCTAACTTTGTGCACTGGGTACAGACCCTCTGGGCGCGTTGGAGGTAAACGACATGCGACGAACCTTGCGAATCACCCTGCTGGCGCTGGCTTGCAGCGCCCCCGCTGCCTGGGCCACCGACCTGCTGCAGGTCTGGCAGGCCGCGCAGCAGAACGACCGTGAACTGGCCGTGGCCCGCGCCGCGCAGGCCACGGCGCAGCCCCGGCGCGACCAGGCTGCTGCGCTGTGGCGTCCGGGCGTGGCCTTCACTGCCACCGCGGGTGTGGCCACGGGCGAGAGCAGCATGCGCGGTGCGCAATTCTCGGCGCCGGGCATGGGGACATCGAGCGGCGTGAACTTTGGCACCTCGGTCACCGGCGGCACCGCCACGCGCTGGGCGCTGCAGGCCAGCCAGCCGCTCTACAACCCGCAGCGCCGTGCCCAGCAGCAGCAGCTGGGCCTGCAGGCCGACATGGCCGACCTGGAGTGGCAGGCCGCGCATCAGGCGCTGATGCTGCGCACCGCGCAGCGCTACTTCGATGTGGCGCTGGCGCAGGAGGCGCTGGGGGTGCTCGATTTGCAGCTCCAGGCCGTGCAGAAGGCGGCCACCGAGGCGCAGGACCGTTTCGACATCGGCAGCGCGCCCGTCACCGACACCCACGAAGCGCGCGCCCGCCTGGCCGCGCTGCGCGCGCAGCGCCTGGCCGCGCAGACCGACCTCGACGTGAAACGCCGCCAACTGGCCGACAGCACGGGCCTGGCGCCCAGTGCCCTGGCCGTGCGCCTGCCCGGCGCCAGCGCGCCCCCGGCGCCGCACGCGCTCGACGCGTGGCAGCAGGAGGCCGAAGCCACCAACCCGGCCATCCGCCTGCAGCAGCTCGCCGCCGACATGGCGCGCGCCGAGGCCGAGAAACACCGCCGCAGTGCTTCGCCCACCGTGGATCTGGTGGCGCAGGCCGGGCAGGAGCGCCTGCAGGGCAGCGGCGACTACGGCAGCGCTCGCAACAAGAGCGTGAACGCCCTGGTGGGCGTGCAACTGAACGTGCCGCTGTACACAGGCGGCTACCGCAGTGCCAAGGAAGAAGAGGCCCTGCGCCTGTTCGACAAGGCCCAGGCCCAGGTGCAAAGCACGCGCGAGCAGGTGGCGCAGCAGGTGCATGGCGCCTGGCTGGGATTAAGCCTGGGCGCCGAGCGCGTGCAGGCTCTGGCCGAAGCCCTGAGCGCCAGCGAGGCACGGCGCGACGCCACCCAGACCGGCCACGAGGTGGGCCACCGCACCCTGCTCGACCGGCTCAATGCCGAGAACGACACGGCCGCGGCCCGCCTGGCGCTGGCCCAGGCCCGCGCCGGTCTGCTGCTCGACCGCCTGCGCCTGGCGCAGCTGGCCGGGCGGCTGGATGAAGACACCCTGCGCGCCACCAACCAGGCGCTGAGCGCCGCGCCTTGAATCGTATTCCAAGCCACCCGCCGGCCTGACCGGCACTAACAGGAGACAAGCATGGCCCATATCGTGATTCTTGGCGCAGGCACCGGCGGCACGCCGGCGGCCTATGAACTGCGTGCCAAACTGGACAAGTCGCACCGCATCACCGTGGTGAACGCGCTCGACTACTTCCAGTTCGTGCCGTCCAATCCCTGGGTGGCCGTCGGCTGGCGCGAGCGTGGCGACACCACGCTGGCCATCGGGCCCTGCCTGGAGAAAAAGGGCATCGACTTCATCGCCCAGCGCGTGCAGCGCATCGACGCCGAGGGCAACGCCATCGAACTGGCCGACGGCCGCCGTGTGGACTACGACTACCTCGTCATCACCACCGGCCCCAAGCTCTCGTTCGACGAGGTGCCGGGCGCCGGCCCCGAGGGCCACACGCAGTCCATCTGCACCATCGACCATGCCGAGAAAACCTGGGCGGACTACCAGGCCTTTGTGCAGGACCCCGGGCCGGCCATCATCGGCGCCATGCCGGGCGCCTCGTGCTTTGGCCCGGCCTACGAGTTCGCCTTCATCTTCAACAAGGACCTGCAGCGCCGCAAACTGCGCAACAAGGTGCCGCTGACCTTCATCACCAGCGAGCCTTACATCGGCCACATGGGGCTGGGCGGCGTGGGGGATTCCAAGTCCATGCTGGAAAGCGATTTCCGGAACCACGACATCAAGTGGATCACCAACGCCAAGGTCACCAAGGTCGAGGCCGGCAAAATGTTCGTCACCGAGATGGATGAGAACGGCCAGCCGAAGAAGGAGCACGAGCTGCCCTTCAAGTTCAGCATGATGCTGCCGGCCTTCAAGGGCGTGGACGCGGTGGCCGCCGTGGAGGGGCTGTGCAACCCACGCGGCTTCGTGCTGATCGACGAGCACCAGCGCAGCAAGAAGTACCGCAACATTTTCTCGGCCGGCGTGTGCGTGGCCATCCCGCCGGTGGAGGTCACGCCCGTGCCCACGGGCGCGCCCAAGACCGGCTACATGATCGAGACCATGGTCTCGGCCATCGTGCACAACATCGCCGCCGAGCTGCAGGGCCAGCCCGCCGACGCCAAGGCCACCTGGAACGCCATCTGCCTGGCCGACATGGGCGACACCGGCGCGGCCTTCGTGGCGCTGCCGCAGATTCCGCCGCGCAACGTCAACTGGTTCAAGAAGGGCAAGTGGGTGCACCTGGCCAAGGTGGCGTTCGAGAAGTACTTCATGTACAAGATGAAGAACGGCACAGCCGAACCGCTGTACGAAAAGCATGTGCTCAAGGCGCTGGGCATCGAGCGGCTGGAGAAATAGCGCGAAAGCACGAATGCTCTCAATTGAATAGCTGCGGGCGCTGGATGAATAAGCGCCAAAGACCATTTTTATGTATCCACCGGAGACTCCCATGAACCCGCCCTACGCCTTCGCCATCACCCTTGCCCAGCCGCTTGCGCAGGCGGTGGAAACCCTGCGCGCGGCGCTGGCCGCCGAGCAGATGGGCATCGTCAGCGAGGTGGACATGCAGGCCACGCTGAAAGCCAAGCTCGGCATCGACAGCGCGCCCCAGCGCCTGCTCGGCGTGTGTTCCCCAAAGGTGGCGCACGCGCTGGTCACCGCCGAGCCCGACCTTGCCGCCTTGCTGCCCTGCGGCGCCAGCGCACATGAAGCCACGCCTGGCCAGACGCGCGTGTTGCTGCAGGACCCGCGCGTCATCCTCGCCGCCAGCGCCAGCCAGGACCCCGCCGTCAAGACGGTGCTGGAAGAGGCACGCGGCGCCGTGCTTCGCGTGGTGGCTGCCCTGGGTGGCCAGGGGGCCTGAGCGGTGGAAGCAGGCGCTCGCATCAGCGTGCTGGGCAGCGGCTTTGGCGCGCTGTCTGCAGTGCGCGAACTCCGCGCACGCGGCTGCCAGTCCGAGATCACGCTCATCTCGCCGCGCGCCGAGTTGCACTACCTGCCCGGCATCATCTGGATTCCGAGCGGCCTGCGCACGCGTGAGCAGCTCATCGTGCCGCTGGCGCCGTTCTTCGAGCGCATGCGCGTGCGCCATGTGGCTGCCGAGGTCACCGGCCTGCAGGGCGGCGGGCGCACGGTGCTTACCAGCGCGGGCGAGGTGGGCAACGACGCGCTCGTCATCGCCACCGGCGGGCGCTTCATCAAAAAGCTGCCGGGCATCGAGCACGCCATCACGCCCTGCGAGGGCATCGCCGCCGCAGAAGCCATCCGCGACCGGCTGCGCGCCCTGCAGGGCGGCACCATTGCCGTGGGCTTTGCCGGCAACCCCAACGAACCCACGGCGGTGCGCGGCGGGCCGATGTTCGAGTTCCTGTTCGGCATCGACACGCAACTGCGCCGCGAGGGGCGCCGCGAGCGTTTCGAGCTGGTGTTCTTCAATCCCGCCCAGGAGCCGGGCAACCGCCTGGGTGCCAAGGCGGTGCAGCACCTGCTGGCCGAGATGGCGCGGCGCGGCATCCGCACCCACCTGGGCCACAAGATGCAGCGCTTCGAGGCCGGCAAGGTGGTCACCGAGGGCGGTGAGTTTTCTGCCGACTTGATTCTGTTCATGCCCGGCATGACGGGCAACGCCTGGTTCGACCAGACCGATCTGCCGCGCTCCCCCGGCGGCCTGCTGCGCGCCGATGCGCAGTGCCGCGTGGAGGGGCTGGAGCATGTCTATGTGGTGGGCGACTCGGGCAGTTTTCCCGGCCCCGACTGGCTACCCAAACAGGCCCACATGGCCGACCTGCAGGCCCGCGCGGCCGCGCAGAACCTGCTCGCGGGCCTGGCCGGGCGGCCGCAGACGGCGGGCTTCGAGGTCGAACTGGCCTGCATCATCGATGCGCTGGACCAGGGCACGCTGGTCTGGCGCACGCCCCGGCGCAATGTGGTGTTGCCGCCCTCGCGCGTGTTCCACTGGGCCAAGCGCGCCTTCGAGTGGCGCTACCTGCGCCAGTACCGCTAGGGTCATCCCTCCGGCAGCACCAGTTCCACCCGCAGCCCCGGTGCGGTATTGCGCACCTCCATGCGTCCGCCGTGCAGCGCCATCACCCGCCGCACGATGGCCAGCCCCAGGCCGGAGCCGCTGCGCTCGCCATTGGGCCGGGCGGTGGTGAAGAAGCGCTCGCCCAGGCGGGGCAGGGCGTAGCCGGGCACGCCGGGGCCGCTGTCCTGGACGGCCACGCGCGGGCCGTCGAGTTCCACCCGCACGGTGCTGCCCTCGGGCGCAAAATCCACCGCGTTGTCGAGCAGGTTGGTCAGCGCCAGGGTGATGAGTTCGGCCTCCCACGGGCCGCTGGCGCCGTGGCCCGCAAGGGCCAGCACCACGCCGCGCTGCGCCGCGCGCGCCTGGGTGTGCGCGATGGCGGTGCGGGCGCAGTCGTGCAGGGCGACCGGGCGGTGGCCCTCGGCGTGCTGGCGCTGCTCCAGCTTGCTCAACTCCAGCAGGCGTTCGATAAGGCGCTGCAGCCGCTCGCTCTGCTGCACCACCTGGGTGGCGAACTGGGCGCGGTCAGCGGCGGGCAGGTCGTCCTGCAGCAACTCGCCGGCGCCCCGGATGGCGGCCACCGGGCTTTTGAGCTCGTGGGTGAGGGCGCGCACATAGCCTTCGATGTAGTCGCGCCCCTCCAGCCGGGCGCGCATGCGGTCCATGGCGCGCGCCAGGTCGCCCAGCTCGCCGGGCACCTGGGGTACCGCCAGCGCGGTGGCCGGGGGGGTGTCGTGCTCGCCATCGGCGGGGCCCTGCACGCTCAGGGCGTAGTCGCGCAGGCGG
>JAANMT010003084.1_pt1 | contig 12511 bp, 10 predicted proteins | sample 7279711 | NCBI WGS metagenome assembly JAANMT01 (sample SAMN14094538, study PRJNA606508) | bioreactor metagenome | isolation source: A lab-scale SPAN reactor treating ammonium-rich wastewater day 1 | place: Ireland: Galway | collected 2017-01-16 | reverse complement strand
CACGACCATAACCATGATCATCATCACGCCGCGCCGCATGGTGGAACCATGGTTGCGCTTGGTGATCACATGGCCCATCTGGAACTGGTGCTGGATTCCCAGAATGGCACATTGACAGCCTACATCCTGGATGGGGAAGCTTCCAATGCAGTCCGTCTGGCGCAGCCCGCCATTGATATCCGGCTGATCAAAGATCCCGCTACGAAGCAGGGGGAGAACCTGGTTCTGAAAGCGGTTGCGAATGCATTGACAGGAGAGAAGGAAACCGATTCCTCTGAGTTTTCCATCACATCAGACCTGCTGAAAGGGACAACCGAATTTTCTGCGATCATACAGAGCGTCACCATCAAGGGACAGGAATTCAAAGGGGTGGAGTTCAAATACCCCGGAGAGGCTGAATGAAGCAGATTTCAGCTCAAGGACGTGTGCAGAGAGGAGCGGGATGGTGTCTGATCCTGCTCCTGCTGGCATGGATGCCGAGCTGCCGGCAGGCCGGCAATGAAGCCAGTGAGACGCCTGTCGTAGTTGGCCAGGGGGATCCCCTGAATGCACCGGTTGTTTCCGCTCCCTCTGGAGAAGAAGCTATCGGGAGTGGGATTCCCAAACCCCCTGCTGCAGCAGACGGGAATGCGCCAGCCGCCGTGCAACCGGCTATGCCACAAATCACTGGCGCATCGCAGGCATCTGCTCAGCCATCAGCTGCTGGAACATCAGCGCCGAAGGACTACCTGCCGGTTTCATTCGCCTATCTGAGCTCATTCAACTATGATGTTCCTGACCCTTTTTCCATGAAGAATATGAAAGAGGAAGACCGTAAGAAGATTACTGACCAGATTCCGGACTACATCCTGAAACTGGATCAGAAAAAGGTTGCATTGTCCGGGTTTATGGTACCGATCGATGTGGTTGATGAAGGGGTAAAAACTTTCATTTTAACCTCCAACCAGATGATGTGCTGTTTCGGGCAGATGCCCTGGTATAACGAATGGGTGTTTGTGGAAATGCCGGAAGGAAAACCGGCCACATTCCATAATGATATTCCGATCACTGTAGGCGGTGTGCTCGAAATCGGGGAAGAGATCGAAGATGGGTTTGTCATCAGCCTTTTCAGGATGAAAGGGGATCGGGTCTCCCTGGCTGATGGCGATTCTTCCTCCAGCACCCCATCGAACAACTGATCCGGCCGGATTCGATTTATTTCAAAAGATCGAGGTAAATCTGCAGGACTTGCTCCGCGGTGGCTTTCCAGTCGTACCCGGCAGCCTGTTGAAACCCTTTTTCCACCAGTTCAACTCTGGCAGCTCGATTGGTCAGAAGAGGGGGAATGGCATCCGCCCACATTTGGGGATCTGAAACCGGAAGCTGCTGTGCGGCCTCTCCGACAGTTTCGGGGAGTGCCGTTTCATTCGAGCACAGGACTGGGCAGCCACAGGCCATAGCCTCCAGAACCGAATAACCAAACCCATCCAGCTTCGATGGATAGAGGAAGAGCGATGCCGAGCAGTAAACCTTTCGCAGAAAACTGTCCGACACTCTGCCGAGCAGGATAACATCCTGCTGAAGGTTCAATCGGCAGACAGCTTCGTAAAGGGTTGGCAGGCCCGGATAGGGTTTATGGGGATCACCGGCAATAACGAGCTTTCTTGGATCCTTCTGCCCCTTGCGGTAGTGATGATATGCCTCAAGCAGAAAACCGGGGTTCTTCCAGCCATTGAAGCCGCCCACAGAGAGCAGAAACCCCCTTGGAGATCCTATGTTATACCGAAACAGGGCACGGTCCTCGAGGCCCCAATCTTCAGGCATGAAAAATGGATCGGGCGCCGGGTGGATCAGCCGGAATTTCGCAGCTCCATGCGGAAAGTGTTGCTTTAAATCCTTCAAGGTATGCTCAGAGGCAGCGTGAATCACATCTGCCTTCTCAATAATAAGTTTCAGATGGCGATGGTACTTCTGTTCCTCTGCCTTTGAAGCAAAGCTGAATTCCGGAAAATGGAGCGGGGCAAGGTCGTGGATTGTAACGACTGTTCTACAGGTGGGAGAATACCAGATATCTCCGGTCAGGAAGTGCATGATCCGGGTCTTTCCCCACAGCACTTTGCGGAGAGATCCCACTCCGGGATGGTGCATCATGCGGGTCCGAAGCCGCGGGGATATTGTGTGGGTCCGTATGCTCCATGAGTGTTTATCGATTTCGTGGCAGGGATTGGAGATCAGATCAAATTCCAGGGGTGATGGAAGGGCATCCAGTTCCCGGACCAGGTTGATCAGGCGTCGATGCCCACCCTCGGAGTGTGAAACCCCACGCAAATCCAATGCGACTCGAAAAGATTCCGGCACAATGTCCACCCTCATTGAGATTGAGCAAGAAAAACTAGCCTTCATCCGGTGTGGATGGAAGGGGGTTGCCCCCTCTCTCCTCCTCAAGCATCCTTCTTCGCAATCGATCCAATAGAGATCAGGATTATTTTCCAGGGAGAAGCGGAGAATGAAGATTGCAGTGATCGGAGCAGGTCCAGCCGGCCTGGCAGCTGCATTTGACTTTGCGCGAGCAGGCCATGATGTGAGTTGCTATGAAGCTTCCGGCCAGGTGGGCGGCCTGGCTGGCGGGTTCAAAGCGGAGGGGTGGGACTGGTCTCTGGAAAAGTATTATCACCACTGGTTTCAGTCGGATCAGGCGATCCACCAGATAGCGAATGATCTGGGAATTCAGGACAAACTCCTTTTTCCTCAGCCGGTCACCGCGCTCTTTCATGAAGGCCGTTTTTATGCCTTCGACAGCCCGATATCCGTGCTGAAATTTCCTGGAATTCCACTCCTTGACCGCCTTCGTTTCGGTTTTGTGGGGCTGTATCTGCGTCTGACATCCAACTGGAAGAAACTGGAAGGATACAAAGCCCATGACTGGCTCACCCGATATCTCGGCAAGCGGGCTTACCAAATCCTCTGGGAACCCATGCTGGAGGGGAAATTCGGAGAAAGATACTACAAGCAGGTGAACATGGCCTGGTTCTGGGCGCGCATCCATGCCAGGACACGCTGCCTCGGCACATACACCGGGGGCTTTCAGGCTTTTATGGAAGCCCTTGCGGAGGGGGTTCAGAATCAGGGCGGCAAGATCCATCTATCAGAGCCGGTACTGAATCTTGAGGAAGTGGAAGGTGGAAAGATTCAGTTAAAAACTCCCCGGGGTGAAGAAACTTTCGACCGGGTTCTTACGACCAGCTCGCCTCAGGTGCTCCAGAAAACAGCACCGACTCTGCCGGCACAGTACCTCGAGAAAATCCAGGAACTCAAATCACTTGGGGCTGTGGTTCTGGTTCTGGCGCTCAAGAGGCCTCTGGGGCCAGGGATTTACTGGTACAACCTCCCGAAAAAAGCAGGTTTCCCATTCCTCTGCCTGGTGGAACACACCTGTTTCATCTCTCCTGAACATTATGGCGGCGATCACCTGGTTTACTGTGGTGATTATGTGCCTGAAGACCACCCGTATATGAAGATGACAGAGGAGGAGGTGGTCGAAGCCTTCAGCCCATCGCTGGCACGAATCAATCCTGATTTCAGCCGGGAGTGGATCAAAGGGGCCTGGTTGTTCCGCACACCCTATGCTCAACCCATCCCCTTCCAGAATCACTCAAACAATATTCCCCAATTCCAGACGCCTTGGAAAAATTTGTACTGGGCCAGCATGAGCCATGTTTACCCGTGGGATCGTGGAACAAACTTCGCGGTCGAGATGGGCCGAAATGTAGCGCGGGAAATCCTGGCATAGGTGGATCAGGTTTACCTTTAAATCGAACAACTTTATAGTTTTTTATTATGAACAATCCAACAAGGCTTCAAATTGTCATTGCTGTATTAACATCTCTGATTTTCTTCGCCCAGGGCGTATTGGCGGTGCCCCCTGGCAAAGAAAACATATTCCCTTTGCAGCCTCAGCACTGCCACAGCAGCAGCCTGGTGGAATTGCCGAATGGGGATCTGCTGGTCTGCTGGTTCCAGGGGTCGGGTGAACGCACCGCAGATGATGTCCAGATCCTGGGAGCTAGAAAAAAAACCGGCGCCAGCGAATGGAGCGAGGTTTTTCCAATGGCGGATACCCCCGGCTTTCCGGACTGCAATCCGATTCTTTTCCTGGATGGAAACCAACGCCTGCATCTGGTCTGGATTACGGTTCTTGCTAACTCCTGGGAGCATTCTCTTCTGAAAACACGTATGTGTGATTCCACAGGCTACCAGGGCGATGGCCCGCCCCATTGGCAGTGGCAGGATGTGATTTTGCTCAATCCGGGTGAAAACTTCCCCGCAAAAGTCGAGCAGGGTTTTGGATTGTTGCCGAATACCGATGAGGCCTGGGCCGAATATGCTCCAAAGTATTCGGACATGATCATCGAGGCGGCCAGGGATCCGATCAAATATCAGACGGGCTGGATGCCACGCATCCACCCCGCCATCCTCCCATCAGGCCGAATCCTGATTCCGTTGTATTCGGATGGCTTCAATCTCTGCCTGATGGCCATCTCCGATGATCAGGGAGAAACCTGGAAGCCGAGCGACCCGCTGGTGGGAGTTGGGCCGATCCAGCCCACAGTTGTCAGGCGTTCCGATGGTTCCCTGGTGGCTTTTATGCGGGACAGCGGAGATCCACCCAATCGGGTGCTTTCGGGGGTGTCCAGGGATGATGGGATCAGCTGGTCTCCGATCCTCGATACCGATATTCCGAACCCCGGGTCGAGCCTCGAAGCAGTGGTCCTGTCATCCGGCGATTGGATACTGGTGCTGAATGACACAGAGCAGGGCAGGCACCGCCTCTCGATGATGCTTTCCAGAGATGAAGGTAAAACCTGGAGTGTGAAGAAAGTCCTCGAAGAATCAACAGAAGGCGGAGACAGCTTTGCCTACCCATCAGTGATCCAGGCCAGGGATGGAATGATTCACCTGACCTATTCCTTCTCGGGGAGCACCGGGAAATCGATACGCCACATGACTTTCAGTCCTGACTGGATTTAAGCACCCTGAAAAAGCCGGGTCAGAAATCCCGATCCTGTTTCGAGGAAGTGCAGGCGATTGGCAAACAGTCCGGTTTCTGGCAATGATTGTCTCAGAATATGAACACAAGACCTGAACTTTCCGCGGCACTGGATCTTTCAACCCTCAAAAAAGCACCCAGCCTGGTCGTCGCTACCTCAGAAGGGGATATCTTCGATATTCCAGAACTGGCGGCCTCGGTCCGCTGGGGATATCATGAGGCCATCCCCGATCATGATGAGTGGATCTCCATGCCCGAGGGGAGCGATCTCTATCTGTTGCCGGGACGATATGCGGTCGGTTATGAACGGCGGACTGGTGAACGGATCGTTATCCGTGAATACCAGGGAACAAAAGTCATGCCGGTGGCCGCTTTTGTCGCTCCGGCTTATACCATCCATTACCACACTGCCTATGAAAGCACAGAAGAATCGCCCCTGCTGCCTCTTTATGCCTATTCGGCAGTAGCCTGGAAGCGGGGAAAGTTTGTTGTTCCGGCCGAAAGGGTCGATGCCGATCTGCGCCAGGATTGCTCTCAATTCAACCCGGAGGATGTTCCTCCGGCTGCCTTCGGGATGATGGAACGCCACCCCGGGAATCGCCTGGTGAACCATCTGATGCAGTATTGTGTGCTGACCTACAACTGCCCCGCTGCACGAAACCTCGCCCTCGGACGTTGGGAGATGCCTCTCCCGACTTCATCGGCCTGCAATTCAAAATGCTATGGATGCATCAGCCTTCAGCCACAGGGCGGCTTCCATGAATCCCAGTATCGGCTGGATTTTACTCCTTCTGTGGAGGAGATCCTGGAGATTGCCATCCCTCACCTTGAGGAGGCTCCCTCGGCGGTAGCCAGCTTCGGCCAGGGATGTGAAGGCGAACCCCTTTCCCAGGCGGAGCTGCTCGAAGAAACAATCCGGAAGATTCGTGAAAAAACTCGAAGGGGAACGATCAACCTCAATACCAATGCTTCGAAACCCGCTGTGATTCGAAAGCTTTTTCGCGCAGGCCTGGACAGCATCCGTGTGTCTCTGAACAGCTCCCTGGAGCAAAGGTACAACCGTTACTACCGTCCTGCCAATTACACCTTTCAGGATGTCATCGAAAGCCTTCGGGTTGCCCGGCAGGAAGAGAAGTGGTCGTCGATCAACTATCTCGTATTTCCCGGAATCACCGATGATGAAGAGGAGCTCCGGCACCTGCTTGAAATGGCCTTTGAAACCGGGCTTTCAATGATCCAGTGGCGCAACCTGAATATTGATCCGGAGGCTTATCTGGAACTTCTGGACGAGGACCCGGATCGGCCGACCCTCGGCATGAAATGGACCATCGCCAAGGTTCATTCGCATTTTCCCAAGATTCGGCATGGCTATTTCAATCCAGCGGTCGGAACCCGCCCCTGGCCGCGTTGATCCAGAAGGCGCTTTCAGACTGAAGACCCGGTCAATGCCGCCTCATTTTCCAGGAGCGCTTTGCCCGGCTTTTTTCAGCCATTCATCGACATTGTCCCGGGTGATGCAGACTGTGTCGAGGATGATCTCACGGGGTGGTTTTTCACCGGACATGATTTTCAGCGCAGTTTCGATCGCTTCGGCTCCGCCTGTTGGGTAGAGGAAGGTGGCTGCAAACAATCCCTGTTTGACATACATCATGCCCTCATGGGGCAGGGCATCGATGCCGACAAACTGGATGCTCTTTTCACGACCCGCGGCTTTGGCTGCGAGATAAGCCCCATGTGCCATGGGATCATTGTGGGCATAGACCAGGTCGATTTTCGGAAAGCGTGCCAGAGCGGATTCCATCTCTTTGCGGCCATTCGGCTCCAGCCAGCGGGCATCGGCTTCAAATGGGATCTGGATGGCGCTCCCTTCAATTCCCTTGCGGAATCCTGAGTGCCGGTCATTTCCCGGGGTTGAGGTCATCAGCCCCTTGAGTTCAACCACAATCCCCTGGCCTTTCAGTTTTTCGTTGATCCATTTTCCGGCCATCTCGCCAATCAACTTGTTGTCTGCACCGATAAAGCAGGTAAAAGAATCACCGATGATTTTCCGATCGAGGATGATCACAGGAATTCCCGCCTCAAAAGCGGCTTTGACAGGCGGTGTCAATGGGGCTGCTTCGAGTGGCGAAACCAGCAGGACATCGACCTTCTGGGCGGTGAATTCTTCGACATGAGTTCTCTGGCGAAGGGAATCATTCTGGGCATCTTTGAAATCGACACGGATGTTGTTATGCCTGGATGCGGCCTGGCGAATATCGGTGTTCATTTGAACCCGCCAGGGTTCTCCCAGGTTGCACTGGGACATTCCGATGATCCAGGGATCCTCGGGTGTGCCTTTCCCTGCCCAGGCGTATGAAGAAACCAGCATCAGTGCCAGCAAAAGCGATATATCCTTTCTCACAGCGACAACCTCCACGATCGTTATATTGATAAGCAGTCTGCCAGCCCATTGTATCTGAATCCAGTTCAGGTGTGAGAGATCTGAGACAAATAAAAGCACACCTGTGTTTCAGCCGAGAATTTGGATGAAGAGGCTCATTGAATTGAATAGACATTCAGAATCAGTCTGCTCAGAACCTGGAACCGGAGAGTGGTAAAGACGATGAATGGGGTGGGAATTGCCAGGTGCAGGGGCGGCATTCATGGCGCCCAATGAACCCAATGGCACCCGGAAAATTCCTTGGCGCCCGACATACTCAACCCAAAAGACGTCATCCCCGGCTTGACCGGGGAACCAATTGAATCCCCTGCCACTGGATTCCCGCTTTCGCGGGAAAGACGATGAAGGGGGTGGGAATGAGGATTGAGAAAACGGGAAAGACGATGAATGGGGTGGGAATTGCCAGGTGCAGGGGCGGCATTCATGGCGCCCGGTGAACTGGACATGGTGGAGCTGAGGGGGATCGAACCCCTGACCTCAGGCTTGCAAAGCCCGCGCTCTCCCAGCTGAGCTACAGCCCCATGATTGAGTTCATCGGAAATTTCCGCTGCATTTCGACTGAAGTCAAGTCCCATTGGATGCTGGCTCTGGATCCATCATTGGCTGCTTTCGGTTCTTCCTTTGCCGGAGTTTCTGTCTTCCTGCTTTTGTGTATATTATCCCGCAATGGGTTTAATATTCCCGCAAATAAGGAGACACAATCATGCCACGCATCAGACAATCTTTCTGCTATGGCCTGTTTGCCGATGAGGGGCGCTCGGTGGAGCAGGTGCTTCGCGATGCTGCCGATATCGGCCTCAAAGCGGTCGAGATTTGGGGGCGCCAGCATGCTCCTTTCGATGAAATCTGTGAAAAGGCAGGAGAGGCTGGTCTGGCAGTCTCCAGCATGTGTGGCCATGAGAGCCTCGAAGATGGCCTCAACAAGCGTGAAAACCACAACCGTATTGAGGATGAATTGCTGGCCAGCATTGAAATCGCCCGGACCAGAAAAATTTCAGGGCTGATCTGTTTCTCTGGGAACCGTAATGCCGGCCAGAGCGATCAGGAAGGAATTGAAGCCTGTGTTGAGGGGTTGAACCGGGTGAAGAAAGCCGCCGAGTCTGCGGGTGTGAATCTGAATCTGGAACTTCTCAACAGCAAAGTGGATCACCCTGGCTATCAGTGTGACCACACTGCCTGGGGGGTGGAGGTTGTCAAGCAGGTCAACAGTCCGAATGTGAAGCTGCTCTATGACATTTATCACATGCAGATTATGGAAGGGGATGTGATTCGGACCATCCGGAACAACATCCAGCATATCGGGCATTTCCACACAGCCGGAAATCCAGGGCGCAATGATATGGACCACACACAGGAAATGGACTATATCGGGATCTGCCGTGCCATTGCCTCAACCGATTACCCGCTTTTTGTCGGCCATGAATTCATCACACATCGATCCAGCAAAATGCAGGGACTCAAAGAGGCATTCGAAATCTGCGATCAGGGGTGAAACCTGATTGCCCGGGATCGATCATTGGATGCCCTGAAGCAGTTTCTCTGCCCAGGTGTGATTGGCATCGTTCAGATCGAGCGCAGATTGGAGATGCTGGCGTGCGAGATCTTTTTCGCCTCGTTTGAGTTCGATACCGCCAAGGCGGATCAAGGCGGTACTTGAACGCGGATCCCGCTCGACCAGTTGTCGGAAAGTGGTATAAGCCTGATCTACTAAACCAGCTTTGAGTTCAACCTCCCCCTTATTGACCAAGAGATGAGAAATTCCTTTTTCGTTGTCAGGCTCTTTCAGTGCAGCATCAAGCACTGTAAGTGCTTGTGGAAATTGCTTCAAAGCTGTATATGCCTTGGCCTGGAGTGATAACAGCCACCATTTCTCAGACTGGGGCGATTTATTATACGCTGCCTCGAGGTCAGCTATCGCTTCTTCATAGATTCCCATCTGCAGGAGCAATTCACCTTTCTGGCGTCGAATTCTATAAAGATGAGGTGCCGCAGTTGCTGCTTGTGTGAGTAGTTTTCTTGCAAGTTCAAGTTTGTTGGCTTTGATTAAAGCTTTTGCTTCTTCTAAGTAGTTAGTCTCCTTTTTTTTGGGATTCTCATATTTGCCTTGCGTCAGCTTGTAGAATATCTCGAAGATCTGGGGTGAATAATTCATATTTTTTAGCCAGCTAATATACAGAAGGCTCCCTTTTCCGGTACTGACAGACCCAAATTTCCTTGTCTCAATGGTATTTGTAGTGGCTAATGGAGTTCTGCTGACAACGTAAAGGTTTCCACCTTTTTCCTCCAGTTCGGACTGAAGGTTGGAATCAAAAAAAATTTCAACCTTTGCTTCCTGGCTGACAATCTGAGGACAATAATAATTGACCTTGAATCCAAGGTATTGTTCCGGACAGATGTAGTAGCGATCTTCCGGGTTCAGAAGACTCGAAAGGAATTGACCGGCTCCACGGTAATCCGGCCATTTTTTCAAAAACTCGGAACTGATAGATGGGATGAGAATGTACAGAGTCAATATGAAGAAAAGGCAGATCAAAGTCGGTTGAAAGATTCGGATCCTGGAGTTTTTTTTCACCTGTATCCGTGAGGGGAGCTTGCCTACTACCTCAACACCCAATGCAATTAGTGCGATGAAAGCAGGAAGGTGTGAATTGAAATAATGGTGGTCAAAGAAGGAGGATTGGGCTTTTGAGAAAGCAGCCCAGATCGCCAATGTCCCCCCACACCACCCCACCAAAAGGAGAAAAAACAAGCGCGATGTGAAAAAGAGCCAGACCAGTCCCGCCAGAATTAGAGGGACAAACAGATAAACCACATGCCAACCATTGATTCCCCCCATAAGGTATCCCACGTGTTCGAAATAAGCCCGGAGTGGAACCGGTTCCGAGGCAGTTCCAAGGTATTTTTCAGCGTTCCGCCAGTTTTCCTGAACCTGCCAGTAAATGAGCAACAACGCCAGGGTCCCGGCCACTAATGGCGGGATGATTGAAAAAGACTGTGCAGACCTGGTTTCCTTCGAACCAGGGATTCGATATCCAAACCACCAACCAAGGAGCGTAACAAAACCGATGACTAGGAAGGTTGTTGAAGCAATTGGGTGAAGATAATGGCTTCCTGCTGACAGCAGAGCGCACAGAAGCCACCACAGCCAAGTCCGTTTCCTTGCCTGCAGGCCACGGAACCAGCACACCAGCGATCCCAATAAAAGGCAAGTTTGGGGAACATAGGGCGCTACTTCTCTCGAAAAACGTACATGCACGGGTGATACAGCTAATAAAAACGCTCCTATCAGAGCAACCTGTGGATTGAACCAATCCATTAATATTCTGTACAATAGAAATATTGATACCAGCCCAAACAGGCAGGACATAAACCTCAAAGAAGCATCGCTCGCATCCAGTTTCATCCAATAATGCAGTAGGATTGGATATCCAACCGAATGTGGAATACGGACGGCATGGATTACCTCTCCTATTGTAGGAAACTGAGCCGCTTGTGCATGGGCAATCTCATCTCCCCACAAACTCTCCCTTCCCAACTGTGGAAGTCTGAGCAGAGTTGCCAGTAGTAGAATGAGACAGATCAGGAGGATTGTTCTGGTGTCTGAATGGAGCATGTTCATGGATGGCCGGGAGTTCCCAGTCCGCCAGTGATGGCTCCCTCGACAATCTGGACACTACGGCACAAAGTCAGGAACTTTTCCTTGGCGGCAGCCATGGTTTTCTCAGGGCCTGTCCCTTTGATATACCAGGGGCCGCTCGGTGTTTCAATAATTGCACCCAGCATCATGTACCCTGTCTTCTCCGGCATCGGAGGCATCCCCGGCATCGAGGAAGCCAGCATGGTTCCGGGCACACTCACCAGTTTGATGGGATATTTGTCTCCCTTGATATCTTCAACCACTGCCTTGGATTTGGGATCCGATCCATCGGGCTGGCTGAACTGGCCAATCCAGCGGTCGATGTTGTCCTGAATGGAGCCGCCGATCGGCGCGAAGAAGGCAATCTCTCCCTCCGAAGTGTCACCCTCCACAGGGGGAATGTTCACCTGGTAAATACGCATCATGGAGGTGGGTTGTTTGCTCTGCCATTCTTCAGGAACCAGAAACTGCATTTCATGCCCGGTGTTCTGGTCCACACCCTTGGCGACTTTAAAACCTGCAATCGGCTTCAGGGCTTCCGCCGGTTTGGCTGCCTGTGGAGCGGGGCTGCCCTTTTCTCCCTCCTGGGCAAGCTGGGCTTCCTGCTGGTGGCTGGAACCAACCTGGCCGGCATCCCCGGTTGTGACGGTTTCTGTGCTGGGTTTCTTGTTTACCACCACCAGCTCCTGTTCGACTGAAGGCTCACGGGAGCACCCGGAAAAAAGGGTCAGGCTTACCAGGATGCACACCCCCAGGCTCAGCTTCTGGATCAACATATTCAAACTCCTTTTAATGGCATGTTTTTTTGTGAATCGATGCTGATTCATTTTATGCGGAATGGTTCATCTGTCCACTGGTCGAGCCACTCAGGCTGCAAACCCCTGTTCCTGTTCTCAGGAAAAGTTTTTAATGGGTTATCACTATTCCAAGATCTGTATGCAAAGGAGTACCGCCCCGTGTCCCGAAGTGTTGCTGAACTTAAACAGCTCGCGCTGTATGAAAAACAGACTTTTCACAGGACTGTGTCCACCGAGGTGTACCTGACTGAAGAGGGAGGCCTGTCGATCTGCAAACTGCATGATAACTACCATGATATGGAACTTGCGCTGCTGATCGATCTCGAAACCTTTGTCATCAAAGACATCGCAGTTATCATGAACCGCCATCCTTTTGAAGACTGCATCCGATCCTATGTCAGTTATGAACGTCTGATCGGCTTGAAGGTCATGGGTGGGGGTGTGTTGCACCAGGTTCACCAGCTGATCCCCCGTGTGGATGGCTGCACTCACCTCTATACCGCTCTGGAGGCGGCCTTGCGTGCCCTGTTCATCGGTGCCGGTTATGAAGGCATCCGCAGCCGGACCACTCCCGGTTCTCGCGCCGAGCACCAGGAGATGCTTCGTCAGCA
>JAANMT010003081.1_pt1 | contig 12519 bp, 9 predicted proteins | sample 7279711 | NCBI WGS metagenome assembly JAANMT01 (sample SAMN14094538, study PRJNA606508) | bioreactor metagenome | isolation source: A lab-scale SPAN reactor treating ammonium-rich wastewater day 1 | place: Ireland: Galway | collected 2017-01-16 | reverse complement strand
GCACACAGGCCACGCTCGGCGAATTGCTCGCAGTCGAAGCCGGCGCGGCGGTCGAGCGCAGCCCGGATGACTTGCGCGAAGTGGGCAATTACGTGAAAGCGCTGGAACATGGTCTGGCCAGGCTGCGAACGCTGCCACTCTCTTTACGGCTGGTGCGGGAACTGCATGAAACACTGATGACCGGGGTGCGCGGCGGACACGCGACACCGGGCGAATTCCGCCGTTCACAGAACTGGATTGGGCGACCCGGCGAAACGCTGACGCAGGCGAAGTATGTGCCGCCCCCGCCCGAAATCCTGGGCGAACAGTTGTCCCATTGGGAAAAGTTTCTTCACGAGCGCGTGTTGCCGCCGCTGGTGCATTTGGCGCTGGCGCACTACCAGTTCGAGGCCATTCATCCGTTTCTCGATGGTAACGGGCGCATTGGCCGTTTGCTCATCACGCTCCAACTATGCGAGCGGGAGATTCTCCCCGCGCCGTTGCTGTATCTCTCGGCTTTTTTCGAGGCCACCCGGTCGGACTATTATGCGGGCTTGCGCGGGGTGTCGGAGCACGGCGATTGGGAGGGTTGGGTGCAATACTTCCTGAATGGCGTGGCTCGGCAGTCGGAGGACGCCTTGAGTCGGTCCGAGCGGTTGAATCAACTGCTCACGCACTGGCGCGATCAACTCTCCGGCCAGAGTGGAACGAAAGTCGCGCTGCAACTACTGAACCTGATCGGCTCAAACCCCTTTGTGACGCCACGCGGCGCGGAAGACAAACTGAACCTCGCCTATAACACGGTGATCCGGGCCATCGAACAACTGGAAAAGCTGAAAGTTCTGAACCAGGTCAGCGAGGCGAAACGAGATCGGGTTTATTGCGCCAAGGCCATCCTCGATATTCTGGAAGAACCGGCCCGGTTGACGCCCGTCGGGGCCGGCTGATGGCCGCAATGGGGAAACGCGAGGCGAACTGGCCGTGAACCACGACGACGTGCAGGATTACTCGACCAACGAACCCACCATGGACGGCACCGCCTCGGCAATTTTGATGTTTGTGCTGTGTGCGGGTGGAAGTTGATCGGAACGGGTGCTTGAAATCAGCCTGTACAGGTGAGAAAGTCAGCCATGCATGCGACCGCAATCCGTGACCAGCGGCAAACCACCCTGCCCGAGGAAGTGGTGGATGCCGCCGGGCTGGCCGTTGGTGACCGGGTGGAATGGCGTTTTGAGGAAGGCGAGATCCGCGGTCGCAAACTGCCACCCCGTTCGGAAGTTCGCCAGGTGAAAGCCCGGTTGGTGAAGCGCGGCGGCCGACTGGTGTTTGAGACGCCCGGAGTTACGATTGATCCGCAGGCGATTGGCGAAGCGGTTGCCGAAGAACGAGCCAGCCGATGAAGTTTTACTGGGATACCTCTGCCGCAATCAATGCCGCGGTCTCCCCCGTAGTCAACGCGCGGCTCGCCCAAGGCGAACATTTTGCCCGTCTGCATTTGTTCAGTGAATTTTTCTCCATTATGACCAAACGCGGAATTCTGGCCCGGGATGCACAGCAGAATCCGGTTCGAGTCATCCTCGATCCTGACGATGCGGCACAATGGTTGCGGGATTTCAGCAGCAAAGTAACCCTGACGGAACTCAATTCGGAAGAAATCCTGCAAGGCTTGGCGCGCGCCAAGGCGTTGAATGTCACCGGACCGAGAGTCTATGATTACGGTCATGCCCTGGCGGCGGCGAAGGTGGGCGCGGATCTGGTCCTGACCCGAAACGAGAAGGATTTCCAAGGGTTGACCGGCACGGCCCGGATTGAGTGGCCTTGAAATCGAATGCTCAAATCCTTGCGCCGCCGGCGTGGCCATTACCGAACCGGACCCGCTGGCGGCGTTTCAAGGCGAACTGGCCGTGTACCACGACGACGTGCAGGATTACTCCACCAACGAACCCACCATGGACGGTACCGCCTCGGCGATTCTGATGTTTGTGCTGTGTGCTGGGAATCGCTGAGTCTGCAATTCAAAGCCACCACCTGCGAGGGATGACAATGTTGTCGCTTGGATAGCCCGGCAGGTCGTTCAAAGGTTTACGCTGATCAACGACGCCGAAAACGCCCGGCTACTCCGCGTTGATGACCTGTCCGCTGGACATTAGTTTCACCGTAATGGCCGGAAATTCGACAAGTTGTGCGTTTACCGTGCTGGTGTCCACTTTATAGAGCAGAGGAGATATTTTTAGCACGTAATCATCTGTCATCGAAATTGGAAACACCGATTCGAGTGTGAAAAGTGCTGCGGCACTTCCAGAACCAGATGCAACGCCCTCCTTCCCCCACCATTGATAGCCCCGCTTATGCCAGGGATAGACGCTGTGGGAGCGGATTTCCGCCACGGTTGTCTGCTTCGGAAGATGAAACGCTGCAGGAACGTCGGAGTTGGTTGAGACGATTCGGACCCCATTGGTTTGCCAAAGTTCCAGTTTCGAACCGACACGGTTTGTGGTTTTGATCCAGGCTCGCGCGGGAAAATCAATTTGGGCAACGTAGCTTACGAAGACTTCCCAGCCCGTGTCAGAACGCCCGAAGTGAACCGACGGTCGCAGACCGTTTGTTGGATCGCAGCGGCGGACTTCCCAATAAGAGTTTCTTTCGTCAATAGGGCCGTCTTTTTCGGGCGTTTGAGCGTCGGCACAAACAGTCGAACAACTGAAGGTGAACCAGCACAGGTAAAGACAGAAAAAGCGCATAATCTTGGTTGAGTTTAAGGCTGCCAAGTGTGCAGCCAGGTTGGAAAAGTGTTGGCGTCGTCGGGCGAAAAAGTGTCAAAAAAGTGTCTCCCGGCCATTGTAGAAAATGATTATCCCTTCAAGCAATTAGCCGCCGTATGCCTACACCCCATACACAATCGTTCCGCAATCCAATCCAACGTCATCACGGTTTCATGGCCTCCCCCACAAGCCCGTGCCCGCGTCGGTATGAAATCGTCAGCTTCACACGCACCCACGCGAAGCGGGAGAGGTTCAAAGCACACCGTCTTTCCATGCTCCCGCATTGACTCAACGCCCGGATTCACCATCTCGCCAACCATCACTTGGCAAAAGCGCACCCGATCTTGGCCTGTCCCGGCCATTGTAGAAAATGATTACCCCTTCAGACAATTAGCCACCGGATGCCTCCACCCCATGCATAATCGTTCCGCAATCCAATCCAACGTCATCACCGTCTCGCTTCGCAATCGCGCCAAATCTCGAAAGTATTCGTCCTCGCGTGCCCGAACACGAGAACATGATTCAAGCTCTTCCCAACCGCGCAAAAATGTCGCGGTAAAACTCGGGATGGCTTTCCCAGGTTTGGGAGGTGATCAAGCGTGAAGAAACTGCTTCTTGGTGGCCGCAATGAGCGCGGCGTAAGCCACCTCGCGGAAACGGTGTCGCGCGTAGTAAACCTCCAGCGATTCGCTGGAGTCGTCGGTGATGATGAGAACTTTCTTGGGCATGGCGTGAGTTAATGGGCATCGGTTTTGGGCTGCGCGCTGCCGTGGTGGCGAAGCGTGGCGCTCGCCGGCGCCAACCCTCCCGCGCTCCAGCACTCCGTGGTCGTCCTCATTTCGCGAATCCGCGCTGCTTCAGCCAATACTCGCAATCACGCGTCCACGGATGCCGCTCGCCCCGGCCATATTGCCGTGTGCCGAGGCCGATTCCATGCGGCCCTCGCTCGTAGATGTGCAGATCGAAGGGCACGCCGTTCTTTTGCAGCGCCTCGGCGAACGACAGCGAGTTCTCGATGGGCACGCCTTTGTCTTCCCACGTATGCCAGACGAAGCAAGGCGGAGTGTCCTTGGTGACTTGCAGTTCACTCGATAGTTTGCGCGCCAGGTCCGGTGAAGGCTCCGGCCCCAGAAGATTTCTCTTGGAGCCTTGATGGGTGAACGGACTGGTCAGACTGATGACCGGATAACAAAGGATTCCCAGGTCTGGCCGTGAGCTTTGACGCTCGATGAGGTCCGCAGCGTCGGAATTGCCCGCGTCGAAATGCGTGAGCAACGTCGAGGCCAGATGGCCGCCGGCGGAAGAACCCATGATGCCGACGCGCTTGGGGTCCAGCTTCCATTCCGCCGCCCGGGCGCGCACCGTGCGCACCGCGCGAGCGGCATCCTGCAACATCGCTGGATGCCGATAGCCGCCCGAGCCTAGCCGATACTTGAGCACAAAGCCGGCAATACCCTGCTCATTCAACCAGCGTGCGTAGTGACTTCCTTCGTGATCGGCCAACCCGCCATAACCACCGCCGGGACAAATCACGATGGCCGCGCCCGTGGCATTTTCCGGCGCCGGCAGGAATGGAGTGAGCGTGGGGATGTCCTTGTCTTCCGTGCCCAGCGCGCCGGGCGCCCCATCGGGCCAGAGTGGGAACGGACCGGGACTCTGTGCGACCACCAGCGCAACAAAGGAGAAGATGGAAACGAGGAGTGAAATGCGTTTTTTCATGGGCGCATGATTACGCCGTGCCCCCCTGTCCGCCAGCACAAATGCCAAGGTGGATCACTCGCGAAGGAGTCATTATGCCTCCCGCTACCCCGGCGTGGTGCTGACCTGCAATTGGTGATTTTCGTGTCCGTGCGCCCGATCCCACTGAAGCCATGAAAATAGTCTGACTGCGCCGTTGAAAAAACAAATGGCGTCAACCATGTTGGAGGCAATTCACCGGGGTCGCAACGCGGATGGCGTGTTCGTTGGCGCCGTCCGTGCCATGGCCGGCGAATACCGATCAGATCGAACAGCCATCAATCACATGGAAACGGACCAACCACCTCCCCTACCGCTTGCTTTCTTCGTCGGCACTGTCCGGCCGGCGCCTTGGCCGGCAAGCGCCAACCCGGTTCTTTCCTCAACCGTCACTGACACTCAAATCAACATGAAACCACACCTCAGTCCTATCTTTCTGGCGTTGCTGTTTGGCATCGCGCTTGTCCCCGAACTCCATGCCCAAGGCACCGCCTTCACCTACCAAGGGCGGCTCGACGTCAACGGCGTGCCTTACACCGGGAGCGGTGAATTCGCAGCGACGCTCTGGGATGCCGCCAACGGCGGCACCGCGTTGGCCACCAACTCCCCCGCCAGCGTGATCGTCGGCGTGACCAACGGCCTGTTCGCGCTGCCGCTGGATTTCGGGGACAATTTCCCCGGCGCGGATCGCTGGCTCCACCTCGAGGTGCGCACCACCATTGGTCCGTTCATCCCACTAAGTCCGCGACAAAAACTCACAGCCACACCCTACGCCATCGCGGCGGGCAACGTGACGGGCGTGGTGCCGAGTAGCGGCGTCTCTGGGACGTATTCGAGCGCGGTCGCGTTCGACCATGCGGCCAACCAGTTCACTGGTTCGTTCACCGGCGACGGCGGCGGTCTGACCAACATCAACGCCACCACGCTGAACGGCTCCAGCCTGGCCAGCTTGTGGAGCACCGCAGGAAACAGCGGCACCGCGGGGGGCCTGAATTTCCTGGGCACCACGGACGCTCAACCCTTGGAGTTCAAGGTGAACGGCGAGCGGGTGCTGCGTCTGGCTTTCCCCCCGAACACGTATGAGTTCGGATCGCCCAGTCCCAGCCTGATTGGCGGACACCCGGCTAATGAGGTCATCCCGCAGGTCAGCGGCGGGACCATTGCCGGCGGCGGCGGGTCCAACTGGTGGGGAGCGACGCAGCCGCATCGCGTGAGCGGACACTTCGGCACCATCGGAGGCGGCGTCGGCAACGACGTTCGGGGCGACGTCGGCGTCATTGCCGGCGGCGAACGGGGGTTCCTCGGGTCGAACGCCTACAATGCTTTCATCGGCGGCGGCGCCTGGAATTCAATCCACGCCGGGGACGCGACCATCAGCGGCGGACGGTTCAATGTGATTCAAACCAACGCCTACTACGCGACCATTCCGGGCGGTTACGGCAACACGGCTGCCGGTTCCTACAGCTTCGCCGCAGGCCAGAGCGCTCAAGCATTGCACCACGGTTCCTTTGTCTGGGCGGACGGCGGCGGCGCGAGTTTTTCTTCCACGGCCGCCAACCAGTTCTGCATCCGCGCCGCCGGCGGCGTGGGCATTAATCGCGCCCCCATCGCCACGCTGCATGTGGAATCGGGCCGCGCGACGGCCACAGATAACACCGCCAGCTTTTCCAACCCCGCCCTTGGGCCGAACGGCAGCCACATTCATTGGGGCACCAGCGGCGACTGGTATATCCGCTCGGCCAGTTCAAGCGGCAAAGTCGTTCTGCAGGATTCCGGCGGAAACGTCGGCATCGGCACCGCCACGCCGCTCGTGCCGCTTCACGTCGTCGGGAACACCCGCCTCGCGGGCAACGTGCAGTTGGAAACCTCCACCTACCGCCATCTATCGCTCAGCGGCGGCAACTCACTGGGCTATCTTTACGGTTCGTTCCCCGCTTTGGCCGACGGCGTCCATCTGGCCTACAACCACCACTACAACGCCGCTGGCGGGAGCCAGGTCAGCAATGCGGGCGGCGCCACCTCGCGCCTGACCGTGGGCTATGGATTTGTGGGCCTGTATGTCGGCGGCGTCAATGCCGCGCCGACGACGCAGCGGTTGCTGGCCAACAGCAGCGGCGTAACCGTCAACGGTACGTTTAACAACAGCAGCGACCGCAACGCCAAGCAGGACTTCGCGCCGGTGAACGCGGCTGAGATTCTGGACAAAGTCACGCGACTGCCCTTGAGCGAATGGAGCTACAAAGACGATCCCGCGACGCGCCACATCGGTCCGGTGGCTCAGGATTTCCGTGCGGCCTTCAACATTGGCACGGACGACAAGCACATCGCGCCGCTGGACGAAGGCGGCGTGGCGCTGGCGGCGATTCAAGGACTCAATCACAAAGTGGAAATGGGAAAGCAGAAAGCAGAATACCAGATGGAAGCACTGAAGGCGGAGAACGCAGAGTTGAGGGGACGCTTGGCGGCCCTGGAGCAACTGGTGGCCAAGCTCAACCCAAGAGGCGAATAAACCTATGAATCCACCAAACCACCACAAACCAAGGGGTCAGAATCATGGGGTCAAAATTACTTTGACCTTCATCATTTTGACCCTTCTTTCCCTCGGCTCTGCAGCCGCCCAATACGCGATCACCTGGTCCACCATTGACGGCGGCGGCGGAACCAGCACCGGCGGCGTGTATTCCGTCAGCGGCACGATTGGCCAGCCGGACGCGGGCGGCCCGATGACCAATGGGCAATATGCCGTTACCGGTGGCTTCTGGGCGCTGCCGACTCTGGTGCAGACCCCGGTGCCCCGACGTTGTTCATCACGAACTCGGGGCCAGCGCAGGCGACCGTGTGGTGGACGCCCGCCACCGGCACGAACTGGATTTTGCAGGAGACTGTGAGTCTGTCACTGGCCTGGACCAACTCCGTTAGCGGCTGGACCAATCCCGCCGTCGTCCCGGCCACGTTGGCGAGCAGATTCTACCGGCTGTTCATGCCGTAGATCGGGCGGACAACGAGGTTTTCAGAGCAAGAACCGAAACCGAAACCGCAACCTTCAAACTCGTAAAGCCATGAATACAAACAATCGTGTTTTGGAAAATACCCCGGCTCGTCGGCCCGGGTGCAACCGGCCCGTGACGGTAACAGCAAGCCCGCCAGCTCCGAGGCGTGCTGTTGACGTGCTCGGGCGCTGCGAAGGCGCGTGGAGTACCCGGCTCGGGGCCACGGGGTATGCTGGTAGCGGACGTGAGCGACAGGCCCGGGGACACGCAGGACGGTTGCCGCCACCTGCCTCGGCTGGAGTTGATGGCTGGCAACACACCAGCAGCATTCGCTTGTTCATTATGGTTGTCATCGTCTCGCTGTTCGCCTTGGTGGATCGAGCCGCCGCCGCATTGTGTGTTTGGCGGCAAGCCTCGGCGCCCGGCGGAGACAGCCCGAACTGGAGCGATCCGAGTAACTGGATGCGCTATACCAATTACTTCAGCCAACCTTGGCAGGGTGCCCCGGGCGTGCCCCAAAACGGAGATGACTTGTCGTTCTCTGAACATACCGCATTGGGGAGTGACCCTGACCCGATGGTCAACGACCTGGCTGGTCTGGTGGTCAATTCGCTAACCTTTGGCGGCGACTCCAGCTTCTTCGGAGACATTGAGTGGACGTTGTCAGGCAACGCCATCACGATCTCCAATGCGGTTCTACCCGCGCGGAGTCAAGTTATGTACGGGATCAGGGTCGGCAACTGGTCTAACACTGACCTCAAAGTGCATTTGAACTGTGATTTAGTCCTGGTTCGGAACACGACCATCCTCGTAGGCGGCTGCAGACCTGGCTGTGAGATCCCAATCTCGTGCTGTCCCGATCCCGACGTGACGGAATCTCTTTTCCTCAATGGAGAAACGCACCTCAACGGGATTGATCTGGCGGTGCATGGAAGATCCGTTATATGGTCCAGCGATCCAGCCAGGAGCCGAATCCAAATGGGCCGCATTTCCGGGACAGGCAATGTCTCGGTGATGCTGGAGGCCGAGTGCTCCCTGCGCTTCAAAAGCGCCTCGGGCAATTCATTTCAAGGCCGGCTCACGATCAGCGGTGCGCCCGGTTCCCAGACGGTCTTTGATGTCAGCGGCGGCGTTGCGGTCACGGACAGTTTGCTCATCAACAGCCTCGGCGTCGTGGAACTGGCGGCCCCCAACCAAATTGGCGACAACGCAACGGTCGCGATCACGGGCGGGGCCAAACTCCAGATGCATGGTTTCCACGACAACATCGGCCATCTTGCACTGACGAATTCCTTCGGCGACACCCTGCCTTCCACATTGGATACCGGGAGCGCCACGCTCACGCTGAATGGCCATCTCACGGCCCGAAACCAGAATGCCCCGGTTACACCCATCATCCAGGGACGCCTGCACCTTCCCGCCGGCCCGCACACCTTTCACACCTCGGGCAACCAGTACGCCGGAGTGGACCTGCTGGCAGAACTCACCGGCACAGGCGACATCACAAAGTCCGGCGACAACGCGCTCCTGCTCCAAGGCAACAACGCTGCGTTCAGCGGCAGCTTTGCCATCGCCAGCGGCGTGCTGGATGTGCGGCACAACAACGCCCTCGGGGACGCCCTCGGCGGCACAGTAATTCTCGGTGGCTCGCTGCGGCTTCAGAACGTCACCATCGTCTCCGAACCGCTCACCGCAGCGGGGCAGGGAATCGAAGGCGAGTTGCCCGGTTCAATCCTGACCTGCGTGGGCGTAAATACGTGGCACGGCCCCATTCTGTTGAACACCAATTTGAATGTGACCGGGGACATCATCTTTACCGGCCCCATCAGTGGCGCGGGTGGCGTAGGCTGTTTCGGCGGCGGCACGATTCAGTTTGGCGGCCAATTGGCAAATACCTACACCGGTCCCACCCTCGTGCGCTGTCCGCTGGTGTATTTTTCAAAGCCGTCCGGCGTGAAAGCGTTCTCCGGACCACTGGTGGTAGGCGGTGGCGCCGGCGGCCCGTTTGAAGCCCGTTGGATCAACTCCTACCAGAACGTCGGCGCCAATCTCACACTGTTCGCGAATGGCATTGTCAACTTGAACAACCGGAATGAAGACTTCGGCTTCGTGACGTTCAACGGCGGCACGGTGAACACCGGCACGGGCCAGTTCGCCATTTATCAACCACTCACCGTGAATCCCAACAACAGCACTGCGATCATTAACGGCTGGCTCGGGCTGCCGCCCGGCCCGGTGCTGTTTGACGTGGGTGATGGGGCGGCCAACCCCGATCTGCTGGTCAATGCCGTGGTCTTTGGCAGCGGCAGTCCGGTGCGCAAGCGCGGCCCGGGCACATTGCACTTCAATAACGCCAACACCTACACCGGGGTCACGCTCGTGGAAGCAGGCACACTCCAGGTGAACACCCCCGCCGGATTCGGCAGCGGGGCCATGAACATCACCGTTCACTCAAACGCCACGTTGCGCCTCGGCCCGGGGGGCACGCTGGCCAAACCCGTGTTCATCAGCGGATCGGGAGCGGCGGATGCCGGCGGCGCCTTGACCATCGGCCCGGCCAGCGCCTGGACCTTGACTGGCGGACTGACTTTGAATCATCCCGCGACCGTTCTGGTGGAAAACACCGGCAGCTTCAACGTCAACGGCATTATTTCCGGCACGGGCCCGCTCACCTTGACCGGGGGCGGCTGGTTCACCTTCAGCGGGGCGAGCGCCCAACAATTACGTGGGCGACACCGTCCTCCTCGCCGGCTTGCTGGACCTCAACAAAACCAGCAGTGGCGTGCTGGCCGTGCCGGGGAATCTCGTGCTGGGACCGGCGCCCGTCAGCGCGGCGGCGGTCCTGCGCTTGTTTCAAAGTCACTGCATCGGCGGCCCCGCCGTCACCGTCAACGCCCGCGGCCTCTTCAACCTCAGCAACCGCAACCAGGGCATCACCCACTTGACATTGAACGACGGCGGCGACGTGGAAACGGGCACCGGCCTGTTGAGTTTCACCTCCGGCGGCAGTGTTCAGGTCGGTTCATTATCCGTCCTCGGATCGCGGGCTGGCTCCTCAATTTCCGGCCAGATTCAATTGCCGCCCAATCTCACGCTGCCGTTCGAGGTGGCACCTTACGATCCCACGGCGGTGTTTGAGACAGCGCCCGAACTGGATGTGCCCGCCGTCATTCGCGGCGATGCCGACCAGATTGGTTTCCCGCGTGCGCGGATCGCCAAAAACGGTCTGGGCCGGATGCGCCTCAGCGGTAACAACACACTCTTTGCCGGCACCGCCAGTGTCAATCGCGGCACGCTCGTCGTGGCCCACGGCGGCGCGTTGGGGGCAACCACCGCTTCCACGTTTGTAAACGACGACGCCCAACTGGCACTCGAAGGAGGCATTACGATCACGGGCGAGACGTTGTTCGCCAGCAGCACCAACTCGCCCGCGCTGGACAGCCGCACCGGCAACAACGTCTGGACCGGCAATGTCATTCTCGGAGCCAACACCACCATCAACGTCAACCAGACCCTGACGCTCTCCGGCGTCATCAGCGGCACCGGTCACCTCACCAAGAGCGGCATCGGCACGCTCACTCTCGGCGGCGCCAACCATAACACTTACGCGGGCGAAACCATCGTGCGTCAGGGAGTCCTCCATTTAAGCAAGCCATTTGCCGTCACTGCCGTGCCGGGCCTGTTGACCATTGGCACCCCGACCGGCGTGGCTGCCGTGGCGCGGAATTTTGAAAGCTATCAGGTCGTCGGCGACATCGTCGTTCATCGCAACGGGCTGCTCGATGTCAACGGGCGGATCGAAAATGTGCTTCACCTGAGTCTGCACGATGGCGGCGACGTGCAGACGGGCGGCAACGGCCTGCTGATCATGGACGAGGGCGGCAGCCTCAATGTCCATCCCGGCGCAAACGATGATTCCTCCATCATCTCGGGCCGGATGTACGTGGTGCCGGGCACGTTGCCAATTAACGTCGGAGTGCCACCCGGCCCCACCGGGCAACCCGACCTGGACATCACCGCGCTGATCAGCACCAGCGCCGGCACGGCTCACTTGCTGAAAAGCGGACCCGGTTGGCTGCGGCTTGCAGGGGCCAACACGTATGATGGCAATACTCTGCTCACCGCCGGCACGCTCCAGGTGGACGGAATCCAGGCGGCCAGTCCGGTGCAGATCAGCGGCGGCACGCTTCAGGGGCTTGGCACCATCGGACCGGTCAGCTTCACGAGCAGCGCGGGCGTCATTGCGCCCGGCACCAGTCCGGGCGTTCTGACGACCGGCCACTTTCACGCCGGCGCCCCCGGCAATGGCACGTTACGCATGGAACTCAACGGCCCCATTCCCGGCAGCGACCACGACCGCCTCAACGTCATCGGCACCGTCAACTTGAACGGCGTCGGGTTGCAGGTCGTGGCGGGCGCGACGTTTCCCACGAACAGCCAGCTCGTCCTGATCACCAACGACGGCGCCGACCCCGTGACCGGCACGTTCACCGGTCTGCCGCAAGGTGCCAGCGTCCATGCAGGCACGCAGGTTTTCCAGATCAGCTACACCGGCGGGGACGGCAACGATGTGGTGCTCACCAAGATCGCCGACCTGCCGCCGCCCATGCTGTATTTGGAAAAATTTTCACCGACACAGGTTCGCCTTTATTGGCCCACGAACTACCCGGACTTTCACCTCCAATTCAACACCAACCTGACGACGACCAACTGGGCTGCCGTCGTGCCCGCACCGGTGGTGGTCGGCAGTCAGTTCACGGTGACAAACTCCCTGACAGGGGAGCAAAAGCTGTATCGCCTGTTCAAACCGTGAAGGCGGGATTCCGCCCACACACAACCCCAGCACACACTATGAAAACCAAACTCAAATTCACCTTCGGATTATTCCTCGGATTGCTGACCTCAGTCCTCTGCCTGCCGGCTTTCGCCCAGGGCACGGCCTTCACCTATCAAGTGTCTGGCCGGAAACTCGTGTTTTTGAGAGAGGCCAATGCGTCAGTGGCGGGCGACGGACGAGCGGCGGCTGATTTTTCTGCCCCAGCTCGCTCCAA
>JAANMT010003078.1_pt1 | contig 12526 bp, 10 predicted proteins | sample 7279711 | NCBI WGS metagenome assembly JAANMT01 (sample SAMN14094538, study PRJNA606508) | bioreactor metagenome | isolation source: A lab-scale SPAN reactor treating ammonium-rich wastewater day 1 | place: Ireland: Galway | collected 2017-01-16 | reverse complement strand
CAGGGGTCAGTTGGCAGGGGTCAGTTAGCAGGGGTTAGTTGGCAGGGGGCAGTTGGCAGGGGTCAGCTGGTAGGGGTTAGTTGGCAGGGGACAGTTAGCAGAGGTCAGTTGACAGGAGTCAGTTGGCAGGGGACAGTTGGCAGGAGTCAGTTGGCAGGGGGCAGTTGGCAGGGAGCAGGGATCAGTATTCAGAGGTTGTTTGAGAAGTGGCTTCAGCCCAGTCATTGAACTCACCCCCGTTGCGCTGCGCTCGACTCCCTCGCTCCGAACCTTCGGCGCCCCCACCGGTTGTGACCATGGAGAGGGGATTGGGGGATGAGGGATGAGATACGGCCCTGTTGCGAAAAGGGCGAAGCCAACGTCCCGACAATCTTCTCAAACGGACGCTTATGGAATAGGACTTGGCAGCGAGCGATTACCCGGAAATGACCAGCCAGTCAGCATCCGCCGCCCAACCTCCGCCTCCTGTCTCCTAACAACTAACTCTCTGACCGCTGTCTACCGCCCCCTGACAACTGACAACTGACAACTGACATCTGATCCCTGACAACTCATCACTTCCTTCAGGGCAGCGTGACCACGTCGAGGCCGAAGGGGAGCTGTGGATACACCCCCGGCTGCGCCAGCGCCAGCGAGTCGAAGTTCGCCACCACCACGCGGCCATCGGGCAGCGCGGCGACATCGCTGGGGCCGCGGAAGTTGCCTGCGACGTAGCTGGGCGGCGCGCCAACATACGGCCCGTCACCGCGCAGCAGCACCAACCCCTTCTGGTCGAGCGCCGTGACGACGATCCGGCCGTCCGGCAGCACAGCGATCCCGTCGAAGCCGGGCGGGAACGCCTGACTCTCCAGCGCCGGATCGTAGGCGTACAGCAGCTCGGACGCGCCCCGGCTGAGAGGAATACGCACGATGGTGTTGAGGTCGGGATCGGCCACCAGCAGCGCATTGTGAATCGGGTCGTAGGCGAGGCCGGTCGGCGCGGGGCGGGCCGCGAACACCGGCACAGGCTCACCCGGCATCTGCACGATCGACTGCGGCGCGGTGAGCAGCGACCACCACAGCTCAGGGCTGCCGCCGTCGGCATCCCAGCGCCAGATGTCCGCGCGCGACCGGTCGACGACGTAGACCGCGCCGCTGTCGTCTAGTGCGATGTCGAACGGCGAAACCATGCCCTGCGCATCGTCCACCGTGCCGAAGCGGGTGATATCGCCGGCCTGCGTCACACGCCACACCGCCCACGCGCCGTCGTCGCCGCCGGTGAAAGCGATCGCCAGCAGATCGCCGTCAGAACGCGCGGCCAGCCCCGTGACGGACTCGAAGCGGTCGCGGCTGTTGGGGATCTCGCGGGCCGCGCCGTCCGGGCCAACCGCCCACACCGTGCCGGTGCGATAGCTCGCCGTGTAGACCGTGCCATCCGGCCCAACCGCCACCGTCGACGGGTAGGCGTCGTTATCAGGGAGCGCGGCGTATTCGGCCACAGCGGCGCCTTCGGCCAATGCCTGCGCGGTCTGGCGCGGCACGTTGTTGATCGACAGCAGAATCAAAATGACGGTTCCGCCGGCTAGCGCGAGGAAGATCCCTGCGAAGATCAGGATGAAGATCAGGATGCGCGGGCCGCGTGGAAGGGATTGGAGTCGCCGGATCATGGGATAGGTCGCTCTACGTGAGAAGGTATCCAAAACGGGTGCATCATCGCACAGGCCGATGAGAAGCGGTAGAGGGCGTCGATCCCCTCACGTTTTGGCGGGCGGATGTCCGGCGTGTTGTGGTACGCTGTGCGCCGGTTTCATCGCCGTCACGGAGTAAACAATGACAGACCGTCTTCAGTCTCTTCGTTAGCAGTGTGCTGCTGGGCCTGTCGGTCGCGGCGCCGGTCGGCGCGATCGGCGTGCTGATCATCCGGCGCTCGCTGGCTTATGGCTGGCGCTTCGGGTTCGTCAGCGGGTTGGGCGTCGCCACGGCGGACGCGGCGTACGGCGCAATCGCTGCCTTTGGCCTGACCGCGCTCACCAGCGCACTCACCGCGCTCACCGATCCGCTGCGCTTGTTCGGCGGATTGTTCCTGCTCTACCTCGGCCTACGGACGTTTCTCGCCCGTGCTGCCGCCCCAATCACCGCGACAGCCGACGCCAGCCGCGATCTCCCCGGCGCCTATCTCTCGATCTTCGCCCTCACCATCGTCAATCCGCAGACGATCCTCACGTTCCTCAGCGCGTTTGCCGGCCTCGGCGCGCTGGACGCCGCCGACTCGCTTGCGCCGTTTCTCATGGTCGGCGGCGTGTTTACCGGCTCGGTGAGCTGGTGGCTGGTGCTCAGCGCGGCGATCAGCACCCTGCGCGCACGGATTGACGCACGCCTGATGATGTGGATCAACCGGGCTTCCGGCGCGATCGTGATCGCCTTCGCGCTGGCGATTCTGCTGTCGCTCGTGCGCGGCAGCTAACGCGTGGGTTCCGCCATGAGCGCTGTCTGCGCCCACGTCCGAAGATCGTGAAAGCAGAGAAAGGTGGCGGGTTGAAGTGAGGCTTGGGGCCGGCTCAGTCGCCGTTTTCAGTCTCCCACAGCCTTAGCTGCGAATTCGCTTTTCCGTTGCGCGGCATAGGCAGCGTTTGGCTGTTGTTCTTGTAGGTATCCCATGAGATAAGATAGTCGTCAGCCTGATTTCCCCACACGAACCAGCCGGGGCGCGGGCCACGGGCGAACATCTCAAGATAAGGCCCCGGACTGCACGCTTCGATGATCTCGTATAGTTCGTCTGGCTTGCGTGAATGCTCACGTTTTTGCGACTTGATGATGTTGACTTGGGTGCGCCCCTGTTGACGGGTACGCAGCTTTCCCCGAACGCCGAACAGGACGAGTTCTGTCGTATTGCGGAAGTAGAACCCTACCCCTCGTCCGTCAGGCTCGCCATCCTTGCGGATCTTATGCCAGACGAGATTCGTCTTGTACTCGAACCCCCATGCAGTCAATACGTCTAAACCCTCACGCAGCAGCGCATTAGGCACCCACAGGTAGAGGTGGCTTTGATCGGCGGCCGCGTTAGCCACAGGAAGCGACACGATCTCGTCAAGCGATAGCGTTGGATAGCGTGCTAGGCGCTGATGCTCAGGCGCGACCTTGCCTGTCCGGTTCTGAAACTGCCACGGAGGATCGGCCAGAATGGCGCCGAACTTCTGCCCGGTGATGGCGGCAGCAAAGTCCTGTGCAGCGTGGGAATCCGACATCATCAGCAGCCCTCTGTATACAAAGATGCACGTATCCCAAACGCAAGCAGTGGGCAGCCGCCCGCCCCACCGCCGGCGATCTTGGGAAGCAGCTTGCTCATGTGCGTCGTGGAAGCCCCGTACGACGAACCCCGGCCAAGCTGATTGAAAATTGCTTGCAGTTCGTCTGAACGCGTCAGGATAATTCCCACACTGATAACCCGGAGGTCAAAAAGAAGGCGGAAGTTATTGAGATCACGATCATAGAATGGGTCTTTGTTGTTCCATTCGACTTCGAGCGCGATGCGGTTCTTGAGGCAGTCGACACTGTGGGTTGGGGAATCGGTAGACTCCCCATTTACATGAATAGATGTATCGAAGCTGCGCTCAATCCAGCCTCGCTTACCTAACACATGATCAACATACCGAGCAACTTCACTCTTGTTGCCGCCACCGCGTTCAATCCAGCTTCGACACAGACGAAATTCCGAGAGCAACGCTACGACGTCCTGCCATTCTTCTGAAAAATCCGAATGAAGGATGCTGGATGCGTGACGCCACTCGTGAATCTCGAAGTGTTCTCGAATTGATGCAGGAAAGAGGGAGACAGGCACGTTGGTCACTCGTTTGTGAGACTGAATCACCGCTGATTGTACCACGCGCCTGCGGCGAGTTGTCCGTCGTGCACTATGTCAAATGCTACGGCGCGGGGGTCGGCTCGCCGGCCAGAAGCGGTTGAATATCGCCGCCGGCCACAACCAGAATATCCGCCGACACCAGCCCGTCGACACCCGCTTCGATGCGATCTTCAGGGATGCCCATGAGCGCCGCCAGATAACGCGCCGTCCAGCGTTTGCCGGTGTAATCGCGGATGCGGGTCGGGCCGTTGTCGGGCGTCGGCAAGTTGCCCACCGACGATTCGACACGCACCTGCCGGCTGATCAGCCAGTCACGCGTTTGGCCGGCCAGCCCTGCGATATCGGTGCCGTTGTAGACGCTGATGGTCGCGTTCTCGTTTTCGGCCAGCGTGCGCAGTTCGGCCAGCGTGCGGGCGGGCTGCGGATTGAACACGTCCTGAATCAGCCCGCGCACCGCGCCGATGTTCGGCACCAGCACGTCCGCGCCGCCGGGGTCTTTGGCGAGGCTGACATAGCGATTGTCGATCACGCCTGTGGTGATGTTCTCGCGCGGGATTTCTCCGGCGAGGCGGGCCAGCGCCAACAACTCGTCCAGCGTCAGATCGGTCTTGATGCTGTCGATCAGCGCGTTATACAGCGGCACGGCCTGCGTGATGAAATTGGCGATTCCGCCGAGGCTGAGGAACTCGGCCTGCGCCGCCTTCAGCACTTCTTGCTGACGGCGCGCGCGGTCGAAGTCGCCGCCGGGGGTGGCGCGTGTGCGGGCGTACTGCAAGAGGCGCTCGGCGTTCAGGCGCTGACAGCCCGGATCGAAGTGGATCGAGATTGTGCCGTAACCGGCGTCGGGATACTTCGGGTCGTCGATCGGCCCGGTCGGGCAGACCTCGATGCCCTGCGGCGCGAGCGTATCCACCAGCGTCTCGAACACGTCGAAGTTGATGCGGATGTAGTTGTCCACGCGGATGCCGAATGTCTGCCGGATCGTCTCGGCCGCCAGCGCGGGGCCGCCGCCGCCGGGGTAATTGCTCAGATCGCCGACGTAATTGGCCGTGTTGATGCGCTGATTCTGCGCCTGTCCGGGAATGCTGACGTACATATCGCGCGGGATGCTCAGCACGCCCACCCGCTTGCGCGCCGGATCGACGTTGATCAGGATGATCGTGTCACTACGATAGGCGCGCTCGGTGTCGAAGCCGGAACGCTCGTCGATGCCGAGCAGCAGGATCGTCTTGCGCGTCGGATCGTCAAGCTCCGGGATGCCAGCCAGTGGATCGAGGGTCGGCTCTTCGGTCGGCGGCGCTGGCGTGAACGTCACGCCCGGCTCCGGCGTGCTGGTGGGTTCGGGCGTCGGCGTGACTGTCGGGGTCAGGGTCGGCGTTCGGGTTGGGATTTGCTGGCGGAACACGTCGAACGAGATAGCCGCTGTGTCGATGCCGCGCTCGCCCGCGTCGATGGCGAACTGCTGTGCCGCGCCGTACGCCACGACCGAACACAGAGCTGTCGCACCGACCAGCGCCAGCACGCTCAAGATGAACATCCAACCGGGGACACCGCGCATATCACGAGCCTACGTCATTACGTCAAACGGCGGCATTGTATCATAGGGCGCCGCGCTCGATATACCGGCGCAATTCCGACGCTCTCCCCGCGAGGATGCCCGGCGCCTTGCCGCGGTAGGACGGATAAAAATCCTCAGCCGTCAACCGGAGCAGCCATCAGCATACATATCTCGACCTGTGTTTCGCCCCAGTTTTCTGGATGACATGAGGACAGGTCTAGGGGTAGTTGATCTGAAAATAACTCAGGTATCCCAGCCGTAGATTCCCTTTTTGGTACGACGAAAATGGCACGTCGCTTGTCCGGCGAGTATGTGAACAGTTCCGGGGTGGCGCGGTAAACATACATAAGCGGTGCGTCATAGCAACAGTCGACAAGTAACAAATCGTCCGGTCTGATCCGTTTACCAACTTCCAACGTAAACCGTTCTAGCGGCGTCGATTTATTGAGACCGACAAATAACACCGCACTTGACATAAGCAGAAACGTCGCCGTGACATCAGATACCATCGGTACGGCGCGTATCGACCGAGCCAAGCCCACGCCTGCCACAAGTGCCGTCAGCGGAATAAGATAGAAAAAGTTGCGTGCGAAGAATGTCCGCCCTGTCACGACGTCCTGCACGATTGAAAAGGTTAGTGCGACGCCGACGATAATGCTGCATAAGATCAAGAGATCCCAATTTCTTTTCCAGAGCACTGCTATACCGACGACAATGCCGACTAACAGCACCAGCGCAAGCGGCATCGCAAAGATCTGTGTTGTCCATCCGATAATTAGTTCGACAATGCTCGCCTCGCCAAAACCACCAAATGCACTGGCATGTCCATATACGAATACAGACATATAGAAGACTCCACCGATGACCGTACCAACAATAATGGGCAGAATAGCGGTATCAACTAATCGCCTTCTCGGATCGCCACGCCACATCCGTAATAGAACCCAAATCAACGCCGCAGCAATTAACAATACCATTGTTGGTAAAGTAAGCGTCAGTAACACTGTCAATACGAGGAGCAAGCGTGAATTAGGGAACCAATACCGGCTGCTTGTGCCCAAAAGCTCTCCCACAAAAAGGAGCGTCAAAAGGGCCGACAGTGTATATCCTCGCGCATTGGCGACCATTTCCGCCCACATTGGCATGATCATCATCACCGCGACAGCGAGAGTTCCGGCTTCGATCCCGGCGATGCGCCGCGTAATTCGGAAAAGCACCGCCACGCACAAGAGTCCCGATGCCATGGAGACGCTGCGAATTGCTATGATCGAATCACCCATTATGGATGTCATCAACCATACGCCAAAAGAGTGCAGTAGATGGTTATTAGGGAGTTCGTAGGCAAACAACGCAACGAGAGGAGATTGCGCGTAGCGTAGAAAAGTGAATGATTCGTCATACTGTATTGATCGATGAGCTGACAGCGAAAAAATAAACCAGACGATCAATAGTAATACTACAGGGATTCCCACCCGTCGTAATGTTGTCTCGTTCATATTGCTCCTTTATCCACGTATCTTCGCAATTCCGACGCTCTCCCCGCGAGGATGCCCGGCGCCTTGCCGCGGTAGGACGGGTGATCGTGATACATGGCTACCCACCGGCACGACGTCGCATAGCGCGCCGCGGCCAGTGTTTCGAGGTCAGCACCGATCACCGCGTCTAACGCGCGGCCGCTGAACCCCTCCCACAGCGCCGTCTTGATCTCCGCATAGGCCGGGTTGGCGCGCAGGAACAGCAGCATCGGGGCGAGATCGTACAGCGGCCAGCCCCACGCGCAGTCGTCAAAGTCGAGGAAGCCGACCCGATCCGCATCGAACAGCAGATTGTCGGGCTTGAGGTCGGCGTGGATGAGCTGCATCACCGCGCCCGACGCACGCTGGCGGTCGAACACCGCCTTTGTGCGCTCGATCACGGCATCGAGCACGTCCTGAACCGGCTCAAGCAGCGCCTGTCCGGCAGCATCCGGCTGATACGGTGAGTTCGCACCGAACAAGCCTTCGATGTCGAGCGTGGGCCGGTCGAAGCCAGCGGGCGGATCGAACGCGCGCGCCGCGACGTGCAGCGCGGCGATGGCCTTTCCTGCCGTCGAAGCGTGTTCGGGCGTGAAGCAGTCAACCGCCACCGATTCTCCGTCCTGCCACGCCAGCAAGGTACAGAGCGCCGGAGTCCGGTCGGTTAGCGCGACGCGCACCGGTTCGGCCAGCGGCTTCGGCACGCTGATGCCACGGCGGATGAGATCATCCAACACTGCCAGCTCGGACTCGATTCGTACTGACGACTTACGCCCCGGCCAATGCACGCGCACGACGGCCTGCTGCCCGCCGCGTTCGGCGCGATAAACTGCGTTGCTGCGCAGGCCGAGCAGACGCGGCTCGACATCGTGCCAGCCCCACGCCGTGAGCGCGGCTCGCGCGGCGTTCATCATAGCGTCCGCGCGCTGTTCGTCGTTGAGATGCTCGAAATCAGACATACGCAGAGGATACAGAGAATCCGCCGGAAAGGCGATTTTCACTGCGCCGTCAGCCGACGCGATCCCGGTTCACGGCGTCACTCGTATTCAGCCCGCAGCCAGCGCAGGTAGGCGATGACGTCAAGCAGTTCCGTATCGCCCCAGTCGGGTCGTCCGCCGCTCGGTGGCATCGAGACGCCGGTCGTGTTGTCGGGATGATCCGCCGGACGGCCAACACGCAGGAACGCCAGCAGTTCAGCGTCCGGCGCGTAGCGGATCAGCGGCGACGTCACCAGCGGCAGCCCCAACCCCGGAACCCCTTCGCCCTCGAACCCGTGGCAGCCCGCGCAGGTCTCCGTATAGAGGGTGTGTCCGCGCTCGATGCTGCCCTGTCCCGACGCGACGACCGTCGCATCGGGCAGCGGCGTGGCCTGCTGGATCGGGTTGAGCTGCGGGGCGTCGTCGCCTTCCAGCACGCGGTACACATGCTCAGGCGAGAGGAATTCCGCGCCGTCGATGATGTAGATCTCACCGGCGTTGATCTGGGCGTTGTGCAAACCGTCGCCGCCCATCGCGTTCGGGATGATGTCGATCACGCCGTCACCGCTCACGTCGTCGACCGTCATAGCGTAGGGCATCATGTCGTTGTCGTCGCCGCCGATGATGAGACGCATCCGCAGGTTTTGCGGCGGATCGGCCAGCAGGATACGGCCGTCGGTATGCGGCAGTCCGCCGGATTCGCCGAACATCACCGCCATCAACCCGGCGTTGTAGCGCACGCGCCCATCCAGCCCCGTCGCATCGTAATCCGGCGCGCCGTAGAACAGGTCGTCAATGCCGTCGCGGTCGAGATCGGCGGCGCGCAGTGTATCGCCCGCCTTGCTGCCTGCTTGATCGGGATAGATGACGATGGCGCGCTGTGGATCGGCGTCCGCCATGTCAAACATCTGCCCCTCGAACGGGTCGTAGGTATAGATGATCCACGCTTCACCCGCTTCGTCGAGGGTGTTGTCCGCGCCGTCCCCGACCATCGTGCCGAGGATCAAGTCGTGACGTCCGTCGCCGTCGAGATCGCCGGACGCGATTTCCTCGCCCAGCAGGTCGTTGGCGTCCGCGCCGTAGATCACCGTCACGCTGGAGTCCACCGGCGCACCGTTCTCGTCGATCTTCGCGGCAAGGTCGATCACCTGCCCGCGCAAGGTTGAACGGCCGAAGATCACGAACGTCTCACCGCTGTTGTAGCGGCGGTTTCCCGGCCCGTCTCCGCCGCCGAACGACAGCCCACCAACCCCGCTGGATGCCCGCCACAACCCCGCGCTGACGACCGCATCGTCGATGCCGTCGCCGTTCAGGTCGTCGCCCCACACGGTCGACCCCATCAGGTCGTCGTAATCCGCGCCGATGATCCGCGTGGCGCTCTGCGGCGGCTGTTCAAGATCGATCACCGGCCCATACGTCGCCAGCATGTCCGCCGCGCCGTAGATGATCCACACCTCGCCGGCGTTGATGCGGCGATTCCCCAAGCCGTCCGCCTGATTCGCGCCGATCAACAGGTCGGGGAAGCCGTCGCCGTCGAAGTCGCCGCCCTCGACCCAGATCCCCAGCCGGTCATCGCGGGTCGCGCCGTGGATGGTGAGCATGTCCGGCGACAGCAAACGCAGGTCGATATCGTCATGCTGCGCCAAGTCCGCCGCGCCGAACAGCACATAGACCGTCCCCGCGTTGGGGCGGCCCTGCTGCGGCCCATCGCCGTTCTGCGCGCTGAACAGCAGGTCGTCGTAGCCGTCGCCGTTGAAGTCGTCAATGTACGCTTCCGTGCCGGCCATGTCCCCGCCGTATGCCCCGTAGATCGTGAAGAAGTCGGTCTCCGGCTCGCCTTCTTCCAGCGCGATATAGCCGGTGGCCTCGCAGACATTCATCAGCAGGCGCACATGCCCCGCGCTGCCGCGCCCGCCATCGGGTAGGGTATGCGCGGCGTTCTGCCCCGTAGCGACGAGATCGCCACAGCCGTTCCCGTCCAAGTCACCGGTCTCTACCGGCTTGCCCGTGATCGACGCGCCCGGCGGCATGTCATAGAATACGAACAGGCCCACCTGCCCGGTGTCCTTTAAGTCCCAGACGTTCGATTCCGTCTGAGCGAACGTTAGCGCCGCCCACACCGCGAGACAGGCGGCGGCCAGCAAGAATCCACCTTTGCGCATCACACATCCTCATAGTGATTTTAGAAACGCGATCAGATCGTCCAACTGTTGAGGGGTCAGCCCGGCCGCGACGCTGTGCGTGGGGTCGGTGCGGGACAGCAGTTCGTCCAGCGTCCGCGCGACGCCGTCATGCAGGTACGGCGCGCTCGCCCATAAGCCGCGCAGCGAGGGGGTGTCGAACGCGCCGTACACCTCCATCGAGAACACAGCGCCGGCCAAGTTGTGCTGCTGCAAGTCCGTATAGCGGGGTGGGGCATGACACCGGCTGCACGCCAGCGCGTCGCTCATAAACAGCGCCTTGCCGCGCTCCGCCGCGTCGGTCAGGCTGCCGTCCGCCGCGCGATACGGGCTTTGCAGCGCGCCGAACGAGGCGACGTAAGCCGCAAGCGCGTCCAAATCCGCCGAGCGTCCGGCATACGTCTGGCCCTGCGAAGGGTCGAACACGCCGTCAACGAGGCCCGCCCCGGACATGACGCTGCGGATCGTGTCTTCCATCGTGCTGTGCAGCTCCGGCATCTCGCCCGACCAGTGATACGGGGGCAGCGCAGCGGCTCCGTTCAGAATGGGGGTATTGCGCGGCCCGCTGCGGAAATTGATCCATGTGCGGGCGTCCATCCCCCCGTCGAAGTGGCAGGTCGCGCAGCTGATCGAGCCGTCGCTCATACCGTCGGCGCGGTGAAAGAGCACCTTCCCGCGCAGCAGCTGGGGATCAAGCGGCAGTTCGGTGATCTGAAGCACTTCCTGCACCGTGCGAGCGGCCGTGTCGATGATCGAGAGCGTGCCGTCGAGCGCGTTCAGGACGTATGCGCGATCACCGTCCAGCACAATCGCGCGCGGGTTGACGCCGACCGGGATCAGGGTCTCTAAGCGGCCGGTGTCTGCGTCGATGACGGCGACGCTGTCACTGCCGGATAACACGGTGTACAGGGTGCGCCCATCGGCCGAGATCGCCACGTCGAACGGCATACTCACGGCGCGTTCGTCCCCTTCCGACAGCGTCAGGCGCGCCTCGCGCACGCCGCGCATCCCGACCAAGTCCATGACGCTGATGACCGGAAACCAGTCCTGCATGTACTGCAGTGACACGAGCGCCAACCCGGTGCGCGTCTGCGGGATAACCGCCTTGCTGCCGGTCGGATCGATCACGATGCTGCCGGCCAGTTCGCCATCCACCTCGACCTCGACCGTGCCGAGCGTAAACGGCGTCCGGCGCACATTCAGCACCGTGACTTGGCCGGTGTAGAAGTGAGTCGCCAGCAGCCATTCGCCGCTTAAAGCGAGCGCCGCCGGCGCGTTGGGTGTCTCGACCTGATAGAGCGTCTCGCCCGTGGTCAGGTGGACAACGGCGATCTGGTCGCTGGCGAAGCAGCTGACATACGCGCGCCGCCCGTCCGTCACCACGCCGTAGGGCATCGGACAAACAGGATAAACCGCGGTCAGCGCGGCGGCGTCGAGGTCAACGACGGCCAACGCATTATCCCCGCGCAGCGTGACCACAACATAACGGCCGTCGGGCGTGATGGCGACAGAACGCGGATCGTCACCGACCGCGATCTCGGCGAGGATACGGCGTTGGGTGGTGTCGATCACCGTGACGCTGTCGCTGTCCATGTTGGCGCTGACGAGCCGTTCGCCGTGACGCGCCAACGCCCGACTCGATTGGCTGTCCTGCAACGTGGGCAGCGCGGGGAGCGCATCGGGCGTGGCGACGGGGGTGAGCAGCAGCGGAACCGGGGTGATCGGCGGCGTAGAGGACGAAGGCGAGGCCGCGTCCTGCGACTCGGCGGCCGCCCACGGGATCGCAACGCTCAGCACTAGTAATGAGCAAACGACGAACAAACGGGACAAAAAATGCATTCCGTGACCACCTGCCAACTTGCTGGAACATGCGCCGATGTACGGGCGCTGGCCCCATTGTAGCCGTATCTGCCGTCATGCTAAGAGGGAGAGATCGTTTGGGTGGGAATGTCGGGCGGCGAGGTCAAACCCGGCCCTTGAACCCTCACCCCCGGCCCTTGAACCCTCACCCCCGGCCCCTCTCCCACAAGGGGGAGAGGGGAGAAGGATGTGTGCGTGGGAGTTTGAAAGTCGCTCTGTGTGGTCGCGATTGCTCTGTGTGCTCTGTGCCCGCTTTTTGCCCTTCCCTCACGACTCATCACTTGGCACTCAGCACTCGGAGAAGCCCTCACCCCCGGCCCCTCTCCCTCAGGGAGAGGGGAGAAGGACGTGCGTGGTAGTGGGTGGTGCGAGGCGGCGAAACAGCCCTGCAAGCCCCTTTGTGTTCTTTGTGTTCTCTGTGTTCTCTGTGTTCTCTGTGGTTCAGTCGGTTTGCCCTTACTCACGACTCATCACTTGGCACTCAGCACTCGAAGAAGCCCTCACCCCCGGCCCCTCTCCCTCAGGGTTCACAGGACGACAGTTTTAATGTGCGAGTGAAAAAAAAGAGTTCATCGGCTAGGATGTAAGCGCCAACC
>JAANMT010003075.1_pt1 | contig 12533 bp, 3 predicted proteins | sample 7279711 | NCBI WGS metagenome assembly JAANMT01 (sample SAMN14094538, study PRJNA606508) | bioreactor metagenome | isolation source: A lab-scale SPAN reactor treating ammonium-rich wastewater day 1 | place: Ireland: Galway | collected 2017-01-16 | reverse complement strand
ATGAGGAAGGCCAGGCCAATACCTAGGTACAGAGGAATCACGCCCGCGAGGATGCCTAAGCCGATCAGGTCGAGCATGCGGCGAGTGTAACTCTCCTCATCGTAAGGAGCCTGCCAGCCGTTCTGCGTGATGAGCGGAAAGGCGTCGCGGGCAGGCCGCCCCACCGCAGGCAGGTCGAGCCAGTAACGTTGGCGCTCAAACGGGTAGGTGGGCAGCGGGACGCGGCGGCGCGGCGCGCCCTGAGCGAAGCCTTCCCAGTCGATCTCGACGCCCTGCACGTACAGCGTGCCAAGTGTGCCGAGCAGCACCCGCCAGTCGTTCTTCCCGGCGCGCAGCGAAGCCAGCCACGCGGCGCGGCTGTCCGGCAGGCACTGCCGCCCCATGGCGAGCAGCGTGGGCGTGGGGCCAAGCTCCAGGAAGATGTCGGCGTCGGCCAGCGCAGTCATCCCGGCCAGAAACTGCACGGTTCCGCGCGCGTGCTGCCGCCAGTAGTCCGGGTCAGGCGTGAAGCCTGGCGCGAGAGGCTGGCCGGTGACGTTGGAAATGAGCGGAATCTGGAGAGGCTGGTGAGGAATGCGGCGCGCCAGTGCCTCGAGGTCATCCAGCATCGGTTCCATCAGCGGCGAGTGGGCAGCGTTTGAGACGACCAGCGGGCGGGCCGCGCTGCCCTGCGCGGCCATGTCATCGATCAGCGCCTGTACAGCCTCGCGCTCACCTGAGACGACGATGTTCTGCGGGCCGTTGACGGCGGCCAGCGAGGCGCGGCCCACGTAGGGGATGATGGCGGTGGTGACCCGCGCCTGATCGGCATAGATGGCAGCCATCATGCCTTCCTGGGGGAGCGCCTGCATCAGTTGCGCGCGCTCGGTGATGAAGCTCAGCCCGTCCTCAGGGTTGAACACGCCCGCCACACAGGCGGCGGCGTACTCGCCGGTACTGTGCCCCATCACGGCGTCCGGCTCGATGCCCCACGAGCGCCACAGTTCGGCCAGCGCAACCTCCAGCGCAAACAGGGCGGGCTGCGTGTACGCCAGTTCGTGCAGCAGCGAGTCGTCGTCGCCCTCCTGGGGGTGCATCACCTCGAGCAGCGGGCGCTCCAGGCGCGGGCGCAGCATTTCGTCAAAGCGATCCAGCGTGGCGCGGAAGGCAGGCTCCGTCTCGTAGAGCGTCCGGCCCATGCCGGGATGCTGCGGGCCTGCCCCCGTGAACAGGAACGCAATGCGGGGCCGCTCGCGGTGCTCAACGCGCCCCGCGATCAGCCCGGCGCGCTGCTCGCCTGCCGCAAAGGCTTCGAGCAGGCCGCGCATCTCCTCCGCCGACTCGCCGACGACGGCCAGCCGGTGATCGAAGTGCGTGCGCCCTGTGCTGGCCGTGTAGCAGATGTCGGCCAGGCGGGCGGGGTCGTCGGCCAGGCGCTCGGCGTAGCGCACGGCCAGCGTGCGCAGCGCGGACTCGCTGCGCGCCGAGAGCACCAGCAAGTGCAGGGGCCGCTCGTCCTGCTCCTCCGGCGGGGGGCTGGCGGGCGGCGCTTCGGACAGCACGACGTGCGCGTTTGTGCCGCCGAAGCCAAAAGAGCTGACCCCGGCCAGGCGCGGCGTATCCCGGCGCGGCCAGGCATGCCGCTCCGTCGGGAACACCAGCGGGGAGCCGTCTAGCGGGATGTAGGGGCTGACTTCCTTCAAGTGCAGGTGCGGGGGGATTTCTTCATTCGCCAGGGCCAGCACTACCTTGATCAGCCCGGCGATCCCGGCTGCCGCTTCGAGATGGCCCAGGTTGGTCTTGACCGAGCCAACCAGATAGGGTTGATCGGGCGCGCGGCCATCCTCGATCACCGCCCGCAGCGCCTGGATTTCAATGGGGTCGCCGAGGGGCGTGCCCGTGCCGTGCGCCTCGACGTAATCGATCTGACCGGGCGCGACCCCGGCATTGTGCAGCGCCTGGCGGATGACCGCCTGCTGAGCCGACCCGTTGGGGGCGGTCAAACCGTTGGTCCGCCCGTCCTGGTTGACGGCTGTCCCGCGCACCAGCGCCAGGATATTGTCGCCGTCGCGCAGGGCGTCGCTGAAACGCTTCAACACGACCATGCCGCAGCCCTCGCTGCGCACGTAGCCATCCGCCTGCGCGTCGAAGGCTTTGCAGTGCCCGTCAGAAGACATGAACCGGCCCTGCGAGAAGCTGACGGTCAGTTCAGGGCTGAGCAGCAGGTTGACGCCGCCCACCAGTACCAGGTCGGACTCCCCCAGCCGGAGGCTCTGGCAGGCGAGGTGCACGGCCACCAGCGACGAAGAACAGGCGGTGTCCACCGCAACGCTCGGCCCGTGCAGGTCAAGCACATACGAAAGGCGGTTGGCGGCGATGCTGTGCGCATTGCCCGTCCCTACGTAGGCATCGACCTGGTCGACATCCCCCATCTGGAGGTAGGAATAGTCGTGGCTGCTGATGCCGACGAATACCCCCGTCTGGGTTCCGGCCAGCTTATGCGGGGCCTGCCCGGCGTGCTCCAGCGCCTCCCAGGCGACCTCCAGCAGCAGCCGCTGCTGCGGGTCCATGCGCGTCACCTCGCGGGGCGCGATGCCAAAGAAGGGCGCGTCGAACTGGTCAACCTGCTCCAGGAAGCCGCCCCAGCGGGTATTCATGCGACCCGGCGTGGCGGGGTCAGTGTCGTAGAAGTCTTCCACGTCCCAGCGGTCGCGCGGCACTTCGCGGATGGCGTCCACGCCGTCGCGCAGCAGCCGCCAGAACGCATGTGGCGACTCCGCACCCGGAAAACGCAGTCCCAGGCCGACGACGGCGATGGGCTCGCTGGCATACCCCGGCTGTGGGGCCGGGGCAGGCTGCGCCTGCGCCTCAGGCCTCTCCCCGGCCAGGTAAGCCGCCAGCATCTCGATATTGGGGTAATCCCACACCAGCGTGGGCACGAGCGGGCGATCCAGCCATACTTCGAGGTCACCTGCCAGCCCCACCGCCTGCACCGAGTCCAGCCCGAAGTCGATGAACGGGCGGCGCACGTCGATGGCCGCCGGGCTGATGTTCGCCCGCCGCGCGATCTGCTTGACCAGCCAAGCCTGGATGGCGGCGGCGCTCTGCGTGGGCTGGGCTGCCGGGGCCACGTCGGCGGCGGGGGCGGTGGGCGCAAGCTCGCCCGCCGGGGTCTGGTCGGCGCGCCACTCGGCCACAATGGGCAGACTGCCGTCGAGATACTGCTCCTTGCAGGCGTGGCGCTTGATCTTGCCGCTGGAGGTGCGCGGTATCTTGAGCGGCTTGATCAGGATGAGCGCGTGAATCTGAAGATCGTGGTGCTCGGCCACCGCACGGCGCACGGCCAGCGCCACCGCCTCGATGTCTGGGGCGCGGTGCTGGCGGGCCACTTCGTGCACGATGACAAGCTGCTCCTCGCCGCCCTCATCAAGCGTGAACACCGCCCCCGCATCCCGCTCCAGCGCCTCATGGCTGCTAGCTGCTGTCAGCTCGATGTCCTGCGGGTAGTGGTTGCGCCCCCGGATGATGAGCAGGTCTTTGAGACGGCCCGTGACGTAAAGCTGGCCGTCATGCATAAAGCCCAGATCGCCGGTGCGCAGGAACGGCCCCTCGTCTGTGTCGGCGATGGTGGCTTTGAAGGTACGCTCCGTCTCCTCAGTCTGATTCCAGTAGCCGCACGCGACGTTGCGCCCGGCCACCCATATCTCACCGACCCGGTCCGGCGCGCAGCGTTCGAGCGTATCGGGATCGACGATGGCGATCTGCTCGTCGAGCAGGGGGCCGCCGCAGCTTACCATCGGCTGGGCATCGACGTCGCCAGGCTCGGCGGGCACAGCGCGGTGATCTTTCAGGGCTGCGGGATTGACGGTGTGCACGTGTGGCACGCCCGGCCCCTGGCCTCCGGCAACGAGCAGCGTCCCCTCGGCCAGGCCGTAGCACGGGTAGAACACGTTCGGGCGCAGGCCGTGCGGGGCAAACGCCTCGGCAAAGCGTGGCAGCGTCTCCGGGCGGATCGGCTCCGCCCCGCAGAAGACAACCTTCAGGCTGCTCAGGTCGAGGCCCTCACGCTGTTCAGGCGTTATTTTGTCCACGCACAGGTCGTAGGCGAAGTTAGGCGCGCCGGTGACAGTAGCCCTGAAACGCGTGATGCTCTCCAGCCAGCGCGCCGGTCGCTGGAGAAACGAGGCGGGCGACATCAGCAGAGAAGAGCCGCTCAGGTACATCGGCTCCAGGATGCCGCCGATCAACCCCATATCGTGGTAACTCGGCAGCCAGAAACACCCCCGCTCGTAAGGGTCCATCTGGAAGCCGTGATAGATCATCTCCAGGTTTGCCATCAGGTTCCCATGGCTCAACATGACGCCCTTGGGGATGCTCGTCGAGCCAGAGGTGTACTGCAAGAAGGCCAGCGTGTTGCCGTCTATGTCCGGCTGCTGCCAGTCCTCTTCGATGCTGGGCGGGACGTTGTCGATGTCCAGCCAGTTAAGAACGGCCAGGTCGGGGGCCTGCTCGAAGCGCCGCTCGATGTTCGCTAAGATCGGGGAGGTGGTCAGGGCCAGCGGAGTATGCGCGTCGCTGACGATCGCCTGGATGCGCGGCACAGGCCGGTTCAGGCGCGGCGGATAGGCAGGGATGGCAACCACGCCCGCGTACAGGCAGCCAAAGAAGGTGGCGATGTAGTCCAGCCCCGGCGGGAAAAGCAGCAGGGCTTTCTCGCCTGCCATGCCGCGGCTTTGCAGCCAGGCGCCTATCGCCCGCGCCCGCCGGTCCAACTCGCCGTAAGTTACTTCGGCCTCACCCGCCTCACCATCCTCAATGAAGGCGTAGGCCAGGTCATCATGCTGCACAGCAGCCCGCCAGCGCAGCAGGTCAACCAGTGTTGCGGCGGATGGCGGCGGGCCGGGACGAGCATTGGTTTGAGCTACCATGAGTCGACGTGCTCTCCTAACTACACATCCGGATTATCCGTGCCGGAGACAGTTTACTATACTAACACCAAAGGGGCGCGGTTAAGGCAACAAACAACCGACCGGGAATTGTCCTGACTATATACCACAAAAACGTTTTGGCCGAAAATCAAATACAATTGGATACAATTAGTGTAAATCTCCGGGATTTGCCTATAATATGCTATAAGATGCGCCGAAGCAGACCGCACGCTTAGGGGGAGAGATGAGTTCAGACGCCCTTTTCAGACTGATCGTTAGGGAAGGCCCTACGCCAGGTGAAGAACGTGAATTCCAGCAGCCAGAGCTTATTGTTGGCCGCGACGAGGCACTTGACTTTTCTATAGGTTCTCCGGGAGTATCGTTCCACCATGCCCGCATCTTCCTGCTGGGCGGCACGTACCATATTGAAGACCTGAACAGCACCAATGGCACCTTCGTCAACGGGCAGCACATTGCCGAACCCACCCCACTGCAACCGGGCGACCTGATCTCGCTGGGCCAGTCGGTCAGGCTGGTCTTTGAGGCCATGCCGCAGGATGTGGATGACGTCGGCCCTGCCGACACCGGGCCCGCACACACCATGCTGGAGCAAGCGCCCCCCGAGTTTGACGTGGGAGCCACCCAGCCGAGTGCTCACGCCGCCACCGAGGCCAAGGAGCCTCTCAAGCCTGCTGAGCCTGAGACGCCCGCTGCGCCACCTGAGAGGCCCGCCGCGCCGCCTGAGAGGGCCGCCGCGCCGCCTGAGAGGGCCGCTGCGCCGCCTGAGAGGCCTGCTGTCCCGCCCCCCATGCCGCCATCTGCGCCACCGGCAGCGCCCTTCGGCCCCGCCGAGACTATGTTGGGCGGAATGGAAGAGCCCATGTTTGATGCGGGGGGAACTCCACCCCAATTTGTGGTGGAGGTGGCGGGAGAAACGACGGATTCCTACACGCTGACGAGCGACATGGTGACAATTGGGAGGATGGCGGACAACGACATCGTCGTTCCCTCCCGCATCGTGTCGCGCTACCACGCGCGGTTGGAGCGCTCGAACGGCGGGTACCTGCTCGTGCCCCTGCCCGACGCTGCCAACCCGGTGCTGCTCGAAGGGCGGCCCCTGCACGGGCCGCATCGCCTGCGGCACGAGGACAAGCTGCGTATCGGCGGGCTTGACCCTGGCCTGATGGTCACCATGACCTACCGCTCGCCCGACGAGGCGACAGCCAGCGTGGAGGCCCACACGCTTGACTTCGGCGACAAGTCGGTGCTGGTGCTGGGGCGCGACCCTTCCAGCGACCTCGTGCTCGACGCGCCGCAGGTCTCGCGCTACCACGCTCAGCTGGAGCGCGTGGGCCAGCGGTACCGGATCCGCGACCTGCGCAGCTCGAACGGAACGTTCGTCAACGACCAGCGCATCGACGGGGAGCAGTGGCTCAATCCGGAGGATGCCATCCGAGTCGGCCCTTACCGCTTCGTGATGGGCCGCGACAGGCTTGCTCAGGTTGACGAGTCGGGCGGGCTGCGGGTCGACGCGATGGGGCTTAACAAGTGGGTCCGCAAAGACCTGAACATCCTGCAAGACATCTCGGTTTCCTTCCAGCCCCGCGAGTTCATCGTGGTCGTCGGGCAGAGCGGCGGCGGCAAATCCACGCTCGTCGATGCGATTGCCGGTTACCGCCCGGCGACGCACGGCCGGGTGGTGGTCAACGGGACCGATGTCTACAAGAACTTCGACGCAATCCGCAACGACATCGGGTTTGTGCCGCAAAGAGACATCATCCACATGGAGTTGACCGTCTTCCAGGCGCTCGACTACGCGGCCCGGCTGCGTATGCCGCCCGACACGACGCGGGAGGAGCGCTACCAGCGCATCGATGAGGTGCTCGAAGACCTCGACCTCGCCCATCGCCGCGACGTGCAGATCAGCGGGCTAAGCGGCGGCCAGCAGAAGCGCGTCTCAATCGGCGTCGAGCTGCTGACCAAGCCCCGCCTGTTCTTCCTCGACGAGCCAACTTCGGGCCTCGATCCCGGCACCGAAACGTCGCTGATGCAGCTCATGCGCCGCCTTTCCGACCAGGGCCGCACCATCGTGCTGGTCACTCACGCCACCAAGAATGTGATGCTGGCCGATAAAGTCATCTTCCTGGCACGGGGCGGGTACCTGGCCTGGTTCGGGCCGCCTGATGAGGCGCTCAAGTACTTTGACCAGTTCCGCACGGAGCGCGAGCAGCGCACGCGCAGCATCGAGTTCGACGAGATCTATGCCATTCTGGACGATCCGGGCCGGGGCAATGCGGCACAGTGGGCCGAGCGCTACCGCCAGCACCCCGCCTACCACCAGTACGTCGTCCAGCCGCTGCAAGAGCCAAGCCAGCCACCCGGTGCGCCATCGCCAGACGGGAAGAAGGCGCAGAAAGCAGCGCGCCCAGCGCGCAAGCGGCAGATCTCGCCCTTGCGGCAGTTCCTGATCCTCTCAGCCCGTAACATCAGAATACTGGCGCGCGACCGCTTCAGCCTGATGCTGATGCTGGCCGCCGCGCCCCTGATTAGCCTGATTGACTTCCTGCTGGCCGCCCTGCTGGGCAAAGCGCCCTTTGACTTCTTCGACGGCAACGTCTTCAGCTCGATGATCATGTTGTTCCTGATGCCCGTCTATGGCGTGATGATCGGCGCGCTGGCAACCATGCGTGAGATTGTCAAAGAGCAGGACATCTACAGACGCGAACGGCTGGTCAACCTCAGGATTGGGCCCTACGTCATGTCGAAGGTCTGGGTAGCCATCCTGCTGGCGCTGTACCACGCCGTCGCCTACACCGTGATCCGGTACGTGGCCTTCGATATGCCCGGCGACATGCTCGACTTCGGCTTCGTCTACGTCTCGATGGCGCTAGCGACGTTTGCCGGTATGATGCTGGGCCTGTTTGCCTCGGCGCTCGCGCCCAACTCCAATTCTGCGCCGCTGCTCGCTATCCTGTTTGTTCTGCCCCAGATTGTGCTGGGCGGCGCGCTGGTCCCGCTGCCTGAGGTAATCAGTGCTCCAACTTCCACGCGCTGGGGCTACGAGGCGCTAATGGCGATCACGGGCGTCGGGTCAGATGTGGCCAAGGATGTGTGTTGGGCGCTGCCGCCCAGTTCGCGCAATGCGCTGACGCTCGAAGAGAAAGAGGCGTTGGGCTGCAACTGCATGGGCCTGGCGATGCTCAATGAGAACTCGTGCAACTTCCCAGGCCTCGGGCAGTTCTACAACGAGACGGCAGAGGCGCCTCGCCCTGTCGAGCCTCCGCCGCTGCGGCCCGAACCACCTGAGCCAACCATACCAGACCGGCCCGAACAGCCGGAAGACCAGTCTGACAATGTGGCAATGGCCGAGTACTTCGATGCGCTGCAAGTGTGGGAGGATGAGGTTTCCCAGATCCAGAACCGCTACCGGGCCGATATCGATCTGTGGCGCGCCGAGGCCGAGGTTTTCCAGGCTGAGATGGTTGCCCACCAGACAGAGCTGGCCGCATGGCAGGTGGCGCGCGCCTCGGCTGTGCAGCCCGCTGAGACACTGGTCAACCAGATCCGGCGTGACATGGGCTGGACATTCGTTGACAAAGACGACTACCTGGCCTACTATGCCAAGTTAATCCGGTCGTGGATCGCACAGTCGTTTATCAGCGTTCTCTTGCTTGTTGGCATACTAATCCTGCAAAAGCGTAAGGATATCGTGTGACGTGAGGCGACTTGCTTATCTGCTAACTGGGATAATCGGCCTGCTGGCGCCGCTGATCGCGTGTGGGGGGTTGGGGAGTAACGCCGAGGCAACCGCCAACGCGCTGGTCGTTGTGCTTGACCAGACGGCAACGGCTGTCGCCACGCTGCAGGTTGACGCGGCAGCGGCTGTGCAGACGGCGGAGGCCGCCGCGACGGAGCGCAGCGCGGCGGCGGAAGCCACGCAAGCCGCGCAGGCCATTCAGGCCGGAGACGCGGCAGCAGCAACAGCCGCCGCTGCCGCGCCCATCATGGCCTTGCTGCCTGCCTATGGCGTGGATCCATCCGAAGGTGAGTTGGGCTGGATCCACCCGCCGCTTGCGCTTGAAGCACAGGGGCGGGGGGAAATTGACTACGCCAACCGCTTTCTGGGCACGCTGGTGAGCGACTTCGTGGTTTCGGCTGACATCACCTGGAACAACGAATCGCCTGCTTCCGGGTGCGGCTTCGCCCTGCGCTCCGATGGTAATGAAGATGCTCTCAACCAGAACCTGGTGTTCATGACACGGTTGGCTACCGTGTCCTTCCTCACGCAGATCGGTGGGGGATACTTCGACACGAACTCGCGGGGGCTGCTCGACGTCGACCCCTTGTATCGGGGACAAAATGGCACGACCAACAACCTGACAGTCGTCGCGCGCGGAGATGTGTTCAGCGTCTTCACGAACGGCTTGAAGATCGCCGATTTCACGTCCGACGCGTACGACCGCGGCTTCGTGGCGATGGTTGCCGTGAGCGAAGGGGGCCGGACCGCTTGCGATTTCAACAACGCCTGGCTATGGATTCTGGATTAACGTTCTTTGTGGAGGAGATGATCGATGAGTCAGCCGAGCTGGATTGGGCACAAACTAGGGGGACGTTATGAGGTCGAAGAGCTGCTTGGCCGGGGAGGCATGTCTACCGTCTACCGGGGCACAGACCCCAATTTGAGGCGGTCGGTAGCTATCAAGCTGATCCATCCGCACCTGTCGTACAATCCGGAGTTTGTCCGGCGCTTTGAGGAAGAGGCGGCAGCCGTCGCCAAGCTGAACCATCCCAACATCATCAAGGTGTTCGACTTCGACCACGAAGATGAGACCTACTACATGGTGTTGGAATATGTGGCGGGCGAGTCATTGCACGATCGCCTGAAGCGGCTGAATAGCACCGACCGCCGGATGCCGATCCAGCAGGTGGTCGAAATCATCGCGGGGGTCTGCGATGCGGTTGACTACGCGCACAGGCGCGGCATGATCCACCGCGACATCAAGCCCGCCAACGTGATGCTCAGCGTGCAGGGGCCGGCGATCCTGATGGACTTTGGGGTCGCCAAGATCATCGGCGGGGAGCAGCATACGGCGACGGGAGCCGTGATCGGGACGGCGCTGTATATGTCGCCGGAGCAGGTGCGCGGCGAGCGCCCCAGCGAGCGCTCCGACATCTACGCGCTGGGCGTGACGTTGTTCGAGAGCATCAGCGGCCACCCGCCCTACGAGGCGGACTCGGCCATGACGACCATGATGATGCACGTCAACGACCCGATCCCCGATGTGAGCGCGCTGAACCCGGACACGCCGCCGAGCGTCAAGGCGATCATGAACAAGGCGCTGGCTAAGAACCCGGATGACCGCTTCCAGTCAGCCGGGGCGATGGCGGCAGCCCTGCGTGCGGCTGACCTCAGCCAGAGTGCGGCGCAGGCGAGCGCGGGGGCAGCCGCGCTGGGCAGCACGCTCATCGACCAGCACCCGGAGACTCCTCCCATCGAGGGAACGTTCATCGATACGCCGCCCACCCCGTCCGCAGAGACTACCCGGCCCGGCGGCACCTTCATCGATACGCCGTCCGCCTCGCCGCCAGCCCAGCCGAGGTACGCTGAGCAACCCCCATCGGCAGCCACCCAATCTCCAACCCTGACCGCGTCCCGTGCCCCGGAAGCGCCGCCCCGCAAGAAGAAAAAGGGCATTCCGACCCTGGCGTTGGTGGGCGGCGGGGTAGTTCTTGCTATTCTGGTGTGCCTGCTTGTTGGGCTGCTCGCCGCGCCCCAACTGCTCGGCAACGTGCTCGGCGGCGCAGCGACAGGGCCTGGCGGGGGGGCGATAGTGCCTGAGGAAGATCAGCCCGAGGCGGTTGAGGTGGCGGACGAGCCAACGAGCTTCCCCACCCCCACCGAGGCCCCGACCAACACGCCCGAACCAACCGAGGAGCCAACTCCTGAGGAGCCAACTCCCCTGCCCATCCCCGACGGCCCCTACGTGCGTATCAACGATATCACGATCAGCGGGTACAACTACGTGGTGGAGTACGAGACTTTTGGCTACACGCCCGGCCTGCCGGGGACGCACATCCACTTCTTCTTTGACACCGTTTCGGTCGAGAACGCGGGCGTGCCAGGAGTCGGCCCATGGTACCTTTACGGCGGCCCTAACCCCTTCCAGGGGGCAGCGACAACGGATCGCCCCCAGGAGGCCGGGCAGTTGTGCGGGCTGGTTGCCAACCCTGACCACAGCGTGCAGCCCGATACCGGGAACTGCGCTCCCCTGCCCTGACGTATCTTTGCCCGCTTTCGCGGCGGCTGCTCCGGTAATCCAAAGGGCCTGACTGTGTGAGTCAGGCCCTTGTCTTACGGCAGACTCCCGTTTGGATGTTTGCTGCCTCCCCTATTTGCGCTTCCCCTTGGGTATCTGATAGATTCTCGCATTAGAAATGCCATCTTCACCGGAGGCGCAGGCTCGCGGGGTTGTGCAAGAGGAGAGCCGGGTGAACCTGTGCAGTGTCTGCCAGACCCGGCGCAGCCATGCGGTCAAGTCTCCCTGGGAGCACCCTGAGGCAACCATCCTGAGCCATGCATAGAGGCAGTTGTGCAATTCCTGGCTACTGCGCCTTGAGCAGCGCAGCCATAGCCAGGAATTGCCGATCGGCCTGGGAGGAACACCTTGTCTTCAGCAACCACCCCGAACACAGACGGCGCTCGCCTTGCCCGGAGCGGCGTTACCTGGGCCGCGCTTGCTTTCTTCCTGCTGATCGCCTTCTTCGCCATGCGGCTGGGCTTCGACTATCGCGGGCCGATTGACGAGGAGACGCCCCAGATCGTTTTCGTGTCGCCGGACGGGCGCGCGGTATGGGGCCTGCTCGATTTCACCCACATCCCGGCCCGGTTCTTGCAGCACCTGTTCATCGGGCTGATCTACCAGGTGTTCGGCACTAACTTTGACGGGTACTTTCTGGTCTACCCGGTGCTGTACGCAGTTATCGCCTTTGTCTTCTGGCGCATCCTGCTGAAGTTTGTGCCCGATCAACCCTGGCTGGCGCTGGCTGCCTCGCTGCTGTTCCTAGTCTACCCTGCCGATGCAACCCGCACCGATCTGACGATGCTGATGCTGACGCAGTCGCTGTTGTTCTATGCGTTTGCTGTATGGCTCATGCTGCACCTGGACGAGCGGCCAGGTGCGTCGCCGCTGCTGTGGGGTCTGATGGTGCTGTTGATCATCGCCAGCCTGCTGAGCTACGAGCAGTTGACCCCCGTCGTGCTGGTGACGCCGCTGCTCCTGCTGCTGCATCCGGCAGACGTTCCCCGTCGGCACCGGCTCATTCTGGGCGGGGTGTGGCTGGCCGTATTTGCCGCCTACGGCCTGTGGCGGCTGTATTTTGTGCTGGCAGCGAACTATCTGCACCACTTCGGCGGTGGCAACCCGGAATACACACTCACCCATCTGCTGGCAAGCTATCTCCAGTGGATCAGGATGGGGCTGCTGCATCCCTGGTATGAGGCGTTTGTACGCACCCGCTGGTCGCTGGCCCTGCGCTCCCCTGACCTGCGCCTGATCCCGCTGTGGTTTCCGGTGCTCATCGTGCTGGTGATCGGTGTGGGGGGCTGGCTGCTGATCGCCCGCCAGC
>JAANMT010003071.1_pt1 | contig 12554 bp, 8 predicted proteins | sample 7279711 | NCBI WGS metagenome assembly JAANMT01 (sample SAMN14094538, study PRJNA606508) | bioreactor metagenome | isolation source: A lab-scale SPAN reactor treating ammonium-rich wastewater day 1 | place: Ireland: Galway | collected 2017-01-16 | reverse complement strand
GGCAGTGGTTGGTCGTTAGTCGTTGGTCGTTAGTCGTCAGTCGTTGGTCGTTAGTCGTTGGTCGTTAGTCGTTAGTCGTTAGTCGTTGGTCGTCAGGCGTCAGTGGTTGGTAATCGGCGATCAGTGTCGCGATTATAGCACCGCAAACAACTTGCCGCTCCCTCTCCACTTTCCACTTTCTACTTTCCACTTTCTTCTTTCCACCTCTCACTATTTACGCCTCACCCTCCACTTTCCACTTTCCACTTTCTTCTTTCCACCTCTCACTCTTTACGCCTCGCCCTCCACTTTCCACTTTCTACTTTCCCCTCCCGTCCCTCTCCTTCGCCGCCTTGATGAGACCCACGAACAACGGATGCGGTCTCATCGGGCGCGACAAAAATTCCGGGTGGAATTGACTGCCAACCATGAACGGATGATCCTTGATTTCGGCGATCTCCACCAGTTTCCCGTCGGGCGACATGCCCGAGAAGACCATGCCCGTCTTCTCGAAATCCTCCTTGAACCGGTTGTTAAACTCGAAGCGGTGGCGATGACGTTCCTCCACCCGTTCCACGCCGTAGGCTTCCGCGGCTTTGGTGCCGGGTTTCAATTCACACGGATACAAGCCAAGCCGCATCGTCCCGCCCAGGTCTGTGATGGAGCGCTGGTCGAGCATCAGGTCAATGACCGGGTATTCGGCGCTTCGGTCGAATTCAGAGGAGTTGGCGTCTTCGTAATTGAGGACGCCGCGCGAAAATTCGATGCACATGACCTGCATCCCCAAACACAAGCCAAGATAAGGAACCTTCTTCTCACGCGCGTATCGCGCCGCCATGATCTTGCCTTCGATGCCGCGCGACCCAAACCCGCCCGGCACGAGAATGCCGTCCGAACTTTGGATCACGTCCCAGCCCTTGTCCTTTTCCAGGTCGGCGGAATGTACCCAGCCGATCTCCACTTCCACGTCGTTGGCGAGCGCGGCGTGTTTCAACGCCTCCCGCACGGACATGTACGCGTCCTGCAACTCGACGTATTTCCCAACCAGCGCGATCTTGACGATCGGCCTTTGTTTCCTCACGCGTTCCACCAGTTTTTCCCAGGGTTTCATGTCGGGTTTGCGCGTGGCTTTCATATCCAGTTTTTCGACGAGGTAATCGCCGACGCCGGCGCGTTCCAACAGCAGCGGGACCTCGTACAACACGTCGGTCGTCGTCATCGGGACGACGGCTTGTTTCTCCACGTCGCAGAACAGGGCGATCTTGTCGCACAGATCCCTGTCTATCGGGTAATCCGAGCGGGCGATGATCATGTTCGGCGAGATGCCGATGGAGCGCAGCGCCGCCACCGAATGTTGCGTGGGCTTGGTCTTGATCTCGCCCGTCGCGCCGATGTACGGCAGCCACGTCACGTGGATGAAGTACACGTTCTCGCGCCCGACCTCGTTGCGTAACTGCCTCAACGCCTCGAGAAACGGCTGCGATTCGATGTCGCCCACCGTCCCGCCGATCTCCACGATCACCACGTCCGCGCTCGTTTCCTTCCCGATCGAAGCCACGCGCCGCTTGATCTCGTTCGTAATGTGCGGAATGACCTGGATCGTCCCGCCGAGAAAATCGCCGCGTCGTTCCTTGCCGATGATCTCCGCGTACACCTGTCCGCTCGTGAAGTTGCTGGAACGGCTGAGGCGGATGTCAATGAATCGTTCGTAGTGACCCAGGTCCAGGTCCGTTTCCGCGCCGTCGTCGAGGACGTACACCTCCCCGTGTTGATAGGGGCTCATCGTGCCGGGATCCACGTTGATGTACGGGTCCAGTTTCTGCACCGCCACCTTGAAGCCGCGTTCCTTGAGCAGAAGCCCCGTCGCCGCGGCGGTCACGCCCTTGCCGACCGACGAGACAACTCCGCCTGTATAAAACAAATATTTGGTAATCATCCGATCCTCCAATCCATAATTCTCCGATTCTCGAATCTCGAGAAATTCACTCCATTCACTTACCCTATGCAGTATCGCGAGACTTGGCTCGCTTTTGCAGGGTCACATAAATGTCGCGGTACGAATGCCCCAGCCTTAAAAGCGACGGGGAGGGCGCTGAAGCCCTCCCCATCGGGGATTTCCTGCTGTGAAAGTTCCGCGTCTCGTATCGGTTTCATCCGACCAGTTTCGTCAGATCCTCGGCGGCGCGCCGCATCTCGAGGAAGATCATACCCAGTTTGGCGTCCTGACGCGCCAACGCGGTCAAAACCGCCTCCTCGCCGACGGAGGTCAACACGATGGAACCCCGATCGCCCTTGATATACACCTGTTCGAGCCCGGCGCGTCCCAGTTCGTTCGAAATGCGCTCCCCAAGCGAAAGCATCGCGGCGGACATTGCCGATACGCGGTCCTCCTCCACTCCCTGCTGCAGGGCGGATGCCATGATCAGTCCGTCCACAGAAACGACCGCCGATGCCTCGATGTCGGGCGCGGCGGCTTGCATGCTTCGCAAACGTTCCACCATCTGTTCAGAACGGGATTTTGCCATGTCGTGTTCTCCTGTGTAATATCGCTCACAGTTTACCATAATTCAAATTGCAGGAGAATGGCGTCGCAAATTTGACCGTCCCTTTGCTTCATGTTAGACTTATTCGTCAATTTCATGAACGCCCGACTTCTCCCACTCCTCGCATTGCTTCTCGTCGCCGCGCAGGACGCCCCGCAGGCTGCGATCACATTCCCCAGGCCGGGCGACGTCCTGAGCGGCGAGGCGACCATCACCGGTACGACGGATATTCCGGGTTTCGCCTCCTCCCAACTGGATTTCTCCTACGCCTCCAACCCGACCGATACCTGGTTCGCCCTCCAGACCTCCACCCAGCCGGTAGCGGACTCTCCCCTCTTCGTCTGGGACACGACCCTCATCCGCGACGGCGAGTACGTTCTCCGCCTGCGCGTGTTTTTGGACGACGGCGCGCTCCAGGAGATCGCGGTGCCCTTCCGGGTGCAGAACGATACGCCTATTTTGACTCCGACGCCTGTCATCACCTCGACCCCGAACAAACTCGATGCGCAATTCCCAACGCCCTTCCTCGTTGCCTCCTCGCCCACGCCCACGCTGACGCCGCGTCCCACCCCGACCCCGCTTCCGACGAACTCCATCGCGATCAACCGGGCGGCGGTGTACGCGAGCCTCGGCCGCGGCGCGCTGGTCATCATCGGCTTGTTTCTTTTTGCGGGACTCCTCCTCCGCTTCCGCCGTTACTAACCTCCAATCCTCCCGCCCGTCAATTACGATTTACATGGGACTTCGAGCGTGACACCTGACACCTTCCTCCTCATCGGTCTCGGCAACCCCGGCCGCGAATACCGCGCTAGCCGCCACAACTTCGGCTTCATGCTCATTGACCGCATCGCCGTCCGTTTGAACGCGCGCGGGATGAAAATGCAATCGAAAGCCATCGTCATGGACGCGCGACACGACGAACGCAAACTCATCCTCGCCAAACCGCAGACTTACATGAACCTCTCCGGCCGATCCGTGCAGGGACTGATCCACTTCTATAAACTTCCGCTCAGCAACGTGATGATCCTCTCCGACGACCTCGATCTCCCCTTCGGCACGATCCGCATCCGCGCCTCGGGCGGGCCGGGCGGTCAGCGCGGGTTATCGTCCGTTCTGGAGCAACTCGGCACGAAGGACGTCCCGCGCTTACGGCTCGGCATCGGCCGCCCGCCCGGGCGCATGGACCCCGCCGCGTACGTCCTGCAGGACTTCTCGCGCGAAGAATTGAAATTGCTTTCCGAGATCCTCGACCGCGGCGCGGACGCCGCGCTGGAATTCGTCGCCAACGGATTGAACTCCGCCATGAATAAATTCAACGGAGGACTCAAGGAGTAATTCTCCGATCCTCCTCCCGCTCTGAATTCCCCGCTTTCACATGATGCAAATCATTCTCGAAAATATCCGCTCGCTCCCTCAATACCGGCATTTGCTGAATGAAATCGAGTCAGGCAGGCAGATCCCCGGCCTTGGCTTGCCTCGTTCCGCGCGGTTGCCCATACTCGCCGCGTTGCTGGAGGATACAAGCCGCCCCATCCTGCTCGTCACCGACCGCGCCGATCACGCGCTCGCGCTGTTCGATGAATTGGGATTCTGGGTCAGGTCGCCGCGTTATCACTTTGCGGAGCCGAACCCGTTGTTCTACGAGCAAGCCGCTTGGGGGGTCGCCACCCGCCGCGAACGCCTGCAAACGTTGATCGCCCTTTCCGAATACCATCTTCCCTTTGCGAAGAAGCCGGAAACGCCGCCCATCCTGGTGACCTCCGTCCGTTCGTTGATGACGCGGACGCTGCCGCGCAGGGACTTTCTCAGGGCTTGCAAAAAACTTTCTGTAGATCAAACCGTTCAACCCGACGCGCTTGCACACACCTGGGCAGAGACAGGATACCAGCGCGTCAACACCGTGCTGGAGCCGGGTCAATTCTCGAAACGCGGCGGCATCATGGACATCTGGACTCCCGCCGAAAACCTGCCCGTCCGTTTGGATTTCTTCGGCGACGAGATCGAGACCATCCGCAGGTTCGACCCCGCCTCGCAGCGGACGGTCGAGAAACTGGATTCGATCCTCATCACGCCCGCGCGGGAATATATCGCTCGCGGCGAACGGGAAATGGAATACTCCGAGTTCCACATTCCGTTATTGCACAGTCAGCCCGCGAGTCTGCTCGATTACCTTCCGCAAAAGGCGTTGATCCTGGTTGACGACCTGTCCGTGATCGAGGGCATGGCGGCGGAGGTGGAGGAGCAGGCGGTCCGTTTTCGGAAGGAAAGCATTAACGAGGGGATATTGTCTGCTGATTTCCCGCTGCCATACATTCCCTGGTCGGAATTACATGATAGTCTACATGAACAGTCTGTGGAGTTGGGGTATTCGACGAACGAGGAGAGATCGGAAAATTCCCTGGCGTCTTGTTTTGGGCATGACGAAAGGTTCGGAGGCAGGCTAAAGCAATTTGTCGAGTATCTAGCCTCGATCGTAGAGAGAGGCGAGCGGGTCGTCGTCGTTTCGCGTCAATCGCCGCGTCTCCATGAGTTGTGGCTCGAACATCAAGATGTCCACCACTCCAACTCTCTCCCACTGGGAAAAGGGGCTGCGGCCGAATTCGTCGAAGCATCGTTGTCTGAGGGCTTCACCCTCAGCCTCCGATCCTCCAATTCTCCGATCCACGACGACCAATTACCAATTACCAATTCCCATCCAAAGATCATTCACCTGATCACAGATTCCGAAGTCTTCGGCTGGGAGCGTCCCCAGCCGCGCACGCGCCAACGACCGATCGCGGAAACTCCCGAATCCATTTACGCGGATTTGCAGGTGGGCGATCACGTCGTTCACATTGATCACGGCGTCGGGCGTTTTGGCGGGTTGGTGCAGCGTGAGTTGGATAATCACCTGCGCGAGTTTCTAGCGGTGGAATACGAGGGCGGCGGACAGTTGTTCGTGCCTGTGCATCAAGCGGACCGGTTGACGCGTTACGTGGGCGCGGAGGGCGCGGTACCCGCGTTGGATCGCCTGGGCGGGCAGGAGTGGCACGAGAAGAAGGGACGCGTCAAGCAGGCTGTATTGGAGGTCGCGCAGGAGATGTTGGATCTGTACGCGCGGCGAAGCGTGGCGCAGGGATACGCGTTCAAGCCCGATACGCCGTGGCAGAAGGAACTGGAGGATTCGTTCCCTTACGTGGAAACCGAGGACCAGAAGCGCGCGCTCGCCGAGATCAAACGCGATATGGAATCGCCGCGCCCGATGGATCGTTTATTATGCGGCGACGTAGGCTACGGAAAAACCGAAGTGGCATTGCGCGCCGCGTTCAAGGCGGTGATGGACGGCAAGCAGGTCGCGATCCTCGTTCCGACAACGGTGCTGGCGCAGCAACATTACGAAACTTTTCTGCAGCGTCTCGCCGCGTTCCCCGTGACGGTGGAAATGCTTTCGCGGTTTAGAACGCCGCGTGAACAGGCGGAAATCCTCTTCAAACTTGCGGCGGGCGAGATTGACATCGTGGTCGGCACGCACCGCCTGCTTTCGAACGACGTGCAGTTCAAGGAATTGGGACTGGTCGTCATTGATGAAGAACAACGCTTCGGCGTGACGCACAAGGAGCATCTCAAGAAACTACGCACCGAGGTGGATGTGTTGACGCTCACCGCCACGCCCATCCCGCGCACGCTGTACATGGCGTTGACAGGCGTGCGCGATATCTCGAACCTCAACACGCCGCCCGAAGAGCGGCTGCCCATCGTCACGCACGTCGGACCGTATTCGCCGAAACTCGTCCGCCAGGCGATCCTGCGCGAACTCGAACGCGGCGGGCAGGTTTTCTTCGTGCATAACCGCGTGCAGACCATCGAGGCGATGAAGGCGCATCTCAATCAACTCGTCCCCGAGGCGGTTGTGGACATCGGTCACGGACAGATGCCCGAGCAGCAACTGGCGAACGTGATGCACCGTTTCAACGCGGGCGAGACGGACATCCTGCTTTCGACGACCATCATCGAATCGGGATTGGACATCCCGAATGCGAACACCCTCATCGTGGATCGCGCCGACACCTTCGGGCTTGCCCAACTCTATCAACTGCGCGGCAGGGTCGGACGTGGGGCTGCGCGCGCCTACTCATACTTTTTCCGCCACAAAAAGTTGACTCCCACACACGAAGGGCAGCAGCGGCTCGAGGTCATTGCGGAGAACACGCAGCTCGGCGCAGGCTATTCGATCGCTATGCGCGACCTTGAGATACGCGGGGCGGGCGAGTTGCTCGGCACGCGTCAATCAGGGCATATTCAGGCAGTTGGGTTTCATTTGTATACGCGGCTGTTAGCGGATGCGGTGAGGCAAATTCGCAGAATTGAGGCATCAAGGGGCAACGGCAAGGAGAAAGCGGAAAGTAGAAAGTTCGAGAGTCCACTTTCCACTTTCCAACAGCCCATCTCCATGCCCGTCAACGTGGATCTACCTCTCGCGGTCGGCATCCCTGCCGATTACATCGCGGATCAGGATCTGCGTTTGCGGTTGTATCGCCGCATTGCAGATCTGCGGGATGAGACCGAGATAGACGCTCTTGCATCCGAGTTCGAGGATCGTTTTGGCGATCCGCCTGAGATGGTGCAGAATCTGTTCTATCAGATGCGGGTCAAACTGCGCGCGGAAAAGGCGGGGCTGTCCGCGGTCGGCTGGGAGAACGGACAGGTCGTGTTGCGGTACCCGGCGTCGGCGGAGGAAAAGGATGGGAAACGGCTGGCAGACCTGGGTCCGGGAATCCGAGGCGGGAGGTCGTCGTATTGGTGTTCGTTCGGGGAGGAGTGGGAATCCAAATTACTGGAGGCGCTGTCTTCGATGCCGAAGGCTGCCCGGCGAATCCAGACCGAAAAAGTTACACACAATTGACTTTGCGTGTTCATTCTGTATAATTTACATTGTAAGGCGTTTGCAAGGCTCAAACGCGCGCGCTCACAAGAGAGGAGGTGTGCTGAGGCGATATAAACGACATCTGAACGCTTTTTCTGTCCCTGTCGGTATGTCCACTATTCAAGAGGAGAATTTTCATGAAAAAGATCGTCCGTTTGTTTTCCGTTCTATTGATAGCCTCCCTGCTTCTTTCGGCTATTCCGGCGGCGTCCGCCCAGACCGATTACCCGGCGGGGGTAAGCCTGCTGGATGATTTCAATCGGGCAAATGGCGCCCTGGGCCGCGATTGGACCGGCAACAAGTCCAAGTATCGCGTTTTGAACGACCAGTTGTTTGTGCGGAGCAACGACGCGAATTCCGACATCTACTGGAAGGAACCGTTTGGAGCGGACCAGGAGGCGTTCGTTACATTTGCCAAAGTGAGCAACAAAGCCACCGAACAAAATCTCCTGCTCAAGGCGCAGAGCAACAAGACCTGGGGCGACGGCGTCATCGAGGTGCTTTACGACGCGAAGATGCAGGCTGTTCAGGTATGGACCTGGGAATGGCCCAAGGGATGGATAAAGTACGGGGACGACATCCCCGCCACTTTCTCGGACGGCGATGTGTTCGGCGCGCGGGCGCTCGCGAACGGTATGGTCGAAGTTTATCGAAATGGGGAACTGATCGGTTCGCGCGACGTCACGACCTGGCGGTTCTACGACAAGGGCGGTTACATTGGCTTGTGGTTCATCGGCGCGCGAGGGGCTGTGTTGGATGATTTCGGAGGCGGCACCCTTCTCGATCCCCCCTATCAACTTGTCCAACTCCAATTGCTGGCGTTCAACGACTACCATGGTCACGTGATGCCGAACGAAGCGGGGACGGTGGACGGCGTGCCGGCCGGCGGCGGTGAATATCTTTCGACCAAACTCAATGAGTTGCGCGCCGGCAACGAGCACAGCCTCACTGTCGCGGCTGGCGACCTCATCGGCGGTTCTCCGGCGTTCTCCGGTTTGTTCCACGATGAACCGTCGGTCGAATCGCTTAATGCAATGATGCTCGATGTGTCGAGCGTCGGCAACCATGAGTTCGACGAGGGCGTCACCGAACTGCTCCGCATGCAGGACGGCGGTTGTCATCCTGTTGACGGGTGTTATTTCCCGAGTGAACCGTTCGCAGGCGCCGACTTCCAATGGCTGGCGGCAAACGTCGTCAACGAGGTCACTGGCGAGACCCCGTTGCCGCCCTACTGGGTCAAGGAGGTTGACGGCGTGAAGGTCGGCTTTATCGGCATGACGCTCGAAGCGACCGACACGCTGGTCGCCGCGTCCGGCATCCAGGGCTGGGACTTCCTCGATGAGGCTGAGACGGCAAACGCGCTCGTTCCGTTCCTCAATGCGCAGGGCGTTGACGCCATCGTCGTGTTGTTGCACGAGGGCGGTTCGCAAACGCCGCCTCCGGGCGATATCAATGCCTGTGTCGGAATTTCGGGTCCGATCGTGGCGATCAACGATGCCCTCGACCCCGAGATTGATGCGCTGATCACCGGTCACACCCACCTGCCTTACAACTGTGTGCTTCCCGATGCGGCTGGTCAGCCCCGTATCGTCACAAGCGCCTACTCGTATGGACGGATCGTGTCGGAACTGCAGCTCGTCCTGGATAGACGCACGAACGACGTCCGCCGCGACCTGAGCGCCTCCCAGAACCACCTCGTGGATCGGACGACGCTTCTGCCCGACCCGGCGATCTCCGCCGTGATCGCCAAATGGCAGCCCCTGTTTGCCGCCGCCGGCAACACCCCCATCGGCACGATCACCACCGATATCAACCGGGGGGCGAGCGGTGAGGACAATCGCGGCGTCGAATCGAATTTGGGCAACCTGATCGCGGACGCACAATTATGGGCAACCTCGTCCAACGGGGCGCAGATCGCTTTCATGAACCCGGGCGGGGTGCGCGCCAACCTGACCTATCTCTCATCGCCCGCGGGCGAGGGCGATGGCGTTGTCACCTTTAGCGAAGGATTTGCGGTACAGCCGTTCGGCAACACGCTGAAGACCTTCCCGATGACCGGCGCGCAGATCATTTCGGTGCTCCAGCAACAGTGCCAGCCGACCGGATCGAGTCGCCCGTTCCTGCACCTGGGCGTGTCGCAGGGCTTTACTTACGATCTGGCGACGACGATCGTGGGCGGTAACTGCACCGGCGTTTCCATCACGAACGTGAAGTTGAACGGTGTTCCTCTGGAGCCTGCCGCGACCTACATCGTGACGGTGAACAACTTCCTCGCCGACGGGGGCGATAACTTCACCACGTTCCGCGCCGTGACCGCCCCGAAACTCGACGGCGGCAATGACCTTCAGGCGTTCATCAACTTCCTCGCCACGTTCAGCCCGGTCTCGCCTCCAGGCAGGGACAGGGTCAACGAACTGCCCTGAGCGATTGCCGCGTCTGCGGTTCGACAGTCCGCAAGCCGGGCTTGCGATGACTGCCAGGACCGAATGAATAAACGCAGGGTCTTCTCGAGGACCCTGCGTTTTGATTTCATTGCTTCTTCACTGTTTTCACCGCCCTCGTCGCGATGTAATTGGGATGGTGTTTACTCAACGGCGATTCGGGCATGTAGTCCTCATACAGATCCGTGATGACGAACCCCGCGTCGCACTGACCTCCGAGCAGGTCCGTGAGCGAGTGACCGAACTCGAGCGGCAATCCCTTTTCGAGCCATTCGTCCAATTCTTCGTTAGACAGGCTTGTCAGGTCGGAATAAGGGATCGAGTGCGCGACTTCCAGAATGCCTTCATCCGCCTTGTACAGATCGAAAATGTAATGAACGGGATTCATCATGCCGGTCATCAGGACGCCTCCATGCCTGAGCGCGCGATGACACTCCTTCCAGACCGCGCGCACGTCCGGCATGAACGCCGTCGAAACGGGATTGAAGACCAGGTCGAACGATTCGTCCGCGAACGTGGATAGATCCGCCGCGTCGCCCTCCACCGTTTTGAGATCCAACGCTTCTCTCTCAGCCACAAGTTGGTCCTGTTTCAATTGGCTTGGGGAATTGTCGAAGACGGTCACGCGCGCGCCGACCGCCGCGAGGACAGGTCCCTGTTGCCCGCCGCCGGACGCCAGGCATAACACGTCCGCGCCTTTGAGCGGCGGAAACCAACGATGGGGGACGGGGATGTTTTCTGTCAGCACAATGCTGAAGTCGCCGTTTCGCGCCCTGGCGATGGTCTCGGGATCAACGGGTTTCGTCCAACGGCTTTCACCGCCTTCCACTTCGCGGTTCCATGCTTCGCGGTTATACGAGCGAATGTCCATGGTGTTCCTCCTGTGGAAAAGAAAACCGCCACATCCTTCCACCTTCCACTTTCCAGATATGGCGGTCCATTTCCTTTCGATGTCTCGTTTACCTACGGGTTGGGCGTATTTTGCACCGCCACTCCGACCCACGAAAAGACGCGCTTCTCGCTGATCGCCCCGGCGGAAACCCAGATCGGCTGTCCCTGCTCGTCCACGCCGTTCTGGCGGACGGTGGTGACCCACCAGCGGATGACGTGCGCCAAGTTATCGTTCGGGCGGAACGAGGTGGGGACGATGTACTTCGTATCGGTCACGTAATCCGTGATGCGCTGCCCCTGGCCCGAGGTCACGTCTTCAATTGTGACCTGGTAACGCTCGTTTTCGCGCAGCGTGCCGATGGTCGCCCACTGCAACGTCACCACGTCGTTTGCCAGGGTGAAGGCTGCGCCGTCCGCAGGCAGGAGCAGGTTCGGGGCTTGGTAGGGAGGCGGAAGGGTCGCAGTGGGAGTCGGTCCCGGTGTGGCGAATCGTTCGCACAGTGGGATGATGATCGGCACTCCCACGAAAACGTTATCTGTGGAAAGCCCGTTGTAGAACTTGATCGCCTCCTGCGGGACGTTGTAGTTTGCCGCGATGCTCGAAAGCGTATCGTTCGCCTGCACGGTGTAGGAGATCTTTTCGCAAGCCTGCGCGGTTTGCGTGGCTTCGTTCGGGATGTCGGTCGGCGGCGGCGCGGGAGTCGGCGTTGGGTAGGGGATCTTCAACGTCTGTCCCTCGGAGATGATGCAGGTGGTGGGCAGGTTGTTCAGGATGATGATGCTTTGCACCGAAACGCCGAACGCGACCGCGATCCCGCCGCAGGTGTCGCCCGAGCGCACCGTGTAATCGAACGGCGGCAGGGGCGTTTCGGTGGGGATGAGCGTGGGAGGCAGGGTTTCGGTGGGAGTGGGTGTGATGGTCGGGGTGGCGGTTGCAGTGCCTTCGGCGGTGGGGGTCGTGATCGAGGCGCCTGCAATCCCCGAACTCAAACCGAAATACACCACTGCCGCGCCGATGAGCAGGATGATGACCAGCGCGCCGAGCGCAGCCGGCAGGCTGAGCGTGACCTCGGGCATGCGGCTTGCCTGCATCCCGGTTTCGATTTTTTTCGATTTTGGCGTGGCTTTCGCGGTCAATTCCGTCCCACACACGAGACATCGCGTGGCGCTCTCGCTCAAACGCGTCCCGCACGTGGGGCAGACCTTTGTTTTTTGTGTGGACGAAGGTTCTTGAATCATACGGGCGGGAATTATACCATTTCAGACTTCGGAAGTCTCCGAGACTTCGGGAGCACGAAAACGGCTCTTTCTACGCCTTTGCCTGATTCGCTTCGAGGGAATTGATCCCAGCCTTGGCCGCATACCAACAAAAACGCCGCAGGCGACTGCGGCGTGAAGTGACGACAAAACGGACTATCACAGGCTGGGGCTTTTTTGTTGACATGTACACAAGGAAACAGGTAGACACGTAAACGCGTAGCGCGCAATACTTTCCTCCGACCATCCAACCATCGAACTACAGAACGATCAAACCATGAAAATTATCCGGACCGATTTAACTGATGTTACGCAGAAAAGATCATATTGGTCATCGTAATGCGACATTTTGTACTTTTCCAAATTAATCGAGCAATAAACTTGGCATGGAAAAGCCCAGAGAAAACCACCGAGACACGGAGACACAGAGATAAAGAATTTAGGCTCTCCCGTAATTAACGGGAAAAGCAGAAAGGATGTGCTACCATCGGAGTAGAAAGGTGACCTCCGATGAACAACAACGAATTACTCAACCGATTG
>JAANMT010003070.1_pt1 | contig 12556 bp, 12 predicted proteins | sample 7279711 | NCBI WGS metagenome assembly JAANMT01 (sample SAMN14094538, study PRJNA606508) | bioreactor metagenome | isolation source: A lab-scale SPAN reactor treating ammonium-rich wastewater day 1 | place: Ireland: Galway | collected 2017-01-16 | reverse complement strand
CCCGGGTCCGCGTCAGCCGCTGTTCCATCTTCCACTTCTCGATCTTCGCGTGGTGCCCGCTGAGCAGCACCTCGGGCACCTCCCAGCCGCGATACTCCGCTGGGCGTGTGTACTGCGGGTGCTCCAGCAGCCCCCCCGCGAACGACTCCTCCTCCGGCGAGACCTCGTCGCCCAGCGCCCCGGGGATGTGCCGCGCCACCGCGTCGATCAGGACCATCGCCGGCAGCTCCCCGCCGGTCAGGATGTAGTCGCCAATCGAGATCTCGCGGTCCACGCAGTGCTCCACGAACCGCTCATCCACACCCTCGTACCGCCCGCACACCAGCACCAGCCGCTCGTTTCGCGCAAGCTCGCGCACCAGCCGGTCGCTCAGCACCTCGCCCTGGGGCGAGAGGTAGACCACCAGTCCCGGCGGCCCATCCTGCTCCTGCACGAACTGGAGCGCCCGGTCGAGCACGTCCACCCGCATCACCATCCCCTGCCCGCCGCCAAACGGGTAGTCGTCGACGGACTTGTGCCGGTCGGTCGCGTGTTCGCGGATGTCGTGGATCTGGAGGTCCAGCAGCCCATCCTCGCGCGCCCGCTTGATGATCGAGACATCCAGTGGCCCACGGAAGGCATCGGGAAACAGGGTCAGGACGTCGATTCTCACGGCACAGCCACCATTGCCGATCCACGATTCAGCGGCAAGGGCGGAGCGCAGGGCCGCTCAATCTCCAGGCGCCACCACGAAGCCAGTCACGCCCTCGACGAACGCTGCGGGCGCCGTCGCGCCGCAACCGAGTTCCACGAGCACCACCTTACCCGGCGACCGCACCCACGCCGCCCGCCCGTCCCCATTGCCGTCAACGAACACGACCCGGTACGTCTCGCCGAAGATGTCATCGATGCCGCGATACACGGCGTAGAGCTTCCAGTCGTTCCCCGCGCACCCTGCCCCAAAGAACGCCTCCGCCACCTCGCCGAACTGTTCGGCCGCCCGGTACTCGGCGTGGCAGCCCGTCACCTGGAACACCCGGGCGGTGGCGCCCGTTGTGCCTTCCGGGCAGGGCAGTTCGCCCACGTCCGTGGTCCCGGCCGGCTTGCATTGGCGCTCCACCGCTTCGAGTGAGTCGCGGAATGCGTCGCGGTCGCCGTCCAGTACCAACCGGATCGTGGCATCGACCGCCGCGTCGCCGGTCCAGTCGTCGCGCTCGTCTCCGCCGCACGCCACGGCAGCAATCGCCATCGCCAGAAGCACGCTGTTCGTCACCCAGAATGAGCAGTGCATAAGCCCTCCTTCGGCGAGCGCGCTGGCTAACCACCTGCAGTGACATGCCACAGGCCCGCGCTGACGCCAGCAGTGTACTTGGACTCTCCGCTCTCGGCGTCCTCAATTCTTGGGAATCTCGGGATCTGGCGTCCTATAACTGTAACGCCAGGGACACACAACTCCCTCCGAGCAGACTGTACGTTGGCACCAGGCTCCTGAGGCCGGTATGCCTTCGTGAAGGGAAACACCCGCATCGGCCAGCGGGAGTCCATCGTCTCACAACCAACTGGACGCCCACACCGGCGGAGAAGAATGTGACGAAGGCCGCAGTCGCCCACAGAACCCCTCGCTCGGCCTGCCACAACACCATAGCGACCGAGGTAAGCGAAAGAACCAACTCAGTCGACACGATCACCCTGGATAGCGCGAGGACGCGATCCGGATGTACAAGTCGCCAGGAGTACAAGGCAAACAAGAAGTCTCTTCGTTGTCTAAGTTTCGTGGTAGAACCGAATAAAAGTACGCCTGAATCTATAAGCAAGACGATTTCTGGTATCATGGTCTGTTGCCTCAATGTGATTATCTAGCAATTTGGAACGATACGCACTTAGAGCCCATCCCCAAATTGAGGGATGCACAGGCGAGGACGACATTGATACTCGATTTTAGGGGCGCACAGCTTCGACCGAAAGAGCAATCGTTGATGTGCGGATACGTTTTGCAGCGCTGCACCAATACTGCGGTCCGCAGGAGGTTTTCATGTTTGCAGCTATCGGATGTGGCGTAAGCGGAGCGATCACAAGCACATGCCCTGGACACCAAGTGTGGATCCTCGGTTCAAATTCCGTTGCGATCGACATTGGCGCGTCCGCAGGCTCTGCGGTTCAGTTCAATGTACAGTCTGGATACACCGTGCGAGGTGTCGTCTCAGGTATCCAGTCGTCGTGTGGGGGGCTTGCCGGCTCGACGGTCATCATCGACATCGAACTATATGGCACGGATCTCAACCCCTACGATTGGGTTCCCGTGGGGCAGGTGTCGTACACGCACATCTCCCCGAGCGTTTCGTTGGGGAACGTCCTCTCCGCTGGAGCCACAGTCGGTACGGTCGGCAACTACAGCGGTAATGCGAATGGCAGCGGCCATGGGCACCCTAGCAATTGGGTCTGCTACGGCTCTGCGCATCCGTGCTGGACCGGAGCTCATGTCCACCAAGAGTGGAAGTCGTATTACTACTCTGTGAGTTGTTCGAACAGTTGCCCTTGGCCTGGCCAGATCTAGGTCCTTCAGGCCTCCAATAGCCCCGGGGGCGGGAACTTAGGTCCCGCCCCCAACGTTCCCTAAAATGCGGCTTGTGGTCGCTCGGCGTAGTCGCGAATATGCCTCATGCGCCCCTGGAGCGGAGATCTGATGACTATCGATCCAAGGCACACCCTGGAAAATGAGCACTGCCGAGAGTTGACGACGGCGGAGCGGGAGGTCGTCGTGCTTCTCACCGAGGGCCTGACCGTCGTCGAGGTGGCGTGCCGGCGCGTTGTGGAGGAATCGACCGTGCGGTCTCACATCAAGCATGTGCATCAGAAGCTGGGCACCCACCGGCTGGCCCAAATCGTCCGCTTCGGGTTCCGTCACCGCGAGTGCTGTCTGGGTGGGGAACGCCCCGGTTGGGAGTTCTAGCCCGCGCTATCGTGCTCCAGCGGACCCTCCAACAACTCCGCCACGTGACCCAGCAGCGGCAAGAGCACGTCCATCCCCTGCCCTGCCGCCTTCGGGCTCCCTGGCAGGTTCACGATCAGCGTCCGCCCACGCGTGACCGCCACGCCCCGGGTCAGCGCTGCATAGGGCGTGTGCCTCAACCCGTTCTCGATGAGCGCAATCGGGATCCCGGGCACATCCCGCTCCGCGATGTCGCGGGTAGCCTCCGGTGTCTGGTCCCGCGGTGTCAGCCCTGTTCCTCCCGTGGTCAGGATGACGTCACAAATCTCCGCGTCGGCCCACACCCGCAGGTGCTCGGCGATGAGCGCCCGGTCGTCCGCGACGATATCGTGGCGGACCACCTCGTGCCCGGCTTCGATCAGCATCCGCGCGATCGTTTGGCCCGAGACATCCTCCCGTTCGCCGGCCGCGCCCTTGTCCGATGCCGTGAGGATCGCGATTCGTGCCATGGGGGCGATCCTACCTCAGGTCGCCCCATTCCTCCCCACTGTTCTCCCGCAGCCCTCGTAAGGGCTTTCCCGGACTCTCGATAACTTGTCAAGAAAAACCGTTGACACGCTCTCCACCCTGCCCATAGTATGGCGCGTGGGGTGAAATGGGGTGAAATGGGGCAAGCGCCCTTGCTCTCCCAATTTCGGGGCCAGCCGGCCCACACCCCGGAAGGGTTCGGGGGATGCGATTCGTAGGCACCTTCGATTACGTGCTCGACGACCGGAACCGGGTCCCAATCCCGCCGGTCTATCGTGGCGCGTTCGACGAAGGCGGCTATATCGCCACCGGCACCGAGCCCTGCCTGGTTCTCCACACCCTCGACTCGTTCGCCCGCGCGTCCGAGATCATCGAGGCCATCCCAGAAGAGACGAAGGAAGGCGAGGATGCCCGGCGCGACTTCTATGGCAAGGTCTGGCCCTTGCAGAAGGATGCCCAGGGCCGCGTCACCATCCGCGAGGACCTTGCGAAGTTCGCCGGGCTCACCAAGGACGTCAAAGTTGTTGGCGTCGGCCGGCGCATGGAGGTCTGGGACAGCGCCACCTTCGACTCGCGTGAAGAGGCTCGCCAGGCCGCCCGAGTCACCGCAGTCCAGAGAGCTCAGGAGGGGTAACGTGGTTGTTATGACAGCTCCAGCGCCCGTCCACATCCCGGTGCTCCTCCGTGAGGCGCTCGAACTGCTCGACGTCCGCGACGGCGGCAGCTACATCGATTGCACCACCGGCCTCGGTGGGCACAGCGAAGCGATCGCCCGCGCCATGGGCGAAACCGGCCGGCTCCTGTGTCTCGACCAGGACCGCGAAGCGCTGGAGTTCGCGCGCACGAGACTGGCGCCGTTTGGGAGGCGGGTCAGATTCGTCCACGCGAACTTCCGTGAACTCGCGGATGTCGCGGCACAGGAAGGTTTCCAGGAAGTCGATGGCATTCTCATGGACCTCGGCGTCTCGTCATTCCAGATGGGGACGGCCGAACGCGGCTTCGCGTTCGCGCTCGAAGGTCCCCTGGATATGCGCATGGACCCGGGTTCCGGCGGCCTCACCGCCGCCGGCATCGTCAACACCTGGGACGAAACGTCGCTCGCAGACCTCATCTATGAATACGGAGAGGAACGGCAGTCGCGCCGGATCGCCAGGGCGATCGTGCGCAACCGGCCGCTGCGGACGACCTGGGATCTAGCCAGATCTGTCGAGCAGGCTGTGGGGGGTGCCAGGAGACACACCCAAATTCACCCCGCCACCAAAGTCTTCCAGGCGCTCCGGATCCGCGTGAATGGCGAACTCGACAGCCTTCGCGCGGCCCTCCCGCTCGCCCACAGCCTGCTCGGCTCTGGAAACTCGCACGGCGGCCGCCTGGCCGTCATCAGTTTCCATTCTCTCGAAGACCGCATCGTGAAGCAGTATTTCCGCCGCGAATCGACTGGCTGCATTTGCCCGCCAGAACTGCCGATCTGCCGCTGTGGCCATGTGGCAACCCTCCGCGAACTCACCCGGCGCGGCATCCGGCCAGGCGAGGCCGAGGTTGCCGCGAACCCACGTTCGCGAAGTGCTGTCCTTCGGGCGGCGGAACGGGTCCACTGACATGGCAGCCATCAATCATCCCCTCGGTAGGGCCGGACGCGGGCTTCCACTGCGGAACCCGGCCGGCGGCCTAAATTGGACGCTGATCGGTGCCGTCGCCCTCGTGGCGCTGACGGCCATGCTCCCCGTCATTCAGAACAGTGCGGCGACCAGCCAGGGGTTCGATATCCAGGCAATCCGTCAGCGCGAAACTGCTGTTAACGGCGAAATCTCACTGCTCGAAAGCGATGTCGCGCGCCTCACGTCGCTCAACCGCATCGAGCGGCGCGCCCAGGATATCGGGATGGTCCACGCGGCCAACCCCATCTTTGTTTCAGTGAACGAGCCCGGCCCCGCGCTGGCGAAGCTTCCCGCGGAGTATCTCCCCCGGCGCACCCCCGAACAGGATGCGCCAGCTCCCTGGTGGAAGCCGCTCGTAGGCTGGCTGCCCTGACCGGGTAGCCCAAGTGTGCCCGCCCTTCGGGGCAGGCGTGGAGGCGCGTTTCGGATGTCGCACCCAAAGGCGCGGCCTACTCGCCGTGTGTGGCTGCCGGCCTTCTTCTTCGGGGCCTTTGCCCTCGTTATCTGTGCGCGTCTCGTCCAGCTCCAGGTTATCGAACACGATACATACGCGGCCCGCGCGAAGGCCGAACTTTCTGGAAGCCAGACCATCTACGCCCGCCGCGGTGCCATCCTCGACCGAAACGGCGCCGTCCTCGCCACCAGCGTCGAGACCTGGGACATCTATGTGAGTTCCCGCTCCTGGCGCGACCCTAACACCGCCGCCACGGCATCCGCCGAACTGGCCAGGCTGCTCAAGGCCGACCCGGCCGCGCTTCGGGCAGAGGTCGCCACCTCGGAACTCGTCGATGTACCCATCCGAAAGAAAGTCGACTACGAGACCGGCCTGGAGATCGTCAACAAAGGGCTCCCGGGCATCATCGCCTTGCCTAATACCGGCCGCGTGAACCCCGAAGGCGATGTCGCCGCTTCAGTGCTCGGTTTCATTGGCACCGACAACACCGGCCTCGCAGGCATCGAGGCGGCCTACAACGAGGTGCTCCAGGGGCAGCCTGGAAAGGCGATCTACGAACGTGACACGAGCGGCGAGCCCATCCCGTACGGGCACTATGTCGCTACCGAGCCCCGGCCCGGCGAAGACATCGTCCTCACCATCGACCGCTACCTCCAGCAGATGGCCGAAGAACGCCTGGCCGCTGCCATCAAGGACCACCGCGCCGTGGGCGGCTCGATCATCATGATGGACCCAGCCACCGGCGAGATTCTCGCCCTCGCCACCTCTCCCGGCCTGGTCTTCAGTACCCTCGATCTCAACGACCCGCAGGTCCTGGAGTTGCTTCGCAACCGCGCTGTGACCGACCTGTACGAGCCGGGCTCGGTCATGAAGATCGTCACCGCTGCGGCCGCCATCGACGCCGGCGCGGTCACCCCCGACACCACCTACTACGACAGTGGAATCGCGCTCATCTACGACGTACCCATCAAGAACTGGGACGACAACGTCTACGGCGAGCAGACCATGACGGGCGTGCTCCAGAACAGCATCAACACCGGCGCCATCTTCATGATGCAGGCACTGGAAGCGAAGGAGCCCGGCGGCTTCCAGCGTTACCTCGATGCATTCGGATTCGGCAAGCCCACGGGGATCGACCTGCAGGGCGAGGCGACGGGCATCATCCGCCGGACCACCGACCCCGACTATTCGCCAGTCGACCTGGCCACCCAGGCCTTCGGGCAGTCCATCAGCGTCACTCCGGTCCAGATGCTGACTGCCGTCGCGGCCGCCATCAACGGGGGCAACGTCATGCGACCGCACCTGGTGAAGGCCTACATCGGCCAGGATGGCTCCCGCCGCGAGGTGGGCCCCGAAGTCGTTGGGCGGGCTGTCTCGGCCGAGACCAGCGCCACCGTCCGTGGGATGCTCAACAAGGTGGTCGATTCGGACTTGAACATCCACCCCGGCAACCCGAAGTTCTACACCGCCGGCGGCAAGTCCGGTACCGCCAACGTCCCCGTCCCCAACGGTTACGACGACACCCAGATTGCCTCGTTCGTCGGCTTCGCTCCTCTGGATCAGCCCGAAATCCTGGTCCTGGTCAAGATCGACGAGAACCAGGACGGCCTCACGGGCACGGCCGCGGCCGGCCCCATCTTTGCCTCCCTGGCCGACGACGCCCTGCGCTACATGAACATCCGGCCCGATAAGGGCGCCTACGTGAGCCAGCGATGAGCCAACACCTCACCACTGCCATTGTCGCCGGGGAGATGGCCCGCCGCGGTTACCGCGTGCTCGCCGGGCCGGCCGTCGAGGTCACCGGCGGCGCGGCCGACTCCCGCCTCGTCCAGCCCGGCGACCTCTTCTGCGCCTTCCCGGGCGAGGAGACCGATGGAAACCTCTACGTCGCCAGCGCCCTCCGGGCCGGGGCCGTGGCCGCCATCTGCTCACGTCTGCCGGAAGGCGAATGGCCTGGCAAGACCATCGTCGTCGCCCCGGACACCACCCGGGCGGTCGGCGAACTTGCCCACGCCTGGCGCAAGGCCTGTGACCCTCAGGTCGTCGGCATCACCGGGACGGTGGGCAAGACGACCGCGAAGGAGATGACCGCGGCGACTCTCGCCGACCGCTTCCGCACGCACCGCAGCGCGGGCAACCTGAACTCTCGCGAAGGCCTGCCGCTCGCGCTCCTGAGCCTCCGCCGCGACCACGAGGTCTCGGTCCTGGAGATGGCCATGGATAGCCCCGGTGAGATCGGCGACCTCTGCGAGATCGCCGAACCGCGGATCGGTGCGGTGCTGAATGTTGGGCTTACCCATATCTCGAAGTTGGGCAGCATCGAGGCTATCCAGCGCGAGAAGCTGGATCTCGCCCGCAATCTCCCCTCGGATGGTTGCGCCATCCTGAACGCCGATGACCCCCGCGTCGTCTCCGTCGTGCCCGAGCTGAAGTGCCAGGTGATGACGTTCGGCGAGGACGAGTCCGCAACGCTCCGGCGGGGCCCGGTCACCGAGAACGGGCTCTTCGGTACCTCGTTCGATGTCACCTTCGCCGACTCGACCGAGCGCGTCACTGCGCCCCTGCCCGGCGCCCACACCGTCCCGGCGGTTCTGACCGCGATGGCCGCGGCCATCTCCCTGGGGCGGACTCTCCGTGGCGCCGCCTCCGCCGTCTACCACGCGAACGTCGAAGGCCGGGCCCACGTCCTCAAGGCCGCCTCCGGCGCCACGATCATCGACGACCGCTACAACTCGAGCCCCGCATCGCTCGCCGGCGCGCTGATGATGCTCCGCGGCCTTTCCGGTCGCCGGATCGCCTTCCTCGGGCGCATGGCCGAGCTCGGCGAGCACGAAATCGAGGAACACCGCAGGGCTGGCGAAATCGCCGCCGCTTCTTGCGACATCCTCTTCTGCGCGGGCGAGACCTGCCGCACCCTCGCCGAAGCCGCCCGCGCTGCCGGCCACACCGACGTGCGCTGGTTCCACACGCGGGACGAGGCCGCCGCCGAAGCCGCGGCCATCCTCCGGGATGGCGATGTCGTGCTCGTGAAGGCGTCCCGCGGCGAGGCTTTCGAGGCTGCCATCCCTCTGCTGGAGGGCCGGCCGTGATTCACGCGCTCTTCTCTGGCGTCGCTACGTTCTTCCTTGCCCTGGCTCTCGGCGAACCGATCGTCCGCTACCTCCGCCGCAAGAACATCGGCAAGGAAGTCAGCGAACACCTCCCCGAACACCAGAAGAAGGCCGGCACGCCCACGTTCGGCGGGTTCATGATCTGGCTGCCCACCTTCATCGTCACTGCCGTCGCGGTCGATTGGTGGAACCACCAGTCGATCTTGCTCCCGCTCGGCATGATCGGCATCACCATGGCCGCGGGCTTTGTCGACGACCTGGGCACGCTCCAGTATCGCTCACAAAAGGGCCTCTCCTGGCGCTTCAAGATCGCCTTCACCTCGCTTTTCGCGCTGGGCGCGGCCATCGTCCTCTACCGATTCATCGAGGTTGAGTCGATCAACATCCCGTACGTCGGGAGCTACGCGCTCGGGCTGTTCTACATCCCCCTGGCGACGATCGTCATCGTCGCCACCACCAGCGCGGTCGCGGTCAGCGACGGTCTCGACGGCCTCGTTGGCGGCACCACCCTCATTGCCTTCATCGCCTACGGGATCATCGGGTTCATCCAGGGCCAGGAATTCGTCGCGACCTTCGCCTTCATCATCGCCGGCGCGAACCTCGGGTTCGTCTGGTACAACGCCCACCCGGCCCGCGTGTTCATGGGCGATACGGGCGCCCTCGCCCTCGGCTCGTCGCTGGCAGTCGTCGCGCTCATGACCGGCCAGTGGCTGCTGCTCCCGCTCATCGGCATCGTCTTTGTCGCCGAGGCTGGCAGCAACATCCTCCAGATCGGCTACTACAAGATCAGCGGCGGCAAGCGCATCTTCCGGCGAGCGCCATTCCACCACCACCTCGAACTCATCGGCTGGGCCGAGACCCAGATCGTCACCCGCTTCTGGCTCATTTCCATTGTCGCCGCGATGGCCGGTGTCGCACTTGCTTTGGAGGTGCCGGAGAAATGACAGCCACCAACGGCGCCCTCCTCTCCGCCCCATTCGATGTCCGTGGCAAGCGCGTGCTCGTCTATTCGCTCGGGATCGAGGGCCGCGACCTCGCGCGCTGGATGCTCGGCCAGGGCGCACGGGTGACCGTCAGCGATACCCGCTCAGATGCAGCGCTCGCCGCGGCCGGTGCCGGCGCCCCCGAGGGCCTTGACCGCCTGGTGACCGGGCAGGACTTGCTTGACCCGGCAGGGTTCGACCTGGTCGCCGTCTCCCAGTCCGTGTTGCGCTACGACCGTGCGCTCGGCCGAGCGCGCGAACTCGGCATCCCGGTCACTTCGCAGATGCGCCTTTTCCTGCAACTTTGTACGGGCAAGGTCATCGGCATTACCGGCTCCAGCGGGAAATCCACGACCACCGCTCTCGTCGGCGCGATCGCTGCCGAGACTGGCCTGCCGTTCATTGTCGGTGGAAATATCGGCGAGGCGCTTCTCGGCCGTCTCGACGAGATAACACCCGAGACCAACGTCATCCTCGAAATCAGCCACACCCAGCTCCAGTACACCGACCGGTCGCCCGCAATCGCGGCGGTCACCAACATCACGCCGAACCACCTCGATCAGTTCAGCTGGGACGAGTATGTCGGCCTCAAGCGCAACATCATCGCCCACCAGCTTCGCGAAGACGTCGCCGTCCTCAACGCCGACGACCAGACCAGCCGCGCGCTCATGGCCTCGGTCCGCGGCCGGCTCGTCCGTACCTCAATCAACTCCGAGGTCGAAGGCGACGGCGCATGGCTCGATCATGACGAGGTTGTGCTGCGCCACGGCGCCCGGGTTGTTCCCGCTGTGAACAAAGCCGACATCCGCCTGCGCGGCGCCCACAACCTCGCGAACGTCGTGATGGCCTGTGCGATCGCAGCCGAGGCCGGGTTCGCGCCCGAGGCCATGGCCCGTGGTGTGCGGGCGTTCCACGGCGTTCCGCATCGCCTCGAGATAGTCGGACGGGCGAATGGGGCGACCTGGGTGAACGATTCCATTGCGACAAGCCCTGAACGCACCATCGCCGGGCTGCGCGCATTCCACGAGCCGGTGGTGCTGCTCCTCGGCGGCCGCGAAAAGAACCTCCCGCTCGACCAGCTCCAGGATCTCGCCCGCGAGCGCTGCCGGGCCGTCATCTGTTTCGGCGAGGCGGGCCCACTCTTCCACGATGCGATGGCAGGCGCGGTTGCCGACGCCCGCCTCGTGGCCACCATGGAGGACGCCGTGGCCGTGGCCGCCGGTGCGGTCCAGCCCGGTGACGTGGTCCTCCTCTCGCCTGCCGGCACCAGCTTCGACGCCTACCCCAACTTCGAAGCCCGTGGAGAGACGTTCCGCCGCCTGGTGGCGGCACTCCCCCAGTTCACGCGGGAGGTGTCGCCATAGCCGCCGCACAGGGAACCGGAAAGTGGACGCCGGGACGGCCCGACTACGCCCTCCTCGCGCTCACAACCATCTTCACCATCACTGGCATGGTCGCCGTCTACAGCTCGAGCTTCGTCATCGCGCTCGCGAAATTCGGCGACCCCTACTACTTCGTCATCCGCCAGGCGATTTGGGGCGCCATGGGCGTCATCCTCCTGGTGGCTCTTGCCCGGACCGACTACCGCCGCCTCCGGCCCCTGGCCGTGCCGATCATGGTGCTCACCATCGGTGCGCTGCTGGCTGTGCTCGTCGTTGGCGTCGAAGGCGGTGGAGCCCGGCGCTGGCTCGGCGTTGGCGAACTGACCGTCCAGCCTGCTGAGTTCGCCAAGCTCGCCGTCATCATCTACCTGGCCGCGTGGCTCGCTTCCAAGGGCGAATCCGTCCGCTCGCTCGAACACGGGCTCATGCCGTTCGTCATCATCATCGGTGCGGTCAGCGTCCTCATCATGCTCCAGCCCAACCTCGGGACTACCGTCATCATCCTCGCGATCACGGTCACCATGTTCTGGGTTGCAGGCGCCTCCTTCCTGCAAATGCTCGCCCTTGGGGTCACCGGTCTTGGCAGCCTCGCCGTCCTGGCCACTATGGCTGGCTACCGGGCGGATCGCCTCTCGGCCTTCTTCAGCGCCGAGACCGACCCGCTCGGCAACGGCTTCCAGACCCTCCAGTCGCTCATCGCCATCGGCAACGGCGGCATCCACGGGCTGGGTCTCGGGGCCAGCCGCGCCAAGTTCTTCTACATCCCTGAAAGCCACACCGACGGCGTGTTCGCCATCATCGGCGAGGAGATGGGCCTGCTCGCGACTATCCCCCTCCTTCTCCTCTACATGATCCTCATGTTCCGGGGCTTCCAGGTCGCCCGCCGCGCTCGCGACGATTTCGGTCAGCTCATCGCCACGGGTATCACCACCTGGATCACCGCCCAGGCGCTCCTCAACATCGGTGGCATCACCCGCGTCATCCCTTTGACCGGGGTGCCGCTGCCCTTCTTGAGCTACGGCAGCAACGCACTCGCCGCCGTGCTCCTCGCGATGGGCGTCCTCATCAGCATCTCCCGCTACGGAAACGACCGCGGTGGCTACATGGACTCGCACCCTGTCGAAAAGCGGCGCGTGGTGAAGAAGCGGGAGCCACGATCATGAGGCTCGCGTTGACCGGCGGCGGCACCGGGGGCCACATCTTCCCCGCCCTGGCCGTGCTCGAAGCTGTGCGCGCCGAATCCAGCACGCCCATCGAGGTGTGCTTCTTCGGCCCGGAGAACCGCGGCGAGCGTTCACTCGTCGAGTCCGCCGGCGTCCCCTTCGAAGGCGTACCGTCCGCGGGCCTGCGGGGGCGTGGGCCTCTTGGACTTGTCAAGAGCGCGTGGGCCCTCCTGTCCGGCGTCGTCACCGCGGTCCGCAAGCTTCGCCGCTTCAAGCCCGACGTGGTCTTCAGCACGGGGGGCTATGGCAGCTTCCCCGGCAGCCTGGCCGCCCGCCTCCTCCGCCGTCCGCTCGTCGTCTACCTGCCAGA
>JAANMT010003062.1_pt1 | contig 12569 bp, 14 predicted proteins | sample 7279711 | NCBI WGS metagenome assembly JAANMT01 (sample SAMN14094538, study PRJNA606508) | bioreactor metagenome | isolation source: A lab-scale SPAN reactor treating ammonium-rich wastewater day 1 | place: Ireland: Galway | collected 2017-01-16 | reverse complement strand
TCGACGGAGAACAGACGCTGAATCTGGAGAAAAAAAATAAAATCATCGAGGAAATTAAAAAACTCGCCGCTCCGGAAAAAGATCCTAACCACAGTTACTGGCAGAATTCAATCAAAAAAATTGAGGAATTGAGAAGTGAGTTTCTCAAATTAGGCAGCGTTCCACGAAAAGTATCAAACCAAAACTGGAACGATTTCAAACATCATCTGCGAAATTTCAACACGGTAAAGAACGAATTCTATAAAGGTCTGAAAAGTTCTCAGCATACCAATCTGGAGGAAAAGCTTAAACTCATCCAAACTGCAAAAGACAACAGCCTTTCCGAAGACTGGGAAACTACGGTTCCTCTGTTCAAAAAGCTTCAGGATGACTGGAAGAAAATCGGTCACGTACCAAGAAGCATGACCAATAAAGTTTGGGATGAATTCCGCGAAGCCTGCAATGCATTTTTCAATAATTACAGAGAGAAAAACAACGCGGTAAACGATAACTGGAAAGAAAACTACAAGAATAAAAAACAGCTTCTGGACGAACTGAAAGAAATTTCTGATGAAGAAGGAAGTGTGGAAAAAATTGAAAATATCAAAACAAGCTGGAATAATATCGGAAAAGTTCCGCGCGAAAAGTTATCTATCAACACGGAGTTCAACAAAACGCTGAGAGAGAAGCTGAAGCTTAACAAAATTCATGAATACGACCTGAAAGAAGAAGGTCTGTCGGAAAACCAGCTCACCGATAAAGCCAGAAAAATCAAAAACCAGATTGCTGATCTGGAGGCGGAAATCGTAAAAATGGAAAATAACCTGAGTTTCTTCAGCAATTCTACCCGCGAAAATCCTTTGCTTAAGGATACTTTCGACAGGATTGATGAGAAAAAATCTCAGCTGGAAGCAATGAAGCAGAGTCTGCACAAAATACTTTCCGGCGAAAACCAATAATCAAACATGTTTAAAAAGATAATTTTAGCACTGTTCATCAGCTCCGTAACGCTTGCGAATGCACAGGAAGCCGAAACCAGCATTCTTTCATTTTCGAATCCGCTCGAATATGACGGGACCGAATTTTATCTTATCCAATCGAAGCAGCGTTCCAAAACACTTTTTCAGGAACAGTATATCCCGAAAGATGAGAATCTGCAGGATTTCACACAACTTTTGGATTTTTCCTTTTTCAATAAAGAAATCGAAATGGAACTGGCGGTAAGACAAAAAGTAGAATCTGTACAGCAAAGAGAAAAAAAAGACAAGTTTGCCAAAGTAAATGTGACCGAAAGTCCGGACGGTAAAGAATTCGTTGTTGATTATTTTATCTCGGAATCTCCCGAAACCGGCGAGCCGTATATGGAATATAATATTTACCGTTTCAAAAATATGGAGAATGGCGGGCAGAAAAGTTTTCTTATCATGTCTTACGCGAAAAGAATGTATGGTGATCTGAAATCGGCAGCAAAAGCTCTGGCAAAACAACGCGACCATTTAATGGCGACGATGATCGAATATAAAGTCCCGGAAATAAAAGTTGCCGCAAGTGCTCCCGGAAAATAGAATAAAGACGTTTAAATACAAAACACCCGGCAAGAGTTGGGTGTTTTTTAATTACAATACTTCAGCAGAAAATGAATCACGAAACCTATATCAAACGCTGTATCGAACTCGCGTTGAAAGCCCGGGGAAATACTTACCCGAATCCGCTGGTGGGAAGCGTAATTGTGCACAACGGTGAAATCATAGGTGAAGGATTTCACGAGAAAGCAGGAGAAAACCACGCGGAAATTAATGCAATTAATTCAGTGACAAACAAAGAATTATTACAGGAATCTACCATTTATGTGTCTCTGGAACCCTGCTCCCATTTTGGCAAAACGCCGCCTTGTGCCAATAAAATCATTGAGACCGGATTCAAAAAAGTAGTGATCGGAACGCTGGATTCTCATGAAAAAGTGAACGGCAAAGGCAAAAAGATAATTGAAGATGCCGGAATTGAAGTCGTGTCAGGGGTTTTAGAAAAAGAATGTCAGGAACTCAACAGGCGTTTCTTCACTTTTCATCAGAAGAGAAGACCGTACATTATTCTGAAATGGGCAGCATCCGGCGACGGTTTTCTGGATAAAGATTTTATACCAACTCAAATCGGCAACGCTTTAACCAAGCAGTTTGTCCACCAGCTCAGAAGCGGGGAACATGCAATTTTAGTAGGAACCAACACGGCTGTGACAGACAACCCAAGCCTTACAACACGTGAGATCGCAGGCAGAAATCCTGTTAGAATTCTAATCGATTTTGATCTGCGAGTTCCGGGAAACTTTAATATTTATAATGACGAAGCTGAAACTCTTGTCTTTAATTCTCTGAAAGATAAGGAAGAAAAAAATATCAGGTTGATAAGGATTAACAAGGAAAACTTTCTTGAAAATCTGATGGGGAAACTTTACGAAAATCAAATACAGTCTCTGATTGTTGAAGGCGGAAGTTTTACCCTTCAGCAGTTTATTGATGCTGAATTGTGGGATGAGGCGATTATTATTAAAAATGAAAACATGAAGTTATCAAACGGAACAAAAGCGCCGAAATTCCAGAACGGAAATTTTGAAACAAAAATTTTCAGAGATAATATTATTGAATTTCACAAAAATCTGTAAACTTGGAATTTTCTTTCAATACCATAAAATCGCCTGTAGAAAACATTCTTCTGAAGGAGAAAGGAAGCAAATTTATTGGATTTACTTTTCCGGTAAACGATGAAACCGAACTGAAAAAAAGTTTAGAAAAGATACGGGAAGAACATCCGAAAGCCACGCATCACTGCTACGCATTCCGGCTCGGAATGAAAGGCGAAAATTACAGAGCCAATGACGACGGAGAACCTTCCGGCAGCGCCGGTCTGCCGATATACAATCAGTTGTTGGCTCATGACATCACAAATGTTCTGGTGATTGTGGTGAGATATTACGGCGGCACCAAACTGGGTGTTTCTGGGTTAGTAAAAGCCTACAAAGAATCAGCAAAAATCACGCTTGAAGAAGCTGAAATTATCACCAAAGAACTGGAATCTGATATTGAGATTGCTTTCAGTTTCAGTCAGCAGAACCAAATCTTTACCTTACTTAATAAATTTGACGGCAGAATTCAGGACTTTTTGTCCGATGAACAATGTGTCATCAAAGCAAAGATTAAAACCTCCCAAAAAGAAAACATCTCGGAACAACTGTCCGAGATGCAGAATATATCGTTTAAATTTACTTAGATTAATCTCTTCTTCCCATGAGCATCGATGCCCAGTAAAGCAGCTGCGCCAATGATCCGAGTGCTGCAACCAGATAAGTTCGCGCCGCCCAGGTTAAGGAATCCTTCACTCCTACAAATTCTTCAGACGTTACTGTTCCGGTATCTTTGAGCCATTTCATTGCTCTGTTACTCGCATCGTATTCCACAGGTAAAGTTACGAAAGCAAAAAGCGTAGTGAGCGCAAACATGGCTACACCAATTGCCAATACTGTTGTATTTCCGTTCGGATTATCGATGGTCTGAGTCGCACTCATCAACACGATGCCGGCAATCAATACAAACTGCATAAGATTTGAACTGATACTTACCAGCGGAACCAGTTTAGAACGGAGCTGAAGCATGGAATAACCTACTGCGTGCTGCACGGCATGACCACATTCGTGAGCCGCTACTGCCGCTGCTGCCGCATTTCTCTGCATATATACCCCTTCCGAAAGATTTACCGTTTTATTCGCCGGATTATAATGATCTGTAAGCTGTCCCGGTACTGATATTACCTGTACATCATGAATTCCGTTGTCTCTCAGCATCTTTTCGGCCACTTCCTTTCCGGACATTCCGTTTCTTAAATGAACCTGCGAATAGTGTTCGAATTTAGATTTCAGTCTTGCTGAAACCAGCCAACTTACAAGCATCGAAAGCCCAATAATTACATAATAACCTGTCATTTTTAATTTTATTTATCTCTGTTTAAATCGTATTTGAAAAGTAAAAAACGTGCCAAAGTTTTTATATTTGTTTTAATCATTTATCTTTGTTTTTTCAAACAAATAAAGATGCCTGCAACCGTAATAAATGAAGTAAGAACAGCTCAGGAATTAAAAAAGTTCATCAGTTTCCCGATGGAACTTTACAAAAATAACAAAAATTACGTCCCCCCCTTACTCAACGATGAAAAAAACATCTGGAATCCTGCCGAAAATCCAGCGTTAGACTATTCTGAAGCCAGGCAGTTTCTTGCTGAAAAAAACGGAAAAGTGGTAGGCAGAATTGCGGTGATGATTAACCGGAAAGAAGAAAAAGAACTCGGTATCAGCAAGGTGCGTTTCGGTTGGCTGGATTTTATCGATGATGCTGAAGTCTCCAAACTTCTCATTGATACTGCCATCAATTTCGCCAAAGAAAAAGGCATAAAAAAAATCGAAGGCCCGATGGGTTTCACAAATCTGGACAAATCCGGAATGTTGACGATGGGTTTCGATAAAATTGCCACCATGATTGGTCTTTACAATTTTGAGTATTATCCAAAGCACATGGAGAAACTGGGTTTGGTAAAGGAAAAAGAATGGGTGGAATTTGAAATGAATTTTCCGACTGTATTGCCGGAAAAAGTAGACAAATTCAGCACGCTGATTGCGCAGAAATATAAACTTAATGTCATAGACTTTAAGAACAAAAAGGAAATACTGCCTCTGGTAGAACCGATGTTCAAACTCCTGGACCAGACTTACAACTCACTCTCTACCTACACGCCGATTTCCGAAGAGCAGATAAAAACCTACCGCGAAAAATATTTCCCTTTCATCGATAAGAATTATGTGATCTGTGTGGAAGACGAAAATCATGATCTCGTGGCTTTTGCCATTACCATGCCCTCCTATTCTAAGGCTTTACAAAAATCCAGGGGAAAACTATTGCCATTCGGATGGTGGCATTTTCTGCAGGCGGGCAAGAAAAACGACCGTGCCAATTTCTATCTCATCGGCATCCATCCGGAGTACCAGCGCCGCGGTGTTACCGCCATTATTTTTAAGGAAATCTTTTTGCGCTTCAACAAAATGGGAATCAAGTTTGCGGAAACCAACCCGGAACTCGAGGAAAACAAAAGCGTGCAGGTGCTCTGGCAGGATTACAACCCCGTGAATCACAAAAGAAGAAGAACATATTCTTTGGAAATTGAGTAAATCCCATCAAAGATTCATATTTCAACTATTTTTATGAAAAAACAACTTTACGTCTACCTGGTCCTGATTCTGGCATTTATTGTCTACAATCAGTTTTTTCAGGTGCAGGATGAACGCATGAACAGCCTGATTAACATCCTTTTCGCAAGCTTTCTTTTTTTATACATTGGGTACATTGCTTATGTCGTGTTAAAACGTCTTAAAAAAAGCAGTAAAAAGTAGTTTACATAGGCAAAAGATTATAATGATATATTTCAGATTTAAAGGTTTTTATTTTTTCCATAATACATAATTCCTTAAATTTGCTGATTCAGAAAACAATGTAGGCATGAATATTCCAGAAAACTATCTACCCATTATCATTCAGTTCGCTGTTGGTTTTGGTTTCGTATTACTCTGTATTTTAGGAACCCATTTTTTAGGACCTAAACAGAAAGCAACTTCTACCAAAAAAAATGAAAGTTTTGAGTGCGGTATTGACGTTGAAGGCAATGCCCGGACTCCTTTTTCCGTGAAATATTTTCTTACCGCTGTTCTGTTTGTACTTTTCGATATCGAAATAGTATTCTTCTATCCGTATGCGGTAAACATCCGCGAATTTGGGGTTGAAGGATTTTTTGCGGTACTTACCTTTATTTCCGTGTTTTTCGTGGCATTTATCTATGTCTGGAAGCGCGGCGCACTCGATTGGGATAAGTAAGCCTTTTCGTATTTAATTAACACTTAAAGAAAACAAAAATGTCAGATAACAAACCAATAATAAGAATGGATGCTGAACCACCTGAAGGTTTTGAGGGCGAAGGATTTTTCGCTACCAAACTCAGCAGTGTGATCGGCATGGCACGTAAATTTTCGCTGTGGCCGCTACCTTTTGCAACTTCATGTTGTGGTATTGAGTTTATGGCCGTACTGAACCCAACCTACGACGCATCACGTTTCGGAATGGAAAGAAACTCTTTCTCTCCAAGACAGGCAGATATGCTCATGGTTTGCGGAACCATCTCTAAAAAATTAGGTCCTGTCCTTAAGCAGGTTTATACCCAAATGGCAGAGCCAAAATGGGTTATTGCCGTAGGCGCCTGTGCATCCAGCGGCGGTATCTTCGATACGTATTCTGTACTCCAGGGAATTGATAAAATCATTCCGGTGGACGTATATGTTCCCGGCTGTCCGCCAAGACCGGAACAGATTATTGAAGGCGTTATGCAGGTTCAGGCTCTTTGCGAAGGCGAAAGTATCAGAAGAAGAGATCTGCCTGAATATAAAAATTTACTAGAATCCTACGGTATAAATTAATTGGAAATGACAAACGAATTTGTTTTAGAAGCAATTACAAGAGAATTTCCGGATTCAGTAATCTCACATTCCGAGCCGTACGATTTTCTTACTCTAGAAATCAAAAAAGAAGACATCAAAAAGGTAATTCATTACCTGCGCGATTCTTCTCTTGAAATACAATTCCTTACCGATATCTGCGGTATCCACTATCCCGAAAATCCTGAAAAAGAAATCGGCGTCATCTACCATCTTCATAATTTGATGACGAACTTCAGAATCCGCCTAAAAGTATTTATGCCGAGGGAAAATGCTGAAGTAGATTCTATGACAGACCTCTACGCCGGTGCAAACTGGATGGAAAGAGAAACTTTCGAATTCTACGGGGTTAAATTTAAAGGTCATCCGGATCTTCGTGTAATCCTGAATATGGAAGATATCGATTATCATCCGATGCTGAAGGAATACCGACTCGAAGACGGTACCAGAACAGATAAAGATGATAAAATGTTCGGAAGATAATCTTATATCAACGGAAAAATTATGAAAGACAACGCGCTATCAAATATACTCAGCCAAAACGATTCAAAAGAAAATATCGACGGGCAGCTGTATACGCTTAACCTTGGGCCTACTCACCCCGCGACTCACGGTATTTTCCAGAATGTGCTTACCATGGATGGGGAAAGAATTCTGCATTCAGAACAAACGATTGGTTACATTCACCGTGCTTTCGAAAAGATTTCTGAAAGAAGAAACTTTGCACAGATCACGACCCTTACCGACAGGATGAACTACTGCTCTGCCCCGATTAATAACATCGGTTGGCACATGACCGTTGAAAAACTCATCGGCTGCGAAGTTCCCAAACGTGTAGATTACATGAGGATTATCATGATGGAAATGGCGAGAATTGCTGACCACATGGTATGTAACGGAGTAATCGCGATGGATGCCGGTGCTATTACAGGCTTAACTTATCTCTTCCAGGAAAGAGAAAAAATATATGAAATGTATGAGCAGATTTGTGGCGCCCGAATGACCACAAATATGGGACGGATCGGAGGTTTCGAAAGAGATTTCAGTCCGAAATTCCATGAAATGCTTCAGACATGGTTAAAGAAATTCCCTAAAATCTGGGGTGAATTCTGTGCTTTGAACGAGAGAAACAGAATTTTTATGGACAGAACGATCAAGGCCGGCCCTATCTCTGCAGAACGTGCGCTGAGCTATGGATTTACAGGTCCTAACCTTCGTGCAGCGGGTGTTGATTACGACGTTCGTGTTGCCAGTCCATATTCGTCTTATGAAGATTTCGATTTCATCATTCCTGTAGGAACCGCCGGTGATACGTATGACCGTTTCATGGTTCGCCAGCAGGAAGTTTGGGAAAGTTTGAAAATCATTGAACAAGCCTATAAAAATCTTCCGGAAGGACCATTCCATGCGGATGTTCCGGAATTTTACCTTCCTGAAAAAGCTGATGTTTACAATAAAATGGAAGCCCTCATCTACCACTTCAAAATTGTGATGGGCGAAACCGATGTTCCGAAAGGCGAAGTTTACCACGCTGTAGAAGGCGGTAACGGTGAATTAGGTTTCTATTTGGTAAGCGATGGCGGCAGGTCTCCTTACCGACTGCACTTCAGAAGACCTTGCTTTATTTACTATCAGGCTTATCCGGAAATGATCAAAGGCGGAATGATTTCCGACGCGATTGTTACCATGTGCAGCATGAACGTGATCGCCGGGGAACTCGACGCTTAACAGAATTATAAATTTTAGATTATAAATTTTAAAATAATCTAAGAATCAAACATAAAAATTAGATCAATGATAGGATTTTCAGAAAACGATTTCATCTGAAATCTAAAATCTAAAATCTAAAATCTTTAAATATGAGCGAAACTGTTGCTTTTAAACCTGAATCCTTAGAGCAGGTACATAAAATTATCGCAAGATATCCTGAAGGGAAGCAAAAATCAGCCCTTATTCCCGTGCTGCATATTGCACAGAAAGAATTTGGAGGCTGGCTTGATGTTCCTGTAATGGATTACGTTGCGCAGATCTTAAACATTAAACCGATTGAAGTGTACGAGGTAGCGACCTTCTATACGATGTTCAACATGAAACCTGTCGGTAAATATGTATTGGAAGTTTGCCAAACCGGACCGTGTATGCTGAACGGAAGCGACGGGATTTTAAGTCACATCCGCGAAACGCTGAACATTAAAAACGGAGAAACCACTGCCGACGGGCTTTTCACGCTGAAACCGGCGGAATGTCTTGGCGCCTGCGGCTACGCACCGATGATGCAGCTTGGCAAATTTTATCATGAACATTTAACAAAAGAAAAAGTAGATGAAATCCTGGAACTTTGCAGACAGGGAGCCATTGCTTTGGATTAATTTTAATAGAAAATGAGTAAAAAACTTTTACTTAAAGACGCGCATGTTGAAGGAATCCGTTTTTACGATGTTTACCGTAAACAAGGCGGTTACGAAGCGGTAGAAAAAGCCCTGAAAATGTCGACGGACGAGATTATTGAAGAAGTGAAAACTTCGGGTCTTCGTGGTCGTGGCGGTGCCGGTTTCCCAACAGGAATGAAATGGAGCTTTCTGGCAAAACCAGAAGGAGTCCCAAGATATTTGGTCGTGAATGCTGATGAATCCGAACCGGGAACGTTCAAAGACCGTTATTTAATGGAATTCATTCCCCATCTTCTGATTGAAGGAATGATTATTTCTTCTTACGCATTGGGCGCAAATACTTCTTATATCTACATCCGTGGCGAATATTCATGGATTCCGGATATTCTTGAAGAAGCCATTGAAGAAGCAAAAAAAGCAGGCTTTTTAGGTAAAAATATTTTGGGCAGCGGTTACGATCTCGAAATCTACGTTCACCGTGGTGCCGGAGCCTATATCTGTGGTGAAGAAACTGCACTTCTGGAATCTCTGGAAGGCAAAAGAGGAAATCCACGTCTGAAACCGCCTTTCCCGGCTGTAAAAGGACTTTGGGAATCACCAACCGTAGTTAATAATGTTGAAACGATCGCAGCAGTTGTTCCGATCATCAATATTACCGGAGCGGAATATGCTAAAATCGGCGTAGGCCGTTCAACAGGAACCAAACTCATTTCTGCATGCGGGAATATCAACAAACCTGGTGTTTACGAAATCGATATGACGATTACCGTTGAGGAATTCATTTATTCTGATGAATATTGTGGCGGAATTCCGAACGGTAAAAAACTGAAAGCCTGTATTCCTGGCGGAAGTTCCGTACCAATCGTTCCTGCTAATTTATTGCTGAAAACGATTAACGGAGAGCCAAGATACATGAACTACGAATCATTGGCTGATGGTGGTTTTGCAACCGGAACCATGATGGGTTCAGGAGGATTTATCGTTCTGGATGAAGACCAGTGCGTGGTGAAACACACCATGAGTTTAGCACACTTCTATGCTCACGAAAGCTGCGGCCAGTGTACTCCTTGCCGCGAAGGTACACCGTGGATGTATAAAATTCTGAAAAAAATAGATTCCGGAAACGGAACTTTAGCTGATATCGATTTGCTTTGGGATGTTCAGAGAAAAATCGAAGGTAATACAATTTGTCCGCTTGGCGATGCCGCTGCGTGGCCGGTTGCAGCAGCAATCCGTCATTTCCGCGACGAGTTCGAGTGGCATATTGATAACCCGGAAGCTTTAACAAGAAATTACGGATTGGCAAATTATGCAGACTCAATCCCTGTAGCTGCGAAAGCAGAGTAAGATGAAGAAGATATTTAAAATTTTTGCATTCCTGTTTTTAGGACTGAATTTCAGTGTTGCACAGCAGACAGATTCAACGCAGGCGATATCCGATGACTTCGACTTCAGTATTAAACCGATGTCAAAGAAAGGGCAGGTGTTTATTTTCTGGGGCTGGAACAGAGCAGGATTTACCAATTCTGATATTCATTTTGAAGGAAACGGTTACAATTTCACTCTCGAGAATGTAGTGGCACACGACAGACCGAGTGATGTAAGTTGGGCTTATGTAGATCCAGGACAAATGTCGACGCCGCAGTTTAATTTCCGGTTAGGATATTTCATCAAGGATCACTTGGCACTTGTGGTGGGTACAGATCACATGAAATATGTGATGGATCAGGAACAGACGGCGCGATTCAAAGGGAATATTTCCGATCCGGTGTATGCAGCGATGGTTCAGAACGGTGAAGTTGATCTTAGGGATTCAAATTTCCTGACCTTTGAACATACCGACGGGCTGAACTATGTAAATGCAGGTTTAGAAAAATACAAACCGGTACTGAGCAGAGAGAAAATAGATATCATGTGGAGCTACGGCGCCGGAGCAGGAGTTCTTTTCCCGAAAAGTAATATAAAACTTTTTGGTAACGAAAGAAGCGACCGTTTTCATGTTGCAGGTTTCGGTCTCGATGCAAGAGCAAATATTAACGTAATCCTGTGGAACCACTGGATGGCAAGAGTAGAAGGAAAAGTAGGCTATATCAATATGCCCGATATAAAAACTACTTTAAACAATAAACCCGATAAGGCGTCTCAGGATTTCTTTTTCGGACAGGTAAATTTCGGGATCGGATACACCTTCGATACCCACAAAATTTAATTAATTCATTTTTGAATTCATCTATAATGAGCGAAGAAATTAAAAAATTTAAGATCACGATCGACGGACAGACCACCGAGGTTTTGCCCGGAACTTCGATTCTTGAAGCAGCCAGACAAATCGGCGGTAAATCTGTACCACCGGCAATGTGTTATTATAAACCCCTGGAATCAAGCGGCGGACGATGCAGAACGTGTTTGGTTGAAGTGTCTAAAGGTTCTGATGCAGATTCCCGACCGATGCCAAAATTGGTAGCAAGCTGCAGAACAGGCGTGATGGACGGTATGGAAGTGAAAAACCTTACCTCAGAAAAAACCCAGGAAGCCCGAAAAGCGGTTACTGAATTTCTTTTGGTAAATCACCCGTTGGATTGCCCGGTTTGTGACCAGGCCGGCGAATGTCACCTTCAGGATTTAGGCTACGAGCACGGTGTAGAAGCTACAAGAACTGAATTCGAAAGAAGAACTTTCGAACCAGAAGATATCGGTCCCTACATCAAACTTCACATGAACAGATGTATTTTGTGCGCACGATGCGTTTTGGTAGCTAATCAGCTGACAGAAAAACGCGAGCACGGAATACTTTTCAGAGGAGAACATGCTGAGATTTCAACGAATCTGAATAAAGCGCTTGACAACGATTTTATCGGAAATGTAATTGATGTGTGTCCTGTAGGAGCTTTAACCGACAAAACCGCACGTTTTGCAAGCAGGGTTTGGTTTACAAAACCGGTGAATGCTACGTGTAAATGCGGAAAATGTTCCGGTAAAGCTGTATTGTGGATGAAAGGCGAAGAAATCATCAGGGTTACAGCCAGAAAAGACCAGTACGATGAAGTTCAGGAATGGATCTGCAACGAGTGCCGTTTCGAAAAGAAAAATCTAAGCGACTGGACGATCGAAGGTCCGAGACATATCGACAGACATTCGGTGATCTCGCTGAACCACTACGAAAAACCTAAAAACATGATTAATCTTTTGAACAATCCGGATGCAAAAGAAATCAGTGAAAAAGACGAAATAATTTAATTTGATAATGAGTGAATTTAAATTTTGATTCAGAATCGATCTTTAAATCTCAAATGATATAACTTATGGAATTAATTACCTTTAAAATCATTTTAGTTCTGGTGCTTTTTGCAGTTTCCATGGCTGTTGCAGCCTACTCTACGTGGGGCGAACGAAAGGTGGCGGCAGCACTGCAGGACAGAATCGGGCCGAACAGAGCCGGGCCTTTCGGACTTTTGCAGCCTTTGGCCGATGGTGGCAAACTCTTCTTTAAAGAAGGATTTGTACCCCAGAATGCCGATAAATTCCTGTTCTATTTAGGACCTGGGATCACCATGTTTGTTTCCCTGATTACGGGAGCGGTAATCCCTTGGGGAAAATCACTTAATATTGGCGGAACTTCGTTTGATATTCAGGTAGCAAATATCGATGTTGGTGTTCTTTATCTTATTGGTATGGTT
>JAANMT010003059.1_pt1 | contig 12578 bp, 13 predicted proteins | sample 7279711 | NCBI WGS metagenome assembly JAANMT01 (sample SAMN14094538, study PRJNA606508) | bioreactor metagenome | isolation source: A lab-scale SPAN reactor treating ammonium-rich wastewater day 1 | place: Ireland: Galway | collected 2017-01-16 | reverse complement strand
CGCAATATAAATTTTTACAATGAAGTATTAGAAGTTTGTGCAGGTTTATGGAATTATTGTCTAACTAATTGATTTACAATGTAACAACTACTCTAATAATTATCGGCATAGATAAAATAATTAACTCTAACATCTGTTAAAATTTACGATACAAACAATTCCTAAACTCAATGATTATTTTATACTGTATTACCCGTTTCCAGAGAAAATATGCTGACTTTTTCACGTTCCGTCGTACTCGCTTCACAATCGCCGCGCCGACGCGCCTTGCTAAAACAAATCGGCATTGATTTTTCGGTGCAAGTTTCCGATATTAACGAAGAGGAAATGTCGCTCGATATGCCGCCGACGGAATATGCAGCCGGCCTCGCCCTTCGGAAAGCCGAAGCCGTTGCTTGCAAACAAGATACTGCAGCTTTAGTTATCGGTGCGGACACAATAGTTGTTCTCGACGGTGCAATATTGAATAAACCGGCTGACTCTGCCGAAGCTCAAGCCATGTTGCGTCGTCTTAGCGGCCGAACACATACGGTTTACACGGGTGTTGCCGTTGTTCACGCACCGGAATTAACGGCGCATTGCGAAACGCAAAAAACGGAAGTAACGTTTAGAGAATTAGACGACAAGGAAATTTTGGAATATGTAGCCACCGGTTCGCCTTTGGATAAAGCCGGCTCTTACGGAATTCAAGACGATTTCGGGGCAGTATTTGTACGAAATATTATAGGTTGCTATTACAATATAGTCGGACTGCCGCTTGAATTACTCTATCGTATGCTACGCAAGGTTGCGCTCTGAAATCAAATGGCATCATTCCAACTTATATTCTGAAATTTTACGGTAAAGCGTTCGGTCGGAAATTCCGAGTTGCTCGGCCGCTATTCGACGATTGCCTCCCGAACGGCGCAACGCTTCGGAAATCAAGCGTTTTTCCATGTCATTAATTCGAATATTTGCGTGGGCGGCTTCTTCGTCCAAAGTGTCTGCGAAGCGTTCGGTAGCGTCGGTTGTATCAAGCGATTCTTCGTCCGGCTCGACTGTTACAACTTCGCGCCGCTCTGCCAATACACCCATTATCATCGAGAGTCCGCGCTTTAAGTCTGCTATATCGGCTCGAATTTCCAGAAGCGAACGATAAATTATTTCGGCATTTATACTGCTGCCTGTACTCGGTGCGGCATAGTAATCTTGCTCAGGCTCAAATTTAACGGGCAGGTCGGAGTTAGTACCCGATGTCAGCGCGGGGCGTATATGAGCGCGCAGAATTTCGGGTGTTATGCGTTGTCCGCGTTCAAGAGTAACCACGGTTTCAATAAAATTACGCAGTTCCCTTATATTGCCAGGCCAAGGGAGCGTTTCAAGAATTTCTATCGCATCTTCCGTAAATCCGCCAAAAACAATTCCATTCTTTTCAGCCGCACGAGCAGCAAAATATTCGGCTAAATAAGGTATATCTTGTTTACGCTTACGCAAAGGCGGCAACAAAATTTGCACGGAATTGAGCCGGAAATATAAATCCTGTCGAAAATTACCGCGCTTTACTTCGTATTCCAAATCACGATTTGTAGCTGCAATAACGCGAACATTAACACGACGAATTTCCGACGAGCCGAGCCTTGAAAACTCACCGTTTTCGAGTATGCGCAGTAATTTAACCTGCGTTGCCACAGGCATTTCGCCTATTTCGTCAAGAAGTATTGTTCCGTTATGCGCAGATTCAAAGAAGCCCTTGCGTTGGTCGGCAGCACCTGTAAATGCACCTTTTTCGTGGCCGAATAATTCCGATTCGAGAAGAGTTTCCGGAATAGCTCCGCAGTTTACACTTACAAAAGGGGATTTACGCCGCTTGCTAAGCCCGTGTATCGCTTGCGCAAAAACCTCTTTGCCCGTACCGGTTTCGCCTGTTACCAATACGGTTAAGTCGGTTGGTGCAACCTGCAAAAGCCGTCGAACGGCAAGCGTCATGGCAGGCGAACGCCCTACTATGCCGAATCTTGTTTCAAGATTATTCAGTATACCGTTCTCAATATCGGCTGTTTTCGCTGGCATAGAGTATTATATTGCGGCAGAAGTTCAGATAAACGAGAAAATGGCGTTAACCGTAGAAATCATCGTCTTATCGGCATAAAATATTGATTATTTCAGTTCTGTTTTCGATATAATTTCCATATTTGCACTAAGTTCATAGACGATTGGCGAGCCTGTGGCAATATTCAATTCGAGGATTTGCTCTTTATCGAGTTTCTCTATCTCAGACACAAGCGCACGAAGCGAATTGCCGTGCGCCACTATCAGCACATTAAAGCCGTCGTGCAATTTGGGAAGTATTTTTTCGTGAAAATAAGGCAAAACACGATGTTGCGTCATTTCCAGCGACTCGCCGTTCGGTGGAGGAACATCGTAGCTGCGTCGCCAAATTTTAAGCTGTTCGCGGCCATATTGCCTGCCTATATCGTCTTTGTTAAGCCCTTGTAAATCGCCGTAATGCCGCTCGTTAAGTGCTTGGTCGCGCTCCGTCGGGATATTATGTTTGCCGGCAACCTCAAGAGCTAATGCCGCCGTGTTTATGGCACGTTTAAGCACTGACGTAAATAGATAATCTACAGGATACTGTGCAATAAGTTCACCGGCATGGCGAGCCTCAGTTTCGCCTTTAGCTGACAGTTCCACATCAACCCAACCGGTAAAACGATTTTCGAGATTCCACACGGATTCACCGTGACGAAGCAAAACAAGCAATGGCATATTAAAAACCCCTTTGAAAAATTAAATACAGATCGGCATTTACCGTTCGAGTAAGTCCGAAGCAGAATAAATGTAAGTAGATTACTTTGCTTCACAACTCTCTTTTGAATTATCGCCGTAATAAAGGCATCAATATTGTTGATATGCGACGAATTCGTTGCTGTTTCATTGATGCCTATTTTCCTTTTTCATGCTGTTTCAACGACGAAGCCCTTGCCCACGTGGTGATTGCCCATGTACATCAAGCCGTTTGTATAAGATATTCGGAACTTATCCGCTAATACATCGTTTGGCTCGAATTACGTCGTTTTTTCGACAAAAATACCGAATTGCCGAATATCTACGCAAGCATACAAAAAAAGCCGGAAAACTCCGGCTTTTTTGAGCAATATTGAGTATTGACTCCCAATTCGCAAAATTTTTGTTGCAAACTATGATTTCTTCAGCAACTCCACTTCGCAGGCAATTTTAATGGTTTCGCCCACTACCAATCCGCCCGCTTCTATCATATCGTTCCATTTAAGCCCGTAGTCGAAGCGATTAATCGAGCCGGTCAGTGTAAATCCTGCTCGATGATTTCCCCAAGGGTCTTTGACTACTCCACCCAATTCCGCATCGAACGTAACCTGCTTGGTAATACCGCGCATAGTCAAATTTCCCGTTACTTTATATTTGTTGCCCTTCAGTTTTTTCATCGAAGAACTGACAAAAGATATTTCGGGGAATTTGTCGGCTGCAAAGAAGTCGTCGTTGCGCAGGTGATTATCTCGCCTGTCATTCTCCGTGTTTATACTCGTCGCTTTGATGCGCACGTCAATTTTTGCGTCGGAGAAATCCGGCTTGTCAGACTTTACATTTATAGAATAATCATTGAACTTTCCGTTCACATTGCTGATAACCATGTGTTTTGCACTAAAGCCGATTGTCGAATGAGAAGCGTCTTCTTTCCATTCGCCTGCAGTTGCCGAATAGCCGCCTGCAAGAATAGCCGCCGAAGCTGCCAACGATGCCATTGTTTTCATAATGAACCCATTGAATTGATTGAACATAGAGCAATGCCCGTAAATGTGAAAAAATATATTTCAACCGAAATTTCTTGCCTGCATTTGCATTGCGTAAAAGCGCGCTTATGTGTTTTAACACATACTTTGATTGGCAATGCCGTTTACCGTATATTCGCGTTCAACGACGTTTTCACAAAAAGGATATTGTATCTGTGCGGCAAAACGCGCAATATTTCAGCCGCTTATTTGTTTTATCACATTATCGGCCGTAGTAACGAATGCAAATCCGAAGGCAAGATTAAGCAAACTTGCAACGTGCATTTCTTCAGTAACGCTTCCCGTTGCATCGGCAAGGAAGAATACTTTGTAGTCCCGAAAATATGCATCGCGTGCGGTAGATTCGCAGCACATATTTGTCATAACGCCCGTTATTACCAAATCCTCGATTTTGCAGCATCGCAAAACGGTCTCCAAATCTGTATTGTAAAAGGCAGAATAGCGGTGCTTGAGAATTTCTTTTTCGCCGGCTACGGGCGCGATTTCGTCGCATACTTCGCTTTCCGTACTTCCTTCCAGGCACATACCTTCCCACCAGCCCGCCATAATGCCGGCATCAATCAAATTGCGATGATGAACATGGCGTGTATAAATTACCGGCCGCCCTGCATTACGAAAGGCTTCTATAAGCCGCTTTATTGTTGGAAGTACGGCGGGGCCGCCACAAGTAAACGACGGCGAATCGGGATCCAAGAAAAACTTTTGCATATCCACGACAATAAGCGCGGCTTTATCTTTGCAGAGTTCCAGCTTATGCGTATTAAACGGCGCGATTTGCGCAAGCCAATCCCGAGTTTTTGCTTCTAAATTTCCCTGAGTTACATAGAACGACATATTCTTTTTTTTGCTGTATAATTCGACAATACACTGCGCTAAAGCTACTGTTATATACTAAAAGTATACTTTCGGGCACGGTGCTGTTGCAACAAAATTAAGGTAAATAACCGATATATGCCAATATCTCCGCCAAGTGAGTGCGTTCGTCGGCAGAACGATACACGGAGGCTCGTATGCCATATCTTAGGAAACTTTGCAAAACGCACGCGATTATGCAACTATAATCGTAATAACTACGTTAATACACCTCTGAAATTCGCAAGGTTCTGTTATATGACATAGAGCAGCTCTCGCAAAACGGCAGGCTCATTGCCGGCGACAGAATAATTTTCCATAAGACCGATTTCAATAATCAGACTAACAACACAGTGGATTTCATACCATTAACGCGCCCTTTTTTATCCGCTTCGGCAATATCGGCAATAATTTCGGCAGTTGTCTCCGGCGATTTGCCCGGTAACGGCTCTTATTCGGAACGCGCACGACTCGAATTACAGAAAATAACCAAGACTAAACACGTATCACTAACTACTTCTTGCTCACATTCTCTTGAGTTGTCCTGCGCTATGGTGCGCGAACACAGCGTCGGCGTAGGGCGCGACGAGGTTATTTTACCGTCATTTACTTTTACTTCCACAGCCAATGCGGTGCTGAACGCCGGGCTAAAGGTAGTATTTGCCGACGTAGAGCCGGAAACCATGAATCTCGATGCCAATGATGCAGCACGAAAAATCAACTCGAAAACAGCGGCAATAATGCCCGTACATTATGCAGGAGTAGCGGCCGACATGGACGCTTTCCGTGCATTGGCAGGCAAAGATATTTTTCTTGTTGAAGATGCGGCGCAAGGCATTGGCGCATATTGGAAAGACAAACATTTAGGTTCTATCGGCGACATGGGTTGCATAAGTTTTCACGGAACGAAAAACATCTCTTGCGGTGAAGGCGGCGCGTTTTTGACCGCAAACGAAGATATAGCGCAAAAAGCGGAAATTTATATAGAAAAAGGAACAAACAGAACGCAGTTTTTACGTGGTATCGTTGATAAATATACATGGGTATCGAGAGGTTCAAGCTATGTTATCGCCGAGCCGTTGGCTGCGTTGTTAGAAGCAAATTTGCCCGAAGCCGACGAAATAGCCGCACAACGCAGACGAATCTATGAACGCTATATGACGGCATTTGCGGAGTTTGCAAATACCGAATCAGTACGATTGCCTGTAATTCCCGATTATGCCAAGCCAAACGGACACTTGTTCTATTTCCTGTTGCCGTCGCAGAACGAGCGCGACGAGATGATGCACTATTTACACCGGCAAAAAATCTGCGCTGCATTTCATTATGTTCCTCTTCATTCATCACCCATGGGGTGCGCACTCGGATTTCGTCCGGAGGATTGCCCTGTTTCCGAAGAACTTGCCGGCCGCTTGTTGCGTTTGCCTTTATACACGCAATTAACCCACGAGCAACAGGACTACATCATAGAAAATGTTACAGCCAAATTGCGCGGACACGCGGACAACTGTAATTTTAGACCGAACAAACAGCCTTTTCAATTGCGGCGGCTTGGTTAATTGGCGATGAAACGCTAATTTTCCGTTACTTTTTTACGTATTTGCAGATATTGCACTTATTATCGGCAAGCCCGGCGCTTCTTCCGACGACATACCTAATCGCATGATTCAAGAACCGTCCGACAATAACAGTTCAACAAATAATTCGCTGCGTACAACGGTCAGTTTGGTAATTCCTTTACTGAACGAGGCTGAATCGTTAAAAGAGCTTGCTCAGCGTATTGACGAGCAATTTTTACGATTACCTGAATACGATTACGATATTTTATTCATTGATGATGGTTCAACCGATGACTCTTTTCAGATTATACGTCAAATAGCAACAGAAAATCAGCGCGTACATGCGATAAGATTTCGAAGAAATTGCGGTAAATCGGCTGCTTTGGCCATAGGTTTTGCCGAAGTTCATGGAGATGTCGTAATGACGATGGATGCAGATTTGCAGGATGATCCGGCCGAAATTCCTAATCTTCTTGCAAAACTTAATGAAGGTTATGATTTAGTATCGGGTTGGAAAAAGAAAAGATATGACCCTTTTCACAAGACTTTGCCGTCGTTGCTGTTCAATTACGTAACTTCGCTTGCCGCCGGAATTAAATTGCACGACTTTAATTGCGGACTGAAAATCTATAGGCGCGATGTGGTAAAAACACTTAAAGTTTACGGCGAGATGCATCGCTATTTGCCTGCTCTTGCATTTTGGGAAGGGTTTCGCGTAACAGAAATACCCGTTCACCATCACCCTCGCAAATACGGTTACTCCAAATTCGGGTTCAGTCGCTTTTTCAAAGGTTTTCTCGACTTGCTGACAGTAATGTTCACCACGCGCTATGTCAAGCGTCCGTTGCATTTATTCGGCACGATGGGAACTTTATTTGCCTTAGCAGGTTTTATTATGGATTTGTATCTTTCGATAGAATGGGCTCTCGGCAGAACATCACTAAGCAACAGACCGCTGGCAATGTTCGGAGTAGCCCTGATAATCGTGGGCGTACAGTTGATTTCAATTGGACTTATAGGCGAACTGATAGTCAAAAACTCGAATAAAATCACCGAATACGGTATCAAAGAACGCATCTGACACAATTTTTACGCTGCGGGAGAAAACTTTTGAAAAACATAGCGTCACTCATAATTTTACTGTTCATTTTGTCGTATCCGGTTTTTACTGCAAACGGACAGAATGCCGCATCTGCATCTCCACTTTACATAGCCGGCGGACTGACTACATATTGGATAAACGGCTATAATGCGGGCAGCGAACCGCTTTTCCCCGATACGGCTCATGTTTTCGGAGGGGGAATTTACGGACAGCAACCCGGCATTTCGTTGCGGGCAATTTATATGCTCGACACAAATCGCAAATACCGAGTTACACTCGGCGGCGATTACCTATTTCTGTCCGGCGGCCAACGTATGGAGGAAAAATTCTTCCAGCTGATAGGGCGGCACACAATGAACATTCTTTCGCTTTCCGGCGGCTTTGAATATGCTTTTGCAACATTGCCATTGGCCAATGCAAAAATATATGCCGGTGCCGAAGCCAATTGTTCTTTTTTGGAAAACATAGAATTTAAACGACAACTTTACTATAAAGTTTTCGATACTGTATTGGTACAAACTCCGGCTACAAAACAGTCGGCTACAAGGTTCGGTGCGGCTGTTCGGTTGGGCGTAGAAGGCGAATTATTAGACCCGTTGTACGTAAATATGAGCATAGCCTATAGTGCGGTAAACTTGTTCAATCGAAACGATAATCGGGGCGAACTTCTTACGCCGCAACGCATAGGCGAATTTAAGGAAAGCGTCGTAGGCAATATGTTTTTTTCATTTTGGTTGCAATATCGGCTGTAGTCAGTCGGTACTTTTCTGCAAAAGCCCGGCTTTTCTATGCTTATAAATTCCGATTTACCGTCATATCGTCCGAATTGCTTGTATTTTCGAGGCGACATTCCGTGCCGACCGCATAAACTCTACGGCGTTCATTGCGAAAATTGCGAATATTTTACTCCGCAATGCGGTATAATACTTATCATAAAACTTGGCGCAGCGGGCGATATTATTCGTACAACGCCTCTGTTGCGGCGCATTGAAACGGAATATCCGGGCTCGCCCGTATGGTGGCTTACCTATACTCCCGACGTATTGCCCGACACCGTAAAAGCCTTTACGCCAACTGCCGCAAACTTCGCGATTCTTAGTGCAATGAATTTTGCAGCCGTAATCAACCTCGATAAAGACCTGGAGGCCTGTGCCGTAGCCAAACAACTCAATGCCACTAAATTCATAGGCTTTACGCTGCTCAACGGCAAACCGGCCCCTTGCGATGTCCGTGCAAAGCCCAAATTTATTCGCGGAATTTTCGACGATATAAGCAAACAAAATACCGAATCTTATCCGCAGGAAATTTTCTCGATTTGCGGCTGGAATTTTGCCGGCGAAGAATATGTGCTGCCTACTATTCAGCAAGAGCCCGTACCCGGCTTGAATACTTCGGCGCACGGCTTAATCGTCGGGCTTAATACCGGTTGCGGCGAACGTTGGACTTCGCGCCTATGGCCGGACGAACGTTGGGAAGAGTTGATACTGCGCATTAAAGATGCCGGTATGACTGCATTACTTTTAGGCGGCGAGCAAGAAGCCGCACGTAATCGCAAATTGCAAGCGCAAACAGGTGCGATAATGGCAGAGCCTGCGTCGTTAAGGCGGTTTTTCGGTATTATGAATAATTGCCATATTGTTGTTACCGCCGTTACAATGGGGTTGCATATTGCAATCGGACTGCAAAAGCGCGTTGTTTTGATGAATAATATTTTCAATCCCAATGAATTTGAGCTTTATGGGCGCGGAGAAATAGCCCGGCCGTCGCAAGAATGTAAATGTTACTATCTCCCGACCTGTCAAAATTCGGAATATTGGTGCATGAATCATTTGTCCGTAGACACGGTTTTCGCAGCCGTAGAAAGACAAGCAACCGCTCTTTCCGTTTAGCCGAATAATATATTTCCGGCATTTTCTACCCTGAATTTTTCCGCAACAAACAGCCTTTGCAATTCTTTCGTTTCGTTTATTTCTTTGAATTTTATGAACATACAAGCGAATTTTGTTAAAGGTGCAACCAAAGTTGCCGACTTTCCGCAAAGCAATATGCCGGAGGCGGCTTTCGCCGGCCGCTCTAACGTAGGAAAATCGTCGTTGCTGAACAGCATTGTAAGGCGCAATAATCTGGCACGAATAAGCGCAACACCCGGGAAAACGCAGGAAATCAACTTTTTTTCGGTAGAAGACCGTTGGATGCTGGCCGATTTGCCCGGTTTCGGATATGCCTCCGCGCCTAAAACTCAACGCGAATATTGGCTGAAACTTAATTACGAATACCTTTTGGGGCGCGAGCAGCTTCGTGTAGTTTTCATTCTTTCGGACTCACGCCACGACCCGCAACCGATAGAATTGGAACTTATGGAGCGAATGGAAAACGCCGGCCGTAAATTTGTCGTAATTTTAACAAAATGCGATAAAATCTCGGCGCAAATGGAAGCCGAAAGAGTTGAGCAATTGCGCAGCGTAACGCAATATTGCAAAGGTTGCATAGACGTTCTCCCTTATTCGGCACGACTGCACAAAGGCCGCGAAAATCTATGGGGAATTATCAAGCGGGAAGTTGCATGAAAATCGCATTATCAGCCGCTATTTTATATCGAAAAAAAAACAAAAGCAGAATTTAATGAACATTCCGCATTTTAATACTTCCGAAAGTCCGCTTGTCGGTATAATCATGGGCAGCGACTCCGATTTGCCTGCAATGAGCGAGGCCGCAGTTATTTGCGAACAATTCGGCATACCTTACGAAATTCGCATAGTTTCTGCGCATAGAACGCCGGCAGATATGGCCGATTACGCTTCCAACGCTCATATTCGCGGCATTAAAGTAATTATTGCCGGCGCGGGAGGAGCGGCGCATCTGCCCGGCATGACGGCTGCTTTCAGCCCTTTACCCGTTATCGGTGTTCCAATTCACACAAAAACGCTGAACGGGCAAGATTCTTTGCTCTCGATAGTGCAAATGCCCGCCGGCGTACCGGTTGCAACCGTTGCCATTGGCGGCGGAAAAAATGCCGGACTGCTTGCGGTGCAAATACTTGCATCGTCAGTAGAAGGACTATTGGAAAAGATAATCGAATATAAACAGAAACTCGAGCGCGACTCACGACGCAAAAATGAAGTTTTTGCACGCGACGAAGTTCGCAGTCAACATAATTTATACGGCAAAACGTCTGAACGACATAACATTTCCGAGTAATTTTCATTTTGCGTTTCCGACCATGAATAACCGATTGTCTATACGTCGAAACGCCCGCTTATTGCGGCTTGTAGTGCTGTGTTTGTCGCTATTGTTGGTTACGTCGTTCCGTCCGGACAACGGTGCGGAAAAATCTTCCGTTCCGGGTATTCGTTTCGTTAATAATGAAGCCTTCGGACTTGGTGAAAGGCTTGATTACAGTATCGGCTATAAATTCATAACGGCCGGAACAGCCTCGTTTACCGTTATGCCGCAAGCGGTTATTCGCAACGATAAAAAATGTTTTGACGCTCGTTTCGAGGCGCGTTCGCTTAAGTCGTTGGATTGGCTCTATAGAGTGCATGACCAATATCGAACTGTAATGGATATTGACGGCGTTTTTCCACACGAATTCGAGCAGCATATTCGCGAAGGCGGTTATCGCCGCGATTTCACTGCAAAATTTGACCAAGTGAATAATTTTGCTATTACTTCCGATAAAAAACACCCAATCCCGCCTTTCTGCCATGATATTGTATCGGCTTTTTATTATGTACGGACACTCGACCTTAAAGCCAAGAAAAAAGGCGATATAATACAACTTCATAATTTCTTCGGCGATACAACTTACTCGCTCGGCATAAAAATACTCGGACGGCAAACAGTAGAAGTTGAGGCCGGAAAATTCCGTTGCGTTGTTATTGAACCGATGGTTGTAGAAGGCGGACTGTTCAAATCCGACGGCAGAATACTTATTTGGCTTTCAGACGACGAGCGTAAAATTCCCGTAAAAGTCAGTACAAAAGTAGTAATCGGCTCAATAGATGCCGAACTTACCGGCTATCAAGGTTTGCGCGGTGCGCTCGCTTCCAAAATACTCGACGAATAAAACCTTAAAAACAAATAATCAGTTTTTTATCGGCAATTAAATTTCTGTTTTTTCAAGTCCGTAAAAAGAAAGGGCTGTCATGAAAATCGCAACTATATTGTTGTTTGCATGTATAATACATATCGATTTAATTGCACAGAAAAATTGCGACAAACAAACCGATGCCTTAACCCCTCTGACAGACTTAGAAAATATGCAATGGCGAGATTTTAGCGGCGGTTTGTATTACAACGGCTTAAACACTCGCCCAAGCGACCACAAAAATAAAGCAATGGGGCAAGCTGCTTCAATTCAACCCTTAGATGAAAACGGGCAACCATCCGCATCGGGAAAAATTGTATGGATTGGTGTCGGTGCATCAAATCCACGTACCGAATTTAACCGGTTTATTGAACAAATTGATACGCTTACAAATAAGAATAAAGCCTTGAAATTAATTAATACTTGTATTGGCGGGCAGGGCATACAAAAAATGAAAGATTTAACGGACAATTATTGGAAGCAAGCGGAAAAACAATTTGCGGATTCCGGTGTAACGAACAAACAGGTTCAAATTGCGTGGATTGAAACAGATAACACACAAACCGCCGATACAACATTTCCACGTGCCCCGCAATCATTACGCGATGAATTCTTAACTCTACTGCAAACGCTTCACATTTTATATCCGAACATAAAAATTTGCTACATAACCGCACGTGCTTACAGCGGTTTTATTGATATAAGTCCGGGCGCAACTGTCGGGAAAGGTTTATTGCACCCTCGAGATTATTACAACGGATGGGCAATAAAATGGATTATCGAGAAACAAATGAGCGGCGATAATGCCTATGCTTATGAAGGTGCTAATGCTGTAATTCCGTTTGTTACTTGGGGTTCATATCATTGGACAGATGGTTCGCGCAAACGTGGCGACGGTTTCTCCATTGATTGCCAAACAGATATAGGAGAAGACGGACTGCATCTTTCGGCAGCCGGAGAAATGAAAATTGGCGCTTTGATGTATAGCTATTTTACAAATGACGAAGCCGCAAAGCCATGGTTATTTAACAACAAAGCAAATTCTGTTGCAAATACTGAAAATAAAGTTGAAAATATTAGAGTTGTTGTAGCGTCTTAAAATTATTTATTTTAGCAGAGAATTAAATGTCAATCACAATATAATCAATACAATGAAAATCGGCGTATCAGAC
>JAANMT010003052.1_pt1 | contig 12598 bp, 7 predicted proteins | sample 7279711 | NCBI WGS metagenome assembly JAANMT01 (sample SAMN14094538, study PRJNA606508) | bioreactor metagenome | isolation source: A lab-scale SPAN reactor treating ammonium-rich wastewater day 1 | place: Ireland: Galway | collected 2017-01-16 | reverse complement strand
CGCTGCGCGTGTTTTCAATTATATGTGGCGTTACTCCTACCACCTTCGGGGCCTTTATGAAACACCGAGCCTGCAAGTCGATCAGGAGGAATATGTCCCGGACCGGGAGAAAGTCGATCAGATTATCTCTTCAGCATTGAATGAAGGCCGGACAATCCTGACCGAGTTCGAATCCAAGGAAGTCCTCGCCGCTTATGGGATCCCCGCGGTGAAGACCCTGATCGCCACCACCGAGGCCGATGCGGTCCAAGCTGCAGCCGATGCGGGCTATCCGGTGGTTCTCAAACTGTACTCGCAGACCATCACCCATAAGACCGATGTCGGCGGTGTCCAGCTCAACCTGGAAAATGAAGAAGATGTCAGGCGCGCCTATAAATCCATTCTCAAGGGTGTGACTGAAAAAGCGGGCGCAGAGCATTTTCAGGGCGTCACTGTCCAGCCCATGATCAAACGTGAAGGGTATGAGATCATCATCGGCAGCAGCATCGATGAGCAGTTCGGCCCGGTTCTGCTGTTTGGCTCCGGCGGGCAGCTGGTGGAAGTTTTCAAAGACCGCTCTCTCGGCCTTCCGCCTCTCAATACCACCCTGGCACGCAGGATGATGGAACAAACCAAGATTTACAAAGCGCTCAAAGGTGTCCGGGGGCGCCGCCCGGTGGATTTGTCGGAGCTCGAGCATCTCATGGTGCGATTCAGCTACCTGGTATCCGAGCAGCCGCGCATCCGGGAAATCGATATCAATCCCTTGCTGGCATCGCCGGATATGCTGGTCGCTCTGGATGCCCGTGTTGTCATCTTCGGGGCGGATGTCGCTGATGACCAATTGCCGAAACTGGCCATCCGGCCGTATCCGACCCAGTACGCCCAGTCCTGGAAAACCAAACAGGGGCTGGAGGTCATGATTCGGCTGATCCGCCCTGAGGACGAACCAGCGATGGTTCGTTTCCATGAGACCCTTTCCGAACGGACTGTATACTACCGTTACCTGCACACATTGAAGCTGTCTCAACGAGTCACTCATGAACGCCTCACACGCATCTGCTTCAGCGACTACAGCCGGGAATGGCCGCTCGTGATCGAGCGCAAAGGTGAAAATGCGGGTGAGTATGAAATCCTCGGGGTTGGACGGCTGACCCGCAGCCGGATCGAGGATGAAGCGGAATTTGCCATTCTTGTGGCTGACAAGTACCAGAAGCAGGGGCTTGGTTCCGAACTCCTGCGACGCCTGATCGATATCGGGCGGAAAGAAGGGTTCAAGCGGATCGTTGGCTTGATCCTTCCGGAAAATTATGAGATGCAGAGGGTTTCCGAGAAACTCGGATTTGTGACCGAGCATGATGTCCAGGAAGGCCTGGTAAAAGCTGTCTACGTTTTATAGGCAAGGAGGACAGGGGACCTGACTGACCGCCCTGATGCAAAGGTCCCACATCCTGGAAAGATCCGCCTGAGGCTTGCCCTTCAGGGAACCCTCCAGGGAGTTGGTTTCAGGCCATTTGTTTACCGCCTTGCACAGCAGTGCGAGCTGGGGGGATGGGTCCGGAATACATCCTCAGGTGTGTTTCTCGAAGTTGAGGGTCTGGAGGAACGAGTGGAGGCTTTTCTGCTTCGCCTGGAGCGGGAAAAGCCTCCACTTTCCGTTTTTACCAGCATCGAACCACTCTTCCTGGATCCGGCCGGCTACTCTTCATTCCGGATTCTCGAAAGCGGCATGACCCAGCCTCGAGCGGTCATTCTCCCTGATATCGCCACATGCCCGGATTGCCTGGAAGAGATTCTTGACCCCGGCAACCGTCGTTATCGTTACCCCTTCACCAACTGCACTGCCTGTGGGCCGCGTTACAGCATTATCGAGAAACTTCCTTATGACCGCCCCAACACCACCATGCGCATCTTCGAAATGTGCTCCGAATGCCGGCAGGAGTATGAAAATCCAGGTGACCGGCGTTTCCATGCGCAGCCGATTGCCTGTCCGGCTTGTGGCCCGCACATCGTTCTCTGGAATCACGCTGGAGATCTCCTCGCAGAGAAGGACCAGTCCCTGAAAGCAGCAGCCCGGCTCCTCGAGGAAGGAGCCATTCTCGCATTCAAAGGCCTGGGGGGCTTTCAGCTGCTGGTCGATGCCCGTGACAATGCAGCCGTTTCGAGACTGCGCCAGCTGAAGCATCGTGAAGAAAAACCATTTGCCATCATGGTTCAAGATATAAAAGAGGCGCGGAAACTCTGTGTCATCGCGCCGATGGAAGAAAGGCTGCTGAAATCACCGGAATCCCCAATTGTCCTGCTGCGTAAGAATAAGGAGATCCTTGCATACCAGGTGGCGCCGGGCTGTCCCGACCTGGGGGTCTTGCTGCCCTGCACTCCACTTCATCACCTGCTGTTTGGGGATATCGGCTTTCCAGTGGTTGCCACCAGTGGAAATCGGACAGATGAGCCGATCTGTATGGATGAATACGAGGCTCTCGATCGCCTCAAAGGCATTGCGGATGCCTTTCTGGTGCACAATCGCCCGATCCGTCGGTATGTCGATGACTCGGTAGCCCGGGTCATCCTGAAACGCGAAATGCTGCTGCGCCGGGCACGCGGTTATGCCCCCCTGCCGATCCCACTGCATAAGGACACGCCTCCTCTGTTGGGGGTTGGAGCCCATCTGAAGAATACAGTTGCATTGAGCCTGGGGAATGAGGTTGTTCTCAGCCAGCACATCGGGGACCTTGAGTCGGTCGAGGCTTTCAATGCCTTCAAGGCAGCAGTCGAGGATCTGCAGGAACTCTTCCAGGTCAGACCCGCTGAGGTGGTTTGTGATCTGCACCCGGATTATCTTTCCAGCCGCTTCGCCCGGGAAAGGTCTCCACACCCTCTCGCGATCCAGCACCATGAGGCCCATATTCTTGCCTGCATGGCTGAAAATGCACTGGCACAGGAGGTCCTGGGTATTTCCTGGGATGGCATCGGCCTTGGGTCGGATCGAACCCTGTGGGGAGGAGAATTCCTGCTTGTGGAGCCAGCGGGTTCCTCACGCCTTGCGCATCTCAGGCCCTTTCTTCTTCCAGGAGGGGAAAGTGCAGTCAAAGAACCGCGCCGTTCGGCGATCGGCCTGCTGTATGAACTGCTGGGGGAATCCTGCTTTTTTCAGGAACATCTGGCTCCGTTTGAGACCTTCTCTGACCAGGACCTCAAAGTTATCTATCAGGCACTGAAGACCGGGCTGAACTCCCCGGGGACTACATCGATGGGAAGGCTGTTCGATGCTGTGGCCTCTCTCTGTGGGATTCGCCAGGTGGACCGTTATGAAGGGCAAGCCGCTATGGAACTGGAATCCTTTGCTGCCCAGTCTTCCACAGAAAGCAGTTATGACTTTGTGATTCATGGTGTGAAGCCTCCATACACGATCGATTGGGGACCGATGGTACGTTCCATCCTCGATGACTTGGGGCAGATGCAGCCGGTTGGAGAGATCGCCGGGAAGTTTCATAATTCATTGGCGGAAATGATCCTCAGGGCCGCTGTCCTTTCGCATAAAGACACAGTGGTTCTGAGCGGAGGTTGTTTCCAGAACCGGATCCTGCTTGAAAAAACAGTTCCCCGACTCAAACAGGAAGGTTTTCGGGTATACTGGCCTCAGAGAGTTCCCCCGAATGATGGAGGCATTGCGCTCGGCCAGGTTTATGGGGCAGCCCATCGGCTTCCGCAATTGAAAGATTCAGCCACAGGAGGGTAGGGAAATATGCCGGACAAACCTTCGATGAGCCGCCAGGATTTCTTGCGCAACATGGCGGCAGGCCTGAGTGCCCTCAGCCTTGGAAGCAAGGATGGGGGATGGGCTGAAATCCCTCAGCCATTCGCCACAACTGATCTGTCCCTCCCTTACCGTTTGAAGCCTGTTGCCGGCTACTCTGTGGCCTTCACGCAGATGCGTGGTTTGTGCTTTGACTCCAGCAATCAGCTGCTTGTTGCCACGGAAAACGGGATTCACCGGCTGGATCAGAAAGGCCAGGCAGCTCCGATCATTCCGCTTCCATCCCCTGCCATGAGTGTCGCAGCCAATGAAGAGGGATCGATTTCTGTTCTGACCCGTGGCTCCGCCCTGCTATTTGACAGCCACTATCAGCCGCTCTCGGATTGGGAAAAACCTCGCATCCTGGATAATCCGGATGCCTGGCTTGTTTCCGCCACCATGAATGACCGGTCAGTCTTTGTCTCGGATGCCGGGAACCGGAAGGTCTTTCAAATCGCGTTGAATGGAGACCTGATTCAGGAAATCGATGGCTTTCATATCCCCAGCGCCTATTTCCCCTGCGCCCTCAACAGTGATGGATCCCTGCTGGTTGGACATACTTCCAGGCATCAGGTTGAAATCTTCGACGCGCAGGGTGAGCTGCAAACCAGCTGGGGAACCTATGGCAGTTCGCCTGAACGCTTCTGTGGATGCTGCAATCCGACCAACCTCGCTGTCTACCGCAAAGACTGGATTGCAACCGCTGAAAAAGGAATTCCGCGCGTGAAGATCAACAATCCCGAAGGGAAACTCCTGGCCTATTTATCCGCTCAGGACCTCGGATTGCATGAAGAACAATCCTATCTCAACCAGCTGCGGCGGGGCGCCAATGGCGAGCTTCCCTGCCATGATGGCTGGCCTGGAATGCCGATGGCATTCGATTCACAGGGTCGGCTGGCAGTCGCCCTTCCCGGACTGAAAACCATCCGAATCTACGAAATTGCATAGGCAATCCACCTGTTCTGGTGTAATAATGTCAAACAGTTAACTCTCTGCACATCAATTGAGGATTTATCGGGTCGTGACGAAACATCGCCAATGAACAGGGAAGAACGGACGGATACGATCCAGGCTGATGAACAACTCCGGGCTTCGATTCTAAATTCGCCCGAAGTGGGTTGGCGGGCTTTTCTTGAGATTCATTCCGCCTTTATCAGGAACATCATTAAACGCCATGGGTTTTCTATTGAAGATTCCGAGGAAGTCCTGCAGGAGGTTTTTCACAACCTCCTCAAAGAGGATTGCCGGTTTTTCAAGGTGTGGGATTCCAGCAAATGCACCTTGAGAGGATTCCTGTCAGTTGTGGCAACCCATGCTGCGATCACCTTCTACCATTCCCGTTTTCATCGGGAATCGTTCCTTAAGAGCCATCAGGATGGATCGATCGAACTCGATGTGCTCGTATCACCTTCTGTCAACCCCGCAGAACGCCTTTTCCGGATTCAGGCTGTTTCGTTGTTGACTGATGTGCTCAACCGCTGGGTTATCGAGGGGAAACTGGATTCCATCGATAAGAAAATTGTCCTGCTTCGGCTCAGGGGGCTGTCTTTCAAAGAGATCTCGGATGTGACCGGAATGGCCGTAAACCATACAACTGTGAGATTTTCACGCCTGAAACCGAGGCTTCAAAAGCTCCTGGCCCGGAAAGGCCTGGAGGAGGATCTAAATGATTAAGGGCCGGTGATCACCCTGACCCCATTCCGGCGCAATTTCTCGATCTCTTCCACCTGCCCGGCTGCTGGCGTGTGACGGATATCGAGCTGGTGGAGGCGCTTCAGCCGGGATGCGAACTTGAGATCATTGACCGGGTTGCCGGAGAGATCCAGTTCATTGAGGTTGCTTAAAACCATCAATGGCAGAGGATTTGATACCTGGTTGAGAGATATCCGGAGGGCGGTCAGGCAGGTCAGCCCTTTGAGAGCTGACAGGTCGGTAATTCTATTCTCAGCCAGATTCAAATGGCGGAGTCGTGAAAGGTCCCGAAGCGGTGTGAGATCATGAATCCGGTTCTTGATCAGGGTCAGGCTTTCCAGGTATCCGAGTTCTGCAATCGGTGAAATATCTTCGATGCCTGATCCATTGATGGACAGGTGCTGCAGCCGGTTCATTCCTTCTAGTGCATTCATTTTGAAGCCTGCAAAATCAGTCAGAATTAAGGCCAGCAGGTGGCTGAAACCCTCACCGAAAGACCGGAGCTGGGAATCCCTGGAGAAGAGATAGAGAAAACGGAGCGAGGGGAGTTGATGGAGAAGTGAAATGTTCTTTATTTCTTTTGTGTCGATCCGGATGTGGTTGAGCATGCTGCAGTACTGAATCCCGTTGAGATTGAGGGTTGCTTCAGCCAGATTCAGGTAACGGACTTCTCCGAGATCCTTCTTTGTGAGCGGTCCAGATTTTTTCCCGGCCTGCTGCCGAAGAGCCTGTTCGAGAATCGGATCTGGGATGTCCACAGCTTCCTCTTCCGGAGATTCCGGATTCTCCAGTTTCTCAAACTGGTTGTAGAAAGTATTTTTGTAATTCTCGATCTGTGCTGCCAGAGACTCCGCCCCATCTTCGGCATTCAGGGAGTTATCCCAGGGGTATGCTGGCCATATTCTGACACTGTTGTCATCCGCCCCGGTGATCAGATATCGGTGCCTGGGTGAGTAAGCCAGACAATGGACCGGCCCCTGATGGCCATGCAGGCTGATCAGCTCTCGGCCTGTGCCGACTTCCCACACCTTGCAGGAGGAATCCTCAGAGGCGGTAAACAGGCGCTGCCCATCCGGAGAGAACGCCACAGACAGGACATAGAGGGTATGTCCTTCGAAGACCTGAAGCTCCTTGCCGGTTTCGGAATCCCATAACCTGGCGGTTGAATCATCACTGGCTGTGGCAATGAACCGACCATCAGGACTGAAACGGGCTGCACGGAGGTTCTGGCTGTGACCGGTCAGCTTCATCAATCTTTGCCGTTCGAATGGCTGCCAGACCGTGGCTTCCGGAGAGGTTTCTGCCACCACCAGTTTCCCGCTGTCGGGCGACCAGTCGAGATCCTGGATTTCAGTGTCTCCACAATCCCAGCAGGAGGCTTCATGCCAGTCGGTTGTTTTCCAGATTCGGACCACCCCCTCCATCTCACCGATTGCAAGCCATTGGCCATCCCTTGAAAACCTCAGAGCGGATACAGCTGAAAATGGCCCGCTTAAGGAACCGATCAGCTCACCAGTATCCACTCGCCAGATTCGAACCATTTTTCCAAGGCCGGCGGCTGCAAACAGGCGGCTGTCCGGGCTGTATTCACCACAGTGAAGTTCATTGCTGTACCCTTCCTGTTCCCGAACCAGCCCCAAGGAGGGTAATTGCAGAATCGGAAACTGTGCATCATAAAGGCCGCACACCGCCAGTGTGCTTTCGTCGGGACTTAATGAGGTGAAACGGATCCGGCTGCCCTGCTGGAGGACCAATGGATTCCCGGCTTTTGAGCGGACAGGCCACAGACGGCAGGTTCCATCCGCTCCCGCACTGGCCAGGGTCTGGCTGTCCGGGCTGAAGGCAATGGAATCGATCGCACCCTGATGGCTGGCCAGCTGCTCCTCCTCCTCCCAGGTCCCCGTATGCCAGACCCGGATGATTCCTTCATTCGAACCGGCTGCCAGCCGCTTTCCATCCGGAGAGAAGGCGATCGAACGGATCATTCTTTCAAAACCATGGAGAGCCTTGATTTCATTTCCGGTGGCCCGGTCATAAACAAAAACAATCTCCGACATTCCTCCCACTGCCAGGAGATTTCCATCGGGGCTGAAAGCCACCGACTGCACATACCCCCACTGCTGCAGGGACAGGAGAAGTTCTCCGCTTGCGGCATCCCACAGGCGGGCCATGCAGTCACAGGGATCATTGCGGCTTCCGCAGGATGCGAGGAAACGGTTGTCTTTTGACAGCGCGACATCGTTGATTGGATCAGCTCCCTGCTTAAAAGAAGAAATCCACTTGCCGGCCTGGAGGTCATAGAGGTGGATGGAGCCATCTTCACACCCGGCTGCCACCAACCGGCCATCTGAACTCAGATCCAGACAACGGAGAATCATTCCCTCCAGCACCAGGCTCTTGACCGTATGCCAGTCCGCTGTGTCGATGATATCGACAACACCTCTCTCATATCCTGCCGCAAGCAGTGTCCCGTCTCCGGAAATCTTGATTTCTTTGATAAGCCCTTTGCCGGGTTTGCTTTGCCGAATTTCGGCTCCCGAACTGGCATCCCAGAGCCGGATGGTCCCATCAACCCCGGCAGTATACAGCCTGCTCCCTTCCGGAGAGAAAACAGCCGAATTGATTTCGCCTGCATGGCCATAGAGTGTCATCCGATCCTGGTGGCACAGGGAAAACAGATACCCCCACTCCCAGTTGCGATGCTCTTTGGGTGCATTGAGGAGAATATCCTGCGCCTGGCCGAACCGGAATTCATCGATCGCTTCTTCGGCAAGTTTGATGGATGAAATATACAGCTCTTCTTCAGCAACACGGCGTGCGGCTTGGGCCTCTTTGAGAGCTATCTGCTCCCGCCACAGCCCATAACCAAGCGCTCCCCCCAGGAGCAGAAACAGAAGCGCTGAGAAAACTGCCCCCATCAGGATGTGTTTCCGTTTTGTTTCCTGAATCCTGGCTCTTTCTGAAAGAGCCAGGGCCTGTTTGCGGGACGTGTAATTCCTCAGGTTTCTTGCCAGTTCCGAAGCGCTTGAGTAACGCAGTTGAGGGTTGCCGGCGGTGCAGTGGTCGATATCTTCGGCTGTAAGCGGATCATGAATATCACGGCGCCAGTCCACAGTCAGAGGCTGTCTCAGATCCCCCCGGATCATCTGAAAAAGGATGACTCCCAGGGAATAGATATCTGACCGGATTGAGGCGTGGTGATTCATCAGCAGCTCGGGAGCCATATAGAAACGGCTGCCGGAAAGTGTGGCCAATTCCGTATGGGTGAGTGTGTCGGTATAACCCGGGACTGGCTCCGCCAGCAAAAACTGCGGCTGATTGATTTGCCCGATTCCGAAATCGCTCAGTTTGACCCAATACCTCTCCGGATTATCCGGATCTTCAACAACCAGGATATTGGTGGGTTTCACATCCCGGTGGATGATTCCCGCATCATGGGCAACCTGCAGGGCATCAGCGATCGAAGCAACCATTTCCAACCGTGATTCGAGTGGCAGTGTGTCGAGATGGTCCTTTGCCCAGGCTGACAGATTCTGTCCGGGCACATTCTCCATTGAAATAAAATAGGGTGGCTCATCCACATAGACATCATAAATCTGAACGATATTCGGATGGTTTCCGACTGCCTGTCTGAGGTGGCGGAATAAATTCGCTTCGCGTATGAGCGATCTGGCACGGTCGGCGCGGAAGCAGAACTTGAAAACACGGATTTCCCCATCGATCCCATTCTTTCCACGCCAGACTTCCCCGAATCCCCCTTCACCCAGCTTCTCCACCAGAGTCCATCCCGGCAGAGATGGTATTTCCTGGTCCAGCCCCGGCCGCCATCCCAGTACCGGGATATCATCAGGGGTGATGCACCTCCAGGCTTCGGAAGTATCGGGAGGCGGCCTGAGCGCTCCCGCTCCCACCTCACCCACTTCACAAATCTCCAGCTGGTCGGCACGGCCTTTGAAACGAAACGCCCCATGATTGAGCCAGGTGACCGAATCATGGCTCTCCAGATCACTGATGTGGAGACCTGCCGGGCATTATCGAAAACAGATTTCGAGAGCAGTATTTGCCTCGGAAGGGCGACCCGCACAAGGTCATGAAGAATTTCGATCGGGCCTCCCTCGACCCGATGCGTTCTTCCTCCCTCTGCATGACGGAAAAAAAACATTTCACCATCATGGATGGCGATCCGGCAGTCCGGGCCGCTCTCAGCCAGTGGATCGCCCTGCTGCAATCGAGAGACCAGCCGGATGGCGAATCTGACAGCCTCAGAAGGTCTCAGGAATGAGCAGAAGATCATGCCATCCTTGAAATTCAGCGATTCGGAATGAGGAAACGATGCCAGGGTGGAATGGACCTGGTTGATAATCGGGCGCAGGCGGCCATTGGCTGCATTCCGAAGATCCACCAGGCAGCCTGTCCTGGCCTCGGAGGTCGAAATTTCCTCATGCAGAATCCCGGCTGCCGGGTCGCCAAAAAGCACATACTGCGCCCAGGTCAGGTCATGGACTCCGCCTCGCGCCTGAGTTTCAAGACGGGCCTGGCGTATGGACTGGCCGATGGATTTCCCAGACAGAAGCAGGGAGTAGATCCTATTGGAAAATTCGCGGCTCTCACGATCCAGGATTCGGAATAGAGTCCCGATGAAATGCTGGCCGCCACTTCGGATGAAACACTCCAGCATGGCGCTGTGGCCATTCTCTTCGAACCCACCCGCTTCGGCTGCATGGCATGCATTACTGAACACCAGCCGTGGTGGATGCTGGTTCTGGAGGCCCGATCGCAGATCGGCGCAGCCCAGGATTCCATTTGTGAAAACCCATCCGCGTTCCCCGCTGGCTGGCTTTGTGCCATGCCCGGAGTAATGCAGAATGTCGGCTTTTGCCAATCTGGAAAGCACTGCCTCCTTCTCGATGTGACCGTTAAGCCATTCGACATGCAGTTTCTCTCCACGGGAGAGCTGCTGGACCAGCGAAGCCCCCTCTCTGCCGGATTCCGGGAGGTCATTGGTTGGATTTGTCACAACCAGGCAATACAGCTCCGGCCCGGGCGGCGGCCGATTGGCGGCCTCGGATTCCCAGGCAGGAACCAGCCTGCCACACGCATAACGGCACCCAAAAAACTGAGCCCCATCACTGAGCAGCTCCCAGGGGAAACTGACCAGGCCAGGATCGAGCTGCAGAATCAAGTATTCACAGGGGGAGTCCTGAAGAAATTTCTGAATAGGTTCGGAGAATATCCCTCGAAAGATCTGATGCCCCAGACTGAGGATCGTCGCATGGGTGTGGTTTTTGTCACCATGCAGATTGATGGAGGCGAAGATGGCCCGGAACTGGTTCGACAGGTCATGGACTGTCTCGATGGACAGATCGGAATGGCAGGTTAACAGCAGATCGGGGTTCTGCCGGGAGGTCAGGGTGATGTCGATTCCTCCACCTTGCTGGTGGAGATCAAGCAACAGGATCCCGGACACGGATGGAGGGTCAGCCAGAATGGTCGGATCGGATGAGGTTGAGGACATGGATTCGAGGATCTCTTGTATTCCAGGGAATGCAGAGGCCCAGAGTTATGCCCTTTCCAACCAGCGGATCGCTGTCTCCATGGGATAAAATTCCTCTCCAATATCCGGTTATCTGGGTACAGGATGTCCCATTTCCCGAAGCAACCGGAAGACAATGTAACAAATTTTCCAGTTTATGGAAAGGAAAAAAGGAGAAGGAACTTGAATGAGTTGCGGGTCAGGAATCGATTGTGTTGAATATTTTCTCCCAGAAAAATGTGGTGGCACGGAGTCTGTCTTTCTGGCTGATCTCACCGCAGGTGGCCGATTCCAGATAATTGGCCAGCAATCCCTCCAGAGGAAGGGACCACTCTCTCTCGGCCTGTGAATAAAATCTGCTGAAGGCTTCATCCGCCTTCCTGTAATCACGCTGCCCGATGCAGTGCCATCCCTCATGAAAAACATCTGTGCCCGGTGCATCGCTCAGGCAGCTTGGAAGCACTGGATGGTCTTCCGGGTCAACACCACACCCCCGTACAGCCGGAACCGGCATGAGGACATAGCCCTCCTGCTTGATGAATGATTTCATGTTTTTAAGGAACAGCAGGAAACGATGGCCGAGGTCTTTCGAGTCGAATATCTCTTCCACCCTGGACTCGAGAACCTGAAGAGCCTGCTGGATGGATCCCTGGATGCACAGCCCCGCCAGCACCGCTTTCCACTCCCTTTTTCCAAATTCCCCTTCATCGACCAGGATTTCGACCCCTTCCGATTTGGCGTCACGGCGGATATAGAGAGCAGTCCCATTTTCAATCGAGAGCGGTTGGGGTTCGAAGGCCGGGGACCAGTTGAAACTCTGAATCAGGAGGCCCTGTTTCCAGACCTCGAGTGTCCCCCCTGATTTTCCATCCAGATCGACACAGAGAGTGGATGCTCCTTCATTCCGGTTCAGGCTGAAATAGAGATGTTTGCCATCCGGATATGTGAATTCCACCCCAACCTTTCCATCAAAGCAGTGAATGCCAGAGGTCCGGGTGAGTTTTTCGATCCAGTCGGCAACAAACTGATCCTCCCGAAAGAAGGCCAGGGACTCATTGCACAAGGCCTGTAGAAATTTCCCGCAGGCATTGACCCTGAATCGCCCTTTAACATGAAATGGCAGATCGAGGTTATTTTCCTCCTTCATTTCAGGAAGAAGGAGCAGTGACATCAGATCCTCTTCGTTTTCGACCAGATTCAGTGTTTTGATGAGATAATGCAGATTTTCCGGATTTCTGCAGTTTTCTGCTCTCTTTGAAAGATCACCCATACTGTATTCTCTATCCATGGAAGATATTCTCCTCCTTTGCTTCCCCTTTACAATAAGGTACTGGGCGGATGGAAAAAAAACTACAAAAATTTTATCTTGGAAATTATTATTGTGATAAATGAACGTTTAATGATATCTATTACTGATTACCTCGCAGTGACCGAGCGGGCGCATCGCCCGAAGCGGATTGACCTATGAACCACATCAAGTCCAGGCAGCGCGTCGCTGACCACGGCGAGGTCTTCACCCCGCCGTGGCTGGTCGAGGCCATGCTCGACCTGGTGAAAGGCGAGACGGAGCGCATCGACTCCCGCTTTCTGGAGCCGGC
>JAANMT010003050.1_pt1 | contig 12603 bp, 20 predicted proteins | sample 7279711 | NCBI WGS metagenome assembly JAANMT01 (sample SAMN14094538, study PRJNA606508) | bioreactor metagenome | isolation source: A lab-scale SPAN reactor treating ammonium-rich wastewater day 1 | place: Ireland: Galway | collected 2017-01-16 | reverse complement strand
AGGCGCGGCGATTGAATCCGAACGCAAGGCCGCTTCCCAAGGGATCTATGAGCGCGACCGGATCATCAAGCACCTTGTCGGGAAGATGGGCCGGGCCGCGGTGCTGTTGCATGTGAACGGCGAGGCGGTGCCCAAAGCTGTTTACCCCGAAGGTAAATGGCAGCAGGCCATGCCGGTGTTGAAACCGTTTACCTCGCAGGTAAAGGAAAAGCCCGCGCATAAATCTGCGCATAAAGTTGCCCCGATTCGGGAAAGTGCGACCGGCACACAGCAAATTCCCGCGCTCGGTAAATGCGAGCGCGCCATCCTGCAGGCCCTCTATTGGCTCCGCGACGAGACCGCGACTCCCGCGAAGGTCGGCTTCTACGCCAACTATTCGGCGAACTCGGGCGGCTTCAACAACTCCCTGGGCAAGCTCCGATCGGCCGGACTGGCGCAGGGTTGGTCGATCACTGATGCCGGTGCATCGCTCGCCGAATCGATGGGAGTGAACCCCAAGCCGACCGGCCAAGAGCTTCGCGAGTGGCTCCGCCGTAAGCTCGGCAAAGCCGAGAACGCGATCCTCGACGCCCTGTTCGCGGCTTACCCGAGCCGGCTGACCGCCATCGAACTTGGCCAGGCCAGCGGATATTCCTCGAACAGCGGCGGATTCAACAACGCTCTGGGCCGTCTGCGGACGATCGAAGCCGCCGAGGGCTACGAACGCGACGGCGGAACCAAAGCGGCGGACGTGTTTTTCGCAACGTAATCGACATTATTACACGGCCGGCCCAGCGACTTGGGCAGGGAGCAAGGAATGATCGTCGAACCCGATTTTCCAGACCACTGGAAGACGCGCATGCTGGTTGGCCTGCTCGGGAACGACGAGGCTGCGCCTGTCTACGTGCTGCGGCTGTGGGCTCACTGCCAGAACCGGAAGCAGTGGGAGTTCGATTTGATGCCGGCCGAGGCCCTGAAGGCGATCTGCAAATTCCCTGGCGATTCAGCTCAGTTCCTTACGTCAATGCAGACAGCGGGTTACATCGTGTGCGATGGTCCAAAAATCCGCGCCGTGAACTGGGAGACGTACAACAAGACGCTTATTTCAGCCTGGGAAAATGGGAAACGTGGGGGGAGGCCGAAAACCGACCGGTTAACCGACCGGCTAACCGATAGAGAAGAAGAGAGGAGAGAAGAGGAGAGAGGAGAAGAGAAGAAAAGAGGCTCTACCGCGGCGAAGCCCGCCGACTCAATCGACCCCGAGCTACTTGACTGGCTTGGTTGGTGGAATCGACTCCGTTCCGAGGGCCTGGTTGCCGCGGGAGTCGAGATGAACCATCCGAGCAAGGGCGTTCTCGCGGGTTGGTCCAGGGTTCGGAACAACGCCGCATTGCGATCGATGCTTCAGGATCGGGACGCCATTGAGCGGGAAATCCGGGCATCGTCTTTCGTTCGCCAGAGCTGGTTCCGCCTCGAAAAACTTTTCGGGGGCTGCAACCGCGATGGCGAGTTCATCGTTGCGAAACTCATCGAGGGAGGATACCGCGATGGCGATCGATCAACGCGCGGGCCCAACGTCCGCGCGAACGACGCCGCAACCCGCGTCGGACCTGGACCCACTAGCGAAACTCGAATCCGCGATTTGTAGCGAGCTGGTGCAGCGACTGCTTTGCCGCTCGCCGTTCGCGGAGTCGATCTCGCAAGAAGAAAAACCGGCGGCGCTGGCCCGTCTCGGCGCTCAACTCGGCTACCGCTACGCGAAGGCGACGCTGGCCAACTATCGCATCTACGACGAGCGACAACGCGCTGTCATCGAGCGACTGTCGCGGTTCGCGTTGGCGATGCCGAGGCACCTTGAAGGGATGGGCGGATTGTTGTTGTTCGGCGACGCTGGCACCGGCAAAGACCACCTGGTCGCTGCCCTGCTGAAGATCGCGGTCGGTGGCCACGGACTCACGGCGTCCTGGTTCGATGGAGGCGACCTGTACGACCGGTTTTACCTGGCCTGCCGTAGCGAGGGCGATGCCGCGTTCGCCGAGCTGCGGCGCGACCTGGAATCGCCGGCCATCCTAGCGATCAGCGACCCGCAACCGCCGCAAGGCCTGTTGAGTGATTCGCAAATTCGCCGGCTTCGCGATGTCATCGACCGGCGCTACCGGGCCGGCAAGTCGACCTGGATCACGACAAACCTCGACGATCCAGCGCTGGCCAACACGATCCTGACTGGTCCGCTGCTCGATCGGATCAAAGAAGCCAGCGCGAAGATCCTTTGCAACTGGCCCAGCCACCGCGCACAGCAGGAGCCCACCTGGTGACCACCGAATCCAACCCCCGTCGCATCCTGGCCATCGACGCCGCGACCCTCACCGGCTGGGCTCACTCCTCAGGCCGCCACGGAGAGTGGCGACTCGGGAAGGGCGACGAACGCGCTTCCCGACTTCGCCGGATGATCCTGGGGGCCGGCCGGCTGTATGGCGTCGACCTGATCGTTTACGAGCTGGCGAGCTACGGCGCCGGCTTTCGTGTCGACAAAAGGACCGGGCGAAAGTTCCAGCAAATGGCATCAATCAAACTTCACAACGAGCTCGCCGGCGCGATCAAAGACGCCGCCATCGAACTCGGGGCCGAACTGTGGGGCTATCACCCGTCGACGATCAAGGCGCAGACCACCGGCAGCGGCCGTGCCTCGAAGGAGCAAATGATCGCCGCCGTCAACTCGCTCTACGGCGTCGAAACCGACTCCGACAACGTCGCCGATGCGGTGGCGATGCTCGAAATGGCCAAGCGCGGCGTGCTGCCCAGCAGTGAACGCAAGAAGCGCGAGCGCGCCGCCATCAAGGCCGCTGAAAAGCGGCAGCGAACCCTGTTCGCGGTCCAAGGAAGATCCAAGGCATGATTTTCGCCGCGACGGTCCCATGAACCCAAGGATTCCTGATCATGAGCCACCAGAACGACATCACGAAAGCGGCGGCGACCCTAATTCAACTCGTCCACGCCGCAGAGGAGCGGAAGGGCGCGAACGCCGGCGAGATGGAATTGATCTTGACGCTGACCCGCAGAAGCGGTCGGCGCGAGGAGTGGCGTGTCGCTCTCGCCCGTACGGACGGCGAGAGTGAGCAGCGGCTGCGAGACGCCGCGCCGCAACTGCTGGAGGCGCTGCTACTGATCCGCGAGCACCGGCCAGAGAATTGGGACGACAGCGACACAGAGGAAGAGCGCTGCCACCGCGACGCCTGGGCGGCGGTGGATGAGGCGATTATCGCGGCGATGAATGAATGACACCACGGCCGAACCCCACAAGACGCCGAACATGAGCCCACTCGCCGCGAGCTTGAACGCCTGCCTCACCACGATCTGGACCTCACGCGTCCCGCTCGGGCTCGAGGAACTCGCCTGGTCGGCGCTGCAACGGCGACCTGTGCCAGCGGACCTCGTCGCCGTCGAGGCGGCCCTGCGCGAGCTCGAAGCCCGCGGCCAGGCGGTTCGCGCCGATGACGGCTGGCGGCCAAATCGGGAGCCCATCGCGCCGGACCCGACACCGGCTCGACGCAAGAGAGTCCGGCCCGGCGAGCGGAGCCTGTTTTGATGGAAGGCAATCGACTGGATTACGCAATGATCGCCGCGATCCGCGAGCTGCTAGCCGCCGGCTGCCGGCAGGTGGATGTCGCGGCCGCGATGGGAGTCTCGACGGCAACAATCGAGCGTGTTGCCTCAGGTCGACTCGACGCCAGTTGGCAAGAGCGTGATGGCTGGCCGGCTCCGCCTTGCCAGACGCCGACCGAGGCCACGGCGGGATCGGCCGCGAAGCTGGAGGTGCTTCGGGCTCGCGCCTGCTGCGGTGTCGAGCTATGGCATCCCGACGACAACGCGGAGCCACCGTCGCCGCCGAGTCGAAGCCCAGATCCCGCGGCTATGGCGGCGGCGCGTGAATACTTGCGTATGGCGCCGCGCGAGTTCATCGACATGGTCTCGAAAAACTACCGCGAATGATGCGGCGCGGTAGAATCCAGGTATCGCAACCGCAAGGAAGCATGACGCACCATGGCATCACAGCACACCGGCACCTTCTGCCGCTCCCGTCGCCGCGGCGTCGCGCAGTCCATTCGGATCGTCAGTCCCGCCGGCGAAACAATCGTCGCGACGCTGGCTGCCGGCGGGCGCCGCATTTGCATTCCCGTCCTGCCTGGCTGGACGATCGTCCTTGACAAAGACGCAGCGACCGGCAAAGATTCCACCAATGGCGACCAATCGGGCTCCCAGGCCTGATGCTTCGCCTGGCCCGATGCGGTAGCGCGGGCCACCTAACTTGATTCCCCGGATCGCCTCGCTAGGCGCGGTTCGGATTAGGTGGCCCTCTTTGCGCTAACCCATGTCCGATCGCATTTGCGGTGTCCCTGACCATGTTGGCGGCGCGACGTGCCGGTGGCCGTTTCGCGATGTCCGGCTCTACGTCGCTGAGTCCGGAATTCCCGAGCTCGACGCGATGCTGTACACCGCGGCGGCGCGGGCCTGCGACCTTTGGAACGCGGTCTGCGGCATCAAGCTATCGCTGACTGCGGACCCGAGGCACTGCCACATCCTGATCGAGAGTGGCCGGATCGACGGGCCTGGCCGTGTGTTGGCCATGTCGGAACTGCCTTGCGGCTTCTCGCCGTCTAACTGGCGAGTGCTGCGGCAGACCTACGATCTCGAGGCGTTCGTCATCGCCGACAACCCGCCGGCCGGCAAGATCGACCTGGTACGGGTCATGGCCCATGAACTCGGGCATGCCCTGGGCCTCGGCCATTTGAGCCCCGGCACGCTGATGGCGCCGACCTACTCGACCGAGGTCGCGACTCCGCAGCGAGGCGACGTCCTCGAAGTCATCGCCCGGTATGGCCATCCAGCACCTGCGGCGCCGCCGGCGGCACCTTCCCCGGCTTCTCCGGCCAGCGGCAGCCTCCCGCCGATCCCGGACATCCCGATCCCGGCCGGCCGTCCCAAGCTGCGCAGGCTGTTCGACCTGTTCAAGCAGATCTGGTCGCTGGTTCCGACGATCACCGCGGCGGACTGGCAAGCCCTCGAAGCCTCGCTTCCTCCGGAATAGGCCCATGCTGGCATTGCTTGTGACCATTGCCGCCATCGGCCAAGGGCCGGCGGAAGCTCCCGGCGCCGTCGTCGCAGCGGCGCAGCCCGTGGTGTTGCAGCACACCGAAGCCGACGCTGTCGGCTGGGCGTTCGAGGCCCTGTTGGGCTACCCCGAAGCCGATCAGCCCTACATCCGGTTCGTGTACGTGCCGGCCTGGGCGGATCCCGAATGGATCGGCGTCGTTGACTTCGCCGTGAACACCGCGGCATCGCACTCGCGCAACCTGATTCGCGGCGATCGCCATGCCGGCGGCTGGCTGCTGGCCTACAACCTGAAGGCCCTGGCTCCGGAGCCCAAGGAGCTCGCCCGGCTGCTCGCGACGTGGGACGGCCTGGCCATCAAAGAGAGCCGGTTCCACGTTCCGGCGATCGACCTGGTCGACGTTGTCGAAATCGTCGAGGTTCAGGAGCGAGATCGATTCGGCCGGCTGGTCAAGGTGAAAAAGAACCATGCCCGCCAGGTCAGCCGGCGAACGGCGTTTCTCGCTCCGCATCTCGAGGCCAAGCTGGCCCAGCACGCGACCGATGCAACGAGGTCGGCCCGCGTCGATGTGCTGGTGGCCCAACTGACGCGATCGACCGGCGGCATCTACCCGGCCGACTTCCTCGTCGAGCAGCTGCTGACTTCGCTCCGCGGCAACTACGTCGAGTTCCGGCAGATCGACCTCGCCTCGGCCGACTCGCGACTGACGCCGCTCGAAGCGCACCTGCGGAAGCGCGGCTTCTTCTTCGACGCCGCCAAAGATGCCCGCGGCGACAAGGGCGCCGTCCAGCTGGTCTCCGAAGTCACCGGCAAAAGCCGGATCGTGTTGGCCGTCTTCGGTCTGGCGTCTCGCACCCCAATGACGATCACCTTCGACTTCAAGGACTCCAACACGCGGCCCGACGCCCAATTCATCCGGAACCTGATCGAATTCGACCGCAACGTCGACGCCTCGGAGATCTTCATTCCGCTGCCCAACGGGCTCATCGAATACGTGCTCGCCGATGGGCGCGGCCAGATTCAACGCGCGGCTCCGGCGGACGTCGTCGCCGATTCGACGAAGCCCAACGGGCACACCAAAGAACTCGAAATGGGCATGTCGTGCGTCGTCTGCCACGCGCCGCATGACGGCTATCAGCCGGTGCGGAATGACCTGGAACTGCTGCTGGGCAGCGACGCCGATTTCTTTGGCGAGCAAATCGAGGTCACCCGTGGCGGCGCAAAGCGCGTGCTGTCCCGCCAAGAGGCCCTGGACCTGGTCGTCGGCCGCTACACCGAACCGCTCGACGAGCCGGACGGCATCCTCGGCCGGGCCCGCCGCGATTACATGCGGGCCGTGGCGCTGCTGGCCGATTACCAGATCGAAGCCGGCGGTAAGTCCGCGGTGGCTCGTCTCGGAGACAAGACGCGCGAGATCTATCACGACTATCGCTACGCCCGCATCGGCGCCGATCGGGCTTGCCTTGAGCTGGGCCTGAAGGTGCCGCCTGGCACTGGCCGCACCTACCTCAAGCAACTGGTGCCGCCGCCCGCCGCCGGCGAGCGCGAAGACGTCTTGATCGCCTTACTGCGGAACGGCGCCGAGATTCGACGCGACGACATGGATGCCATCTATGTCGAGATGGCGCGTCGAGCCACCGCAACCCGCCAATCCTTTGGAGCTTCGAAGCCATGATCCGCGTCGCCCTTGCTCTGCTGCTCGCTCTCGCTCTCACCGATGCCGCCGCGGCCTGTGGAGGTTGTGGGCTCTTTGGCAACCGTTGCCGCTTCCACAAGCCGGTCGTCGCCGTGGCGCCCGTCGTCTATCCGCCCCAAGCCAACGTCTTCGTAATCCAGAACAGCTACCCGGTGCCGCTGGTTCCGCCCGGTACCACCGGCTACCAGTCGATCGCGGCGCCGATCGGCTACCAGGGCGCCGTGCTGCCGTTCCTGGACCCGAACCGCTACTTCGATCAGGAGCTGCAGTTGATGAAGGCCGCCGACCAAACCGCGGCGCTGCGGTCGCAGCGGACGTCGGCGCTGCTCGAGCGCATCGCGGCCCTCCAGGCCCCGGCCATCGAGCGACTCGCGGCCGGCCAATCCGCACAAATGGTGCTCTCCGCGGCCGGGCTCAATCCGGCGGCGCCGGCCCAGGCCCAGCAGCAGGCGGTGGTTGTCTCGCACGACGCCTACGGTCGAATCCAGGTCGCACCGGTAACGCCGCAGCAACTCGCGGCGATGGCCGCGGATACCAGGCCGGCCGGTGCTCTGCCCGCGGTGCCGCCGCCGACGCCTGGCGTAGCCGCAGCGCAGCAGCCAGCCGGTGCAGGCAACGGGAAGCATCCAGCCCTGGCTCAGTTCTGCGGGAAGTGCCACGGCGTCGATGTTGCTCAGCCCAAGAAGGGGCTTTTCCTCGGCGACGATGCCGAAGTCGCCCGGGGCATGAAGGCGAAGTTCTTCGCGATCGCCCGGGCCGTGGGTAGCCGCACGATGCCGCCAGCGTCGGAGCCGCAGCCCAACGATCAGCAGCGAGCCGCGATCCTGGACGAGATCGAGTCGATCATTGTGGCCCGGGCCGGCGATGGATAGCCGCCGCCATGCGAGCTGGTCGCCGTAGTCGCGCGTGCGACAGGGCCGGGTGCAAGACCCGGCTTGCGGCATTGAAGAGTGCGGTTTTCGCCGGTGTCCCTCAATCCTGCGGAGGTGTGTGATGCGTGGCTTCCTAGTGCTGATCTTCGGTGCGATCCTGGCCGCCCTGTTCGCCGGCGAGGCCCTGGCGACCCAGCCCATCGTCGTGCGGCGAACGCCGTTTCGGCCGTTCGTCGGTCCCGTCGTCGTGCAGCCCCTGCACCGCGGCCGCCAGGCGTTTTTCGTGGCGCCGTCGCAGCAGCTCTTTGTCGTGCCTTCAGGCGTCGGCGGCCTGCAACTCAACAGTGGCTGCGGTGCTTTCCTGATCCGTTAGCGCCGCGGCCTTCACGTCTGTCCCCCGTCCCCAATCCTCGAACCGCTGCGAGACCGACACGATGTCAGACGAGACCTGGAAGCACCTGATCGACAGCTGGCCGATGGTCGTCGCTCAACTGGTGACTCTGATCACGGCCATCGCAACCGCGATCGTCGCGATCATTACGGCGCTGCGCCAGGGCCGCACCGAGGCCAAGCTCGATGAAAACACCGAGATGACGAAGCGGGCCAACATGCGGACGAATGAGATTTCGCAGCAGGTCGAAGGTGTGCGCCGCGCCGCCAACGGCTTGACGGAGCGGCTGATCAAAGAGGCCGCAGCCAAGGCAAGGCTTGAGGGTGCCGCCGAGGAGCGGGCCCGTATCGAGGCCGAGAAAAAGCAGTAGCCATGACGAACCGGCAGACGGCCGCAATCCTGACCGCTCTTGGGCTGGCCACCGCCTTGGTAGCGCTGGCGATGGCGGTTTCGTGCTGCATCGCGTCTGTGGCTGCGGGCGCGGACGCGCGGCCGGTCCTGGTCGAGGACGAATGCGACGTACTGGAACTCAACCACCTACGCGAATTCGATAATCCCGACCGCGAGATCGTTTTTCAGGCGATCTTTTACGACTGGAATCCTGGCCTGTCGCGCTACGTCGTGCGGTTCTGGCGGCTGATTAAGTCGCCGGGGCAACTGCCGATTCTGGATCATCGCGGCTGGCTGGTTGTGTGGCATGACGGTGATACGTTGCGGCGAGTGCGGGCGCGAATCGTAAGGGAAACTTGGACCGGCCACGACCCCGAGATCGACAACCGCCGGCACCTTCCGAAGGAGCAGCGAGCCGGCCTGTTCGGCGAGCAGCCGGCGCAGGTGTGGCTGCCGGCCATGGATGGCTTCCCCGAGCGATGGCGGCGAGCGATCCGCGAGGCGCTCGAGACTGGCATTCCCGTCGAGTTCGGGCCGTAGGGGATGACGATGCAATACTTTTTTTCGGACACGTTCGAGCCTCGCGAGTTGCCGAAGCGTCCGACCAGTGCGCCGGCTGGATCGGCAACCAAGATTGCCGTCCTGGCGGAGCGGTACGAGCGCGGCGTGCTGCTGTACCACCCTGACGACAACCCGCAGGTGCTGCGCGGCCATGGGGCAACCGGTTCGATACAGAAGGCGGTCGACGTGGCGTCGGATGCGGCGAGGCGCGAGGAACGGCGAATGACGTTCGCGGGAAACGGTTCGCGATTGAACGGCATTGCGATCGTGAAGCGGGGTGACTGATGCCCAAGCCTAGCCCCGGCCCCTTCACGATCCAGGTATTCGATCACGGCTGCCTGATCGTCGGTCCGGACATCCGCAACTGCACACTACCCCACTGGCAGGCCGAGAAGATCGTGGCGGCGCTCAATGAGGCCTACGATCCCGAGGGGCTGCGGGCGCTGGGGCGACCTGCCGGCAATTCACGCGATGTTCATTGCCGACTTATCGTCAAGCGATGAGTGCAGGAAAACGCTTTGTCGCCTCATCGATGACTGGTTCATGCAAAGGAGGCTGGTGAAGTAGTGGAGCCTTACATCGTTATCGACGACGTGGCCGCACACGCGGACGCGCCGAATAACTTGGTCATCGAGTACCGCGCATGGCGCTCGAAGGCGGACTTCGACGCGGGCCTGCCGCCGGTGAAGCAGGACACGCATACCCAAGCGCTGGCCCCGCGGCGGCTGGTTCCGGTGCGCGACGTGGAGGGGCGCGTGCTCGCGGTCGATGGCACGCCGGTCGATGAAAAGTCGCTGGCCGCGGGCGAGGTTGTCGTGCGTGCCCGGCTGGTGACGCCGGATCATCGCGCGGCGTTGCGGGCGCGGTTGGCGCAGGTGGTTAAGCAGCACTTGGGCGACGCGCGGGACTTGACGATTCCGAAAGTCGCGGAGGATAGCGAGGGCGCATTGCGGCGGCCGGAGGTTGCCGCGCTCAAGGGCCTGGGCTGGACGGTGAAGTAATGGCGACGTTTAGCGGACCAGTTATGGCGGGCGGGGATGATGGACACGTCACGACAACGACGTTCGTTGATACGGCGACGGCGTTCAACTGGGGTAGCGTGTCGAGCGTCAAGCGTGATGCCTGGGTTCGGTTCACTTCGGTGACGATTGCCCAGGGCAGTACGGTCAGTGCGGCGATCATTGATTATTACTCTAACGGCACGTTTAGCGGCACGACCTGCAACGCCACGATTTATTGCAACGACGAAGATGATGCGGCGGCACCGACCGACCGGCTCGACTATGAGGCGAAGTCAGTAACAACGGCCAACACGGCTTGGAACAGTATTCCGACGCATAGCACGGGGACGAACTACCAAACGGCGGACTTCACGAGTGCCGCCCAAGAGGTGTTAGACCGAGCGGGCTGGGTGAGCGGCAACGCAATGATGGTGCTGATTAAGAACAACGGCAGCAGTGCGAGCGCGTTTCGTGGTGCGGCGTCCCTGGAAAACACGACCTACACCGAGCCTTATTTGAATATCACTTACACGGCCCCAGCCAAGAGCCCTCCACCCTTATCGCAGTCGACCAAGCGGCCCTATCAGTACCTGCTCTCCATGTGAGGCGAATCCATGTTCATCAACGGGCGACAATACACGGTCAGTTTCAACGGCCAGGCGGCGGCGGCGCAGGTGGATTTCTTTGAAGTCACCGCCGCTGCCGGCAAGAACATCTACATCAATTACCTCTCACTCTCGAACCTCACGGAAGTGGGCGACAGCGCGGAGGAGATGCTGCTGGTCTTAATGAAGTCGGGCCAAACGACCTCGGGCAGTGGCGGCAGCGCTGGGACCGCCGTGCCGCTCAACGTCACGGATGCCGCAGCCGGCTTTTCGTCCGAGACGATGAATACGACCAAAGCGTCGACGGGCACGATCGTGACGCACTTCGCATGGAACTGGAATGTGCGGAGTGATTTCCTGTGGATGCCGCCGCCGAATCTCTGGCTGCCGCTGACCGGATCGCGCCGCATGACGGTGGAACTGGGCACGACGCCCGCGGACTCGATTACGTTCGCCGGCACGATCGGCGTTTTTGAAGCAGGCTAAACCTTATCGGAGTAACCACACATGAGCGCGACCAACGCATTCGAGACGTCGCTTCTCGAACACATCTTGCAGAACGCGAACATCGCCAATATCGGCGATGCAACGGGCCTGCGCGGCTCAACGTCCGCGGGTAGCCTGTACGTCAGTTTGCATACCGGCGACCCCGGCGAGGCGGGCGACCAGACGACCAACGAAGCGAACTACGGCAGCTATGCCCGGGTAGCCGTCGCGCGGTCGGGGTCGGGCTGGACGGTAAGCGGCAACAACGGCTCGAACGCCGCGGCCGTGACGTTTCCCGCGTGTACGTCGGGGAGCAATACGATTACCTATTTCGGCATCGGCACGGATTCCTCGGGGGCTGGGACGCTGCTGCTGAAAGGCGCGCTCAGTGCCAGCCTTGCCGTGTCGGCCGGCATCACGCCGTCCTTTGCGATTGGCGACCTGGACATCAACGTGGACTAAGCCAGCATGTACCGCGCGCAGTGGTATTACCACGTCCCGCGAAAGCGGCTCATTCCGACGGCGGGCGCTCCCGCGCTGTCGGAGATCGCGGGCACCTGCGCGCTGGACTTCACGGCAAGCGGCACGCTCGGCGGCAGCGGCGCACTGGCCGGCACGTCCTCAGTGGCGTTCACCATCGAGGCAACACTCACCGGTACGAGCCTGATCGTCGGCGCCACAACTTTGACGTTCACGCCTGCGGGCACGTTAGCGGGTGCGGGCGCACTGGCCGGCGACGCCGCAGTCACGTTTGCCGATGTGGGCACGCTCGGCGGCAGCGGAGCGTTGGCGGCGTTCGTCTTCATGCTGCAAACCACACCTTCGGGCACGCTAACAGGAACCGGCGCACTGGCCGGCGATTCGGCGATCACGTTCACGCCGAGCGGCACGCTTGCGGCATCGGGTGCATTGGCGGGCACATCGGGCGTTACGTTCACCACGGGTGGGGCCATTGTGGGCGTTGGCGCACTGGCCGGCAGTGGAAACGTCGCGTTCACGACAATCGCCGGCCTCGGCGCATCGGCTGCCATCGCGGGCGCATCATCGCTGGTGTTCACCGGCACGGCAGCACTAGCCGGCGCTGGCTCGCTGGCTGGGGCATCGGCGCAGGAGGCGCAATTGCAAATAAAGTATACCACGTTTGTCTTTTTTTACGGGCAGTGTGGGGGATAGCAGGCCGCCGGTTGCGAAGCGCTCGCGCGGCCCAGGGGATGGCTGGCGGCTAGTCGCCGTCCAGATATTCTCCGTACCAGAGAGTCTCGCCCAGCAGGGTTTCCAGAAGCTGGGAGGCTTCCTGAACGTCCACGCCGGGCCGCATCGCCAGGATCTGAATCAGGCGCTTCTTGACGCTGCTCATAAGCTCCCGGTCGCCGCCAGAGAGGTGGACCGTGCGCTCCCGCCAGGCCAGGTCACGCAGCACTTCGGTGGTCTGCGCCTGGTCGCCGCTGTTGACCTTCTCTTCGATGTCACCCCGACGCTGGCGGAAGTCGGCGGACAGCTCTTCCGGGATGG
>JAANMT010003047.1_pt1 | contig 12636 bp, 2 predicted proteins | sample 7279711 | NCBI WGS metagenome assembly JAANMT01 (sample SAMN14094538, study PRJNA606508) | bioreactor metagenome | isolation source: A lab-scale SPAN reactor treating ammonium-rich wastewater day 1 | place: Ireland: Galway | collected 2017-01-16 | reverse complement strand
CTTTGAATTTCACCAGTGCCATGACAACTCTGGCAGAATTTCTCTATAATTTTCCCACGCCCATTACATACAGGACACACACCAATCTTAATTATTCTGCCAAATTCTTGCAATTGTTCCTGTTTCACTTCTCCGCGTCCATCACATCTATTACAAATTTTTAAGCTTGTGCCCTTTTCCGCTCCAGACCCATTACAGTCACCGCATTTTTCCATATGTGGAATAGCCACTTCAGTACTAACCCCTCTATATGCCTGCTCTAAGCTGATTTCTACTTGTACGCGTCGTATCTTTCTTTCCGGCTTTCCATATCCACTGGTCCTGGCGCCAAAAAAATCAGAAAATATATCGTGACCAAATATATCTTCCAAATCATTTATATGGGTAAAATTCTGCCAAGAAAAACCCTCTTTCCCAAAATCAGATTCGACTCCGGCATAACCATAACTATCATACTTTGCACGTTTGTTATCGTCAATCAGCACCTCATACGCTTCAGATATTTCTTTAAATTTTTCTTCTGATGATTTTGGATTATCTTTATTAAGATCCGGGTGAAATTTTTTAGCCAATCTTCGGTATGCAGATTTTACATCTTCCTTAGAAGCATTTTTCGCAATACCTAATAAATCATAATAGTCTTTTTTTTCTGGCATAATTACAATCTGATGATAAATTTGTTTAAATTATTCATTTAAAAACACGGAGACCTCTTACCTACTTCTTAATTCGATTAATTATTTAACGTTATCTTTTAACTGCGCACCCCTAACCTGCCAAAGCCAGAACCAAACAAGCAGGAAAACGGCCTACAGTTGCCAGTCATTTGTCATTGGTCAACCGCGGATTGCCAACTGTATATTGGACGATTAGATATTTTGTTAAAAAAATGCAAAGAAATTACTGATAAGGTACCAAGCCTCCGATGATTGAGAAATTCCGTTTCCCCGTAAAATAGATAGCCTCCATTGAGGTCATCAAAGCAATGGTAATATGTTTTTTTGTTTTAAGTAAAGCTTATAGCAAAATATTTTTCAAGAAAATATCATACTCCATAAGAGATTACAAATAATAAAAATTACACAACGAGCACAAAGGAATGCACCGATTCAAGCTTGAATCTAAATATTAAAATTGGTCGCCTGTTCGTGGTCAGCCACGCCATTTACAAAAATACCAGGAAAGCACACGCTTCCCAACCCTTCAATCTACCACCATCCCAGCTCTACAACAACTTGGTGCGCCTGGCAGTCGTTCACGAGTGGGATACAGCCTCGACCGGCTCCCGCCTCGCCGGCACCATTTACCTCAGTGCCGTCCAAGGATACGCGGACCACCTGCTGTGAATTTTCAACTACACGGTTGACGATGATATGGTAGACGGTGTCGCGATAGCGGTAGTGAATTTTGTACGATGCCCAATGGGCTGGAATACATGGTACGATACGCAGAATGTCCACTTCAAGTTGCAGGCCCAGCAAGGTTTCAACTGTCAGCCGGTACATCCAGCCAGCCGCCCCGGTGTACCATGTCCAGCCGCCGCGACCGATGTGTGGCGATGCACCATAGATGTCCGCACACATGACGTAAGGCTCGACCTTGTAGCGTTCGATGGCCTCAGGCGTGCTGCCATGATTGATGGGATTGAGTATGCCGAAGAATTCCCACGCGCGTTCCATGTCACCCATCATGGCAAATGCCATTGTAGCCCAAACTGCGGCATGGGTATATTGTCCGCCATTTTCGCGGACGCCTGGTATGTAACCTTTGATGTAGCCAGGTTCCATGTTTGATTTATCGAAGGGTGGATCGAGCAACTGAATCAACTGCGCTTCGCGTTGCACCAGGTGCTGGTCTACCGCTGCCATCGCCTGGCGGGCTCGCGTCTGATCGCCGCCGTTTGAGATAACCGCCCAGCTCTGGCTGATCGAATCGATCCGGCATTCGTCGTTAACAGACGAACCCAAGGGGGTGCCATCATCGAACCAGGCACGCCGATACCAGGCGCCGTCCCAGGCATTTGCCTCAATGTGAATGCGCAGCCGCTCGGCCTGCCCGCTGCACACTTCGGCAAAGTCCGCGTCGTCGCGACTATGCGCAATGTCGGCAAATCGTTGCAGGTTATCGTACAGAAACCACGCCAGCCATACACTTTCACCCTTGCCATCGCTACCGACAAGATTCATTCCATCGTTCCAGTCGCCGCAGCCCATCAGTGGCAATTGATGGATGCCGAAACGCAAACCGTGCTTAATGGCGCGTACGCAGTGCTCATAGAGGCTGGCTTTTTCGGGCGAGCGTTGCGGCTGGTCGTAGTAAGCCTCCTCTTTCGAATTCAATTCGCGTCCCTCCAGGAAATGGATGGTCTCATCGAGTACGCCTGTATCCCCGGTCGCCTGCACATAACGAATGGTTGCATACGGCAGCCAGAGATAGTCATCGGAGAAATGGGTGCGCACGCCTTGTCCGTTGGGAGGGTGCCACCAGTGTTGCACGTCGCCTTTGAGAAACTGGCGTCCGGCGCAGCGGAGCAAGTGCTCACGGGCGAGCCATGGCGTTGCATGGATCAGCGCCATGGTGTCCTGCAATTGATCACGGAACCCGTAGGCGCCTCCGGACTGATAATAACCACTGCGCCCCCATAACCTGCAAGACAGTGTCTGATAGACAAGCCAGCCGTTGGCCAGCATATTTAGTGCGGGATCTGGTGTTTCCACATGTACTGCACCCAAGGTGTGATTCCAGTGTTCCCACACTGTTTCCAACGCCTGTCTGGCGCCAGCCGGTCCGCCAAATTGCTGGATGAAATACTGCGCTTCAGCGACATTGCGGGCTGCGCCGAATATGAACACGATCTCGCGCTTTTGCCCTGCGGCAAGTTCGATCCTGGTTTGTATCGAGGCGCACGGGTCCATGCCGGCCCCGGTCCTGCCCGACAATCGTTTTTGACGCATCGCCGCCGGGCTGACCAGCGAGCCGTTGCGGCCGATGAATTCGGTACGGCTTCCGCTTACCGAGTAATCTCGCTCGCTGACATGGGCAAAGACCACTCGATTGGCGCATTCGCGGCCGTAGGCATTGTTAGCAAACAGCGCACCGCTTTGGGGATCCTTCTGGGTGACGATATGCATCAGATTGGCATGTCGCCACTCGCCAAGTACCAGTTCCCAATATCCGGTCAACGACAGACTGCGCACGCGATTTGATTGATTGTGCAAATTGACCACCAAGAACTTCACCGGTGCGTCCATGGCGACGTAGGTGAATAATTCAGAGGCGATGCCTACTTCTAGGTGCTCGAACACGCTGTAGCCGAACCCATGCCGGCACACATAACCGGAGTGCCCCCGGGCGGGTAACGGCGTCGGCGACCAGAATGTACCAGTTTTCTCGTCGCGGATATAGAGTGCCTCGCCGCTGATGTCGGTTAGCGGGTCATTGTGCCATGTGGTCAACCGGAACTCGTGCGCGTTTTCCACCCAGGTATAGGCGCTGCCGCTCTCGCTAACTACCGTACCGATGTGCGGGCTGGCAATCACATTGACCCATGGAGCCGGCGTGTTTTGTCCCGGTTCAAGGGTGATGACATATTCGTGCCCATCATGCGTGAAGCCGCCCAGACCGTTGCTGAAAATTAGATCGCGCACCTCCAGCGGATAAACCTGTTCGGCGGCCGCTTGCCGCGAGGGCTCCATGCGGTCAGGCACACGCCCTGACGACACACGGCGTTCCACCTGTTCAATCAAGGTCGTGGCGGTGTCGTTGAAGACAATACGGGAGACCGTCTGCAGCAAAACCCGCTCATCCTCCGAAATCTCTTCGACACGTCGCACGAAGACTCCTCCCGGTTTATCGATGATGTGCGCTTCGGGCCCCGCGTTGATCAATCTCATGATCTGGTCTTGCAGGACGGCCCGGTAGCCAGAAAAATCCTCGTTTATTATCACCAGGTCGGTGGCCATTCCCTTTATTCGCCAATAGGCATGCGCTTGCAATACCTGCCTGACCAGATCAATGCGGTCGAGGTCGCCAATGTGCAGCAAAACTATCGGCAGATCGCCCGAGATGGCAAAACGCCACAACCCGGACTGTCCCAGTTGGTTACGAGTAATGATTCCAGGTGCGGCGCGGCGCAGTGTATTGCCGTAAATGACGGAGTTGGCCAGACGTCCATAGTCTTGGGCATCGGCCTCGGTTGCGTTGAGGTGGCGCAGCACCTCCTGGCTTTGGAACCATGCCATCTCAAAAGCACGTTCGACAAAGTACCGGTCGCAATATTTCTCCAGCAATACCAATACGGCCTCGCGCGTGTCCGCGACTCCGGAGATAATCTGCAAGGTCGCCGATTCGTCGGGGAACAGACTAATGGTACGGCGGATTGCCACGATGGGATCGAGTACCGACCCCGCTGTGTTCGACAGGGCAGGTGGACTGTTGCTGCTATCCAGCGCCGCCGGGTTGGCCACCGTGCGACCACGCCCAATGAATTGAGCGCGGTCGGTCTCGAAAGACGTCTCGTCGGCAATGGCGCCATGTACGGCAAACAGGTGAAACATCCATGGCACATGCTCTCCAGGTGTGCGGGGACGTCGGGTGCAGAGGATCGCCTGCCGCTCAAACAAGATTTCAGTCTGCACGAATAAATTACTAAATGAACGATGTGCCAGATCGGCATTCAATGGCGCCAGCACTACTTCCGCGTAACTCGTTACCTCGATATGACGGAGCCTTGACGAATGGTTAGTGAGTGTTACACGACGGATCTCGACGTCGTCTTCCGGGGAAACGATGATTTCTGTGTGCGCTTCGATCGCGTGGTCTCGCCGCCGGTATTCGGCACGTGCCTGCACGAAGATTGCCTCGTAGTGATCGGCACGGCGCAGGGTCGGTTGATGCGCGGTCGACCAATACCGTCCACTATCGCAGTCACGCAGGTAAATGAAGGTGCCCCAGTCATCAGAGGTGGCATCCTCGCGCCAACGGGTGATGGCGAGGTCACGCCAGCGGCTGTAACTGCCGCCGGCATGAGTCGCCATAACGTGGTAGTGGCCGTTAGATAGCAGATGTACTTCGGGGATAGGTATATTAGGCTCGGTGAATACACGTATGATCGAGTTGACGTTTGCACCGGAAGGGTTGGAGGCGGCGCTCACTTCGGCTGCGTGAGGGTGCAGGGTGGCACCTTTTTTCGGCACACGTTCCTGCAACAATAATTCTGTTGCCCGTGTGAGCGGGTCGGACATAAACCTGCGCTGCATCGGCTGGTTTAGCAATACATGCGCAAAGGCCAACAGGCTCATGCCTTGGTGATGCGCCATGAACGACCGCACGATAACGTGAGGTTTGCCCCGCGGCACACGTGAGAGTGTGTAATCGACCGCCTCGTAGAATCCATAGACGCCGAGAAATCCACTATCAGCAAGCACTTGTAAGTTGCGGCACGCTTCCCGCGGCAGCACTGTCAGCGCCAATGCACTGGCGTAGGGTGCGATGACCAGGTCTTCTCCCAACCCACGTTTGAAACCAAGCCCTGGTACGCCGAACGCCCGATATTGGTAGACTTGGTGCAGGTCGGTGGCATTGTAGCAAGACTCGGAAATGCCCCAGGGCACCGCGCGTTGCCGACCATATTCAATCTGTCGCAAGACAGAGGCTTTGCAGGTCTGATCCAGCAGGGTATTTGCGTAACTCGGCATGATTAGTTGCGGCATGAGGTATTCGAACATTGATCCGCTCCAAGAAATCAGACTTACGTTGCCACCATGACTGGTCAGCAATCGGCCGAGCGCGAACCAGTGCTTCTGCGGCACCTGTCCCTGTGCGATGAGCAGAAAACTGGCTAGGCGCGCTTCCGAAGCCAGCAGGTCGTAGCAGGACGGGTCGCGGCGTCTTTCTCTCACGTCGTAGCCGATGGTCAGCAGGCTGCATGAGGTATCGTATAGAAACTCAAAATCCATTACCGCAAGTGTGCGGCAACGATTCATAAGATTATTGATGATGTCAAGCTGCACCCGTGCGCCTACACCTGCACCGCACTCACCGGCCAGTTCCCCCCGTGTCGGAATGGCGTTGCTCTGCAACGGTTCGGGTACCAGGAACTCAAGCTCATCCCGAAGGGCGTGGGATTGATGATCGAATGCTTGTACCCAGTAGACGAGTTCGCTATTGCTATCTGTCGGCAGCCATGCAACCAGATCCCCGCTAGTGCGGAGAATATCGTTCAGAGCACTGAACGCAGCAGTCAACGTATGAGGCTGTCCATTCAGCATGAATGCGTGGAAGGTGTCAAGCAGCAACCTGATTTTATTCCCCAGATCAGGAACGATAGAAGCGGGCAGGAGTTCTACAAGTACACGCAGAGTGTCATGTAGTCCCTGAAACGCATTGGATGGCAACACCGGCTGATACTTTAGTTCCGCCAGCCCCGCTTGCAGGGTGAGCAAACTGCCGGCCAGGTTGCCACTGTCCACCGAAGAGACGTATTGTGGTTGCAGTGGTTGCAACGTGCGGGTGTCGTACCAGTTGTAAAAATGGCCGCGGTAGCGTTCCAGCTCTTCCATCGTTGCCAGGGTATTACCTATGCGCCGCAGGCATTCTCCGGTTGCGAGATAACCGAAATCGTACGCAGCCATGTGTGCCAGCAGCGCCATGCCTATGTTTGTAGGCGATGTGCGCGAGGCGATGGACGGCGCCGGATATTCCTGAAAGTTGTCGGGCGGCAGCCAGTTGTCCTGCGGACCCACAAAGTCAGCAAAAAAGCGCCATGTTCTCCGAGCCGATATCCGCAGAAACGCACGTTGCTCGAAGCTCAGATCAGGGGTGAGGGATGGCAGCGGCTGGCTAATCCACCAGCCGACGCAGGGCGACACTAGCCACAGCAACAAGATCGGCACAGAGAAGAGTAACTCTACCGATCGGTTGTTTCCCAATGTCCATGCCAACGCTACGCCCAGCGCCACTGCGAAAACAGACGCAATTCGCATTTCTCTGAAAAAGTCGGACAGCGTACGACATGCGTTGCGGCGTGCGTAAGAAGGCAGTTGCCAGAGCAATAAGCCGCGTCGCGTGAACAGCATTCGCACCCCCGAGTGCAGGATCGCATCCAGGCAGATTAACATGTCGTAGGGCAAAAAGGTCAAGGCCAGCAAGGCTAGCATAATCGGGCGGCCCGCAGATTTGCCGGTCAGACTCAGGTGCACCAGCAAATCGCGTTCCCCGGGCTTGCGAATAAGTTCTATCACCATTGATAGCAGTGTGGGCAGGAATACCACCGCTACGACCAGCATGGACCAAAGCCATACTGCTCCAGGTCCCAATAACCATCCCCATGTTAGCAAGGCAAGTAGCGCCGGTGCTATGAGGCTGCGCCGAAGGTTGTCGAAAAGCTTCCACCGCGACAAAGCCGAGAGCGGATTCGCCTGTCGCCTTGTCTTCGTTCCATTCCGACCAGGCGGCCCTGAGACGCAAGGCAGAAGCCAGCCGGCAAGCTGCCAATCGCCGCGTATCCAACGATGGCGGCGGCTGGCCTCAATGGCATAGCTGGCCGGGTGTTCTTCAATCAGGTCGACATCGGTCACTAGTCCTGAACGCGCATATCCGCTTTCGAGCAAATCGTGACTGAGGATGAGATTCTCCGGAAAGCGTCCGTCAACGGCCTGTCGAAATGCATCCACATCATAGATGCCTTTGCCGATGAACGAGCCTTCTCCGAAAACATCCTGGTAGACATCCGATACTTCGCGCGTATAGGGGTCTATGCCCGAGTCTCCCGCGAACAGTTTGGTAAAACGTGACTGACCTGCACTAATCAGGCTTATCGAAGTGCGGGGCTGCAGTATCGCGTAGCCTTCGACAATGCGCCTCTTGTTTGCATTATAGACCGGCCGATTAAGAGGATGCGCTAGATTACCGATCAGGGTGCGTGCCGCATCGCGCGGCAGTTGCGTGTCGGTATCCAGGGTAATGACGTACCTGATCGAAGCGAGGATGGACTGATCGCCGACGATATCTGAGAAGGCCGTTTGCGCCCCGCCTCTGAGCCTGGCATTGAACTGCTCCAGTTTACCGCGTTTGCGTTCATACCCCATCCATATCTGCTCGAACGGATTCCATACTCGAGGCCGATGAAACAAAGAGAAGATGCACGGGCGATCCTCGCTGTAGGTCTCGTTGAGCGTCCGCACCGCGGCGCATGCATGGGCGAGCAAGGCCTTGTCGTCAGGCAGTGTTTGTTCCGGCGCGTCGCTAAAATCCGTCAGCAGGGCAAAGAACAGATTGGGATCGCGGTTGCCAAGATAGCGGATCTCCATAGCTTCGAGCAAATCATCAATGTCCTGCGGCCTTGCCAGCAGGGTGGGGACAACCACCATGGTGCGATGGCTGTCTGGAATCCCTTTGGCAAAATCCAGTCGTGGCAATGAGCACGGTGGCAGGGTGAGTGTGATCAGCAGATTCACCAGCGGTACCGCCAGCGCCGAGGCACCAATGACCAGAGGAAGCGAAAAAAACAAGACCCGCCAGTCACCTAGCCCGAACCCACCAAATGAGGAAAGCACGACCGCTGTCGTCAGTGAGGTAAGCAACAGAATGAGGCCAAGATAAAGGGGCAGGCGGAAATGTCGGCTGGTCCGGCTTATTCGCAATTTCCACGATACACGACAGCAAACCTCATGTTCCAGCATCTGCCGCCCGTGATCGATCAGGTAATACCCGACATGTGCGCTGCGGTCGTGCAGTCCCAGTTGCAATGCAGCCGTCTGCGCGAGAGCCACAGCTTTGCGTGCTACATCCATTTCGCTGCATGCGCAGCCGCGCGCCACGTCCTCTATGGCATGGCGGTAGCGGTCTCGGGTGGCGAAATCCTGGCTTGCGTGCACCCCCGAAGGGTCTTCACGCAAGGTTTGTTCGACGACACTGAGCGACTCTACGTAATCCTTCCAGTCCATGGTGCTAATGAAGTGCAGACTGTTAATACTGTTGGCGATGGAGATCTGGTTGGCCGCAGCGATTCGGCCGTCCACCGCCGACAACTGCGTTGCGGTCACCCCCTGTTCGGATAGCTTGTGCTCGAACCACGTTTGAACGAAGGCCATTGCGGGACCCTGCGCCTGGAGTCTAGCGTAGAACTCCTCCACAAACGGTGCAGTTAGAGGTACATCGGCATTGGCAAAAGCGGCCAGCAACTGGATCAGTTGTTTCGGTTCGCTTTCAGCCGTGGCGAGCATGCGGTCTGCCCATGTGATGGCCGCATCACGCTCCTTGCGCCGATAGGCAATACGTACCCCGATGCGGCGCAGATTTTCCAATAACGCCAATTGCAGCATAATCGGGAATGCCCACAATTCGCCCAGCTTCAACTGTACGACGGCCTGGTAAGCAGCGATGAATTGGGTGGCGTTGTCTCTATCGACGCGACCGTCCATGTGAGAGATTAACTCCAGCGCTAAGTCATAGATACGGGGGAAACCGGCTGACTGGCCATCGGCCAGTCTCGGTAACTGCCGGCTGTATCCGCGCGGTAAATGCCGTCGCGCCAGACAGATCTGCTGTTCAATCAGATAGAAATTATCGAGCAGCCAAGCCTCTGCCGGCGTGATACGTTGTCCATGCGTCGCTGCGGTTGTCACGACGTCGTACGCCGCCAACAGAACTCGCTCATTGTCTGCCAGACGTGGCAGCAACCTGTCAGGCCTTCGCCGTAGATCTATTCTATGCTGACCCGCCAGGCTGATCGCGTGACGCTTCAGTTGCTCAATACTGAACAGTTCCGACCGCAGCAACTCGGTATCCAATTCGTTATGCAGCACATTCCGCATGCGTGAAAAAAATCTGAACTCTTTGATAAAGATGCCTCCCTCTCCTTGCTCGAATACGAGGTAGTCAGCGCGATCTGCACTGACCTAATGATCTGAACCGCCTATTTGAATTATTGGCAGGTTATGGAGGCATAATGCCATTTCCATTTCCATCTCCATCTCCACCACCGTAGGCGTTAAACTCTAAACGATTGAATTTTTAACTTTTTAAAAAGACTGAAGTTTCACGTCCACAAAGGCTCTGAGCTTAAATTATGCTAAAAGTAAAGATTAAATTTTAACCCTTTTGGAGTATAATTGCACTATGTTATCGGATTTTATGTCCTAACCTAATGACCAAAATCAGCGTTGGCACTTTTTGCCGTACTCTGGATTTAATTGTTATTTACACTCTACTTTTAATTTTAATAATCTGCCAAAAGCCTTTTCTGCTTCTATTGCATCTTTTTTGCTATGCTGGGCACATGCCGGTAGTTATTCTAAATGTTGCTACAGATGCCAATCTGAATCTGCGCAAGCCTGTTCTTCTATTGCCATTACCACTGCGATTCAGTATCGATAGATCGCAGCTATACCCGTCTCCGTCGGCATCCGCTCACTAGGGACTATGAAGACTTGCCCACCCATCTTCAGGGTCAATGTCCCCAGGTCGTCGAGCACATCATCAACCTCCGGGTCAGCCAAGTCGTCAAACTTGATATCGCCGGTCGCTGCATTGATCTTACCTGGAATCTCGCGGTCGGCTTCGATCAGCAGCTTAGAGACCCGACCACCCACTACAGCCTTGGCGACGTGCCCAAGTTCGTCGTGACCGGCACCCTTGGATCGTGCACTGCGGAACTCCTCGCCCAGCGCAGCCAGCCGTGCCAAATAGCGCGGTTCGAGAACCTGCCAGGTGCGCTGGCGGAGTTCATCGATGGATAGGGCGTCCGGTTGGATATCAAGACCTTCGTCAATCAGGTATGGGTTGTGGCTGACTTGGCGGAACAGTTGGTGATGCTCCGGCAACGTCGCCAGGATCAGCGGCAGGGCCGAAGGCCGCGAGTGGTGCTCCATGATCGCGCGGTCGATGGAGCGGAAGAATCGTTCTGTGTCGATGTCCACCTTAGATGCTTTCCCACCGTGTCCATGGTACATAGGCGAGTGCCCTTGCCCGACGCCGCCGTAGGAGGCGACGGTCTGGTGCGACTCATACAATTCTTCTCCAAGTGCCTCGGTGATCGTCTTTGGGACGCCCTGTGCCGGTTCGATCTCGTCCAAAGTATAACGATTGCCCTCGAACAATCTGATCTCCTTTCGGTTCAAACCGAGAACTTGATAACGGTCGGCTGACTGAAGGATGTACATCAGGGGTTTGGTGTGGAAACTATCTGCTACAATAGCCAATTCGGCAACCGGACGCTGTAGCTTGTAAACCCGGAACCTGCCTCTTGCACCCAGCACTGCCAGGCCGTCTAGGGTGTGATTCCAGAAGTCGCGATCTTCAGCCAATGCCAGAAAGGGATCCAAAAAAGGCTGGATATCATACGCAAGATATTTCCGTAATAGCGACTCTTTTAGTGCCTTCACGAGGTTCCGAAACCGGATCGGATCCTGCTGGTTTTCCGGATGGTGCCGATGTGTAGGTTGGTAGAGCGAGAGACACGGCGGCTCACAAGCCTCCAATACCCCCGCTGTGTAGTCTTGATTTATCGAATTCATTATTTCCCCTCTCTTATGTGATGTGTTTTATCTGGGCCGGCGCACTCGACAGCTATCCGCCCCCGGCTAGGTATCAAATGGGGAGCGCGAGCGTGCTAACCATTAAAATAATGACGCTACCTCCGCGTACTACAGTGCATGCTTTTGTTAGGTGCGTCGTCCAATCTCATTCCTTCCTCATTTGCTTCGTCTAAGTGTTACTCTCTTTTTTTTATTCAAAGCATTGTAGCGACACACGGCCGTGCGTCTCTACACAAACAACCCCGTTCCCAAGCTGGACAGACTGGGTCAAATGAACCTTGTTGTCGCATAAGTGGGGATAACTCCTTACATTTTGCCTGTTTTATGCCCTATTTATTACTGTTTTTCCATTAAAGTGGGGAATGCATATCGCGAAATAGGGTAAAATTGCCGATTTGACCCAGCCTGTGGAACCTGGGAACGATAGGAAAGTCAGTACCACCAGCATAGCTGGTGGCTTGATTAGCCCTAAAAGGGCATTGTTACTAGCTCCCCTTAAGGGGTTTCTTCGCATTCTTTAGCACATGTTTCTTACTTAGCGGTTGTTTCTTAGCCGATCCAGTTTGTTAATCCTGTTAATTGATGCTCCTATCACTAGTTTCCCTAAAAGGGTTTACTTAAATCAGTATCATACTTACCCTCTATGGATTCGTTGAGGTCTTGATCTTGAATATATTTCCTTATCTTTGCTTCATCCAAACCAACAGTACTCACATAGTATCTACGTGCCCAAAAACTATTGTGTTGGTTCACCGTGAATTGGAATTTTCGAATTCAAAATAAGCTACTAAACTGGAGCTTTACCCCAGACCCCCATGGTTTATTTTAGGCATAAGAGGAACTCTGGTTCGTCATTCTTTGGTTGTGAGTGAGAGAGGAGCGATTTGCCTCCTCTCTAGGAATGACGATCCGTCGTCCCTCGGCGGGTTGCTCCCCAGCAGAGCCCGCCTCTGTTTTACCGAACGGCACGATTCTATTCCTTCACCTCCTTTCTGTCAAGCGATCTTTCGTTTAGCCGCCCGCCGTTGCCGCGCTTCACTTAATTTTCGGTCTCGTTCCAAAAAGATTTCTTTTTTACGTCCGAGCAATTTGTCCTGCG